>JADMIO011235822.1_pt1 | contig 22660 bp, 21 predicted proteins | sample 8958161 | NCBI WGS metagenome assembly JADMIO01 (sample SAMN16585339, study PRJNA669376) | soil metagenome | isolation source: Crop rotation soil | place: USA: Cullars Rotation, Alabama | collected 2011 | reverse complement strand
GCTGAACCTGACGCTCTGGGCCGAGGCCGGCGCGGCCGCGGCCAGCGCCGCGGCGGCGCCCACGAGGATCCAAGCCACCTTGTTCATCTGCTTCCTCCTGCCGACGGAGCCGCGCTCGAGCGGGACTCGCGGCGCACGAATGCGGCAAACGCGCATTGTCTTCCGCGACGGGCCGCTTGTCGAGCGGCGGTCCCCCGGCCTAGGAGCGGCCCCGACCCAAAAGGGGACAGGAAGAGGGAAGCACAATGAAGCTCGACAGCTCGATCGCCGCCATCGTCACCGGCGCCGCCTCCGGCCTCGGCGAGGCGACCGCCCGCGCGCTCGCCGGTCGCGGCGTCAAGGTCGCCGTGTTCGACCGCGACGCGGAGAAAGGCGAACGCGTCGCCTCGGACATCGGCGGGATCTTCGCCCAGGTCGACGTGACCTCGGACGAGGCGGTCGCCGCCGGCTTCGCCAAGGCGCGCGCCGCACATGGTCAGGAAAGGATCTGCGTCAATTGCGCGGGGGTCGCCAATGCCGCCAAGACGGTGGGCCGCGACAAGGCGACGGGCGAGGCGAAGCCCTATCCGATGCAGCAGTTCGAGCTCGCCATCCAGATCAACCTGATCGGCACCTTCCGAATCCTCTCCCAGTCCGCCTTCGGCATGGTGTCGCTCGACCCGCTCGAGGACGGTGAGCGCGGCCTCATCATCAACACCGCCTCGGTCGCGGCGCAGGACGGGCAGATCGGCCAGGCGGCCTATTCGGCCTCGAAGGCGGGCGTGCTCGGCATGGCGCTGCCGATCGCGCGCGACCTGATGAACGAGGGGATCCGCGTCAACACCATCCTCCCAGGCGTGTTCGAGACGCCGATGGTGGCGATGATGCCGCAGAACGTGAAGGATGCCCTCGCCGCCCAGGTCCCCTTCCCCAAGCGCCTCGGCCGGGCGGAGGAATATGCGCGGCTGGCGGTGTTCATGGCGGAGAATCCGTATCTCAACGGCGAATATGTCCGGCTGGACGGGGCGATAAGGATGGCGCCGCGGTAACCTGCTGACCCGGTGGCGGCTCCGGCGCTGTTATTCGTTCACGCGAAGACGCGAAAGCGCGAAGGAGCACCGCTCGGCAAGGGACCTCAATTCGTCATTGCGAGCGCAGCGAAGCAATCCAGTCCTGAGTCTGGATTGCTTCGTCGCATTCGCTCCTCGCAATGACGAGTGAAGGACGCGGTCCCTTCGCGCCTTCGCGTGAACCCCCTTCGTCACCCCGGGCTTGACCCGGGGTCCACCTTCTTTGGGTCAAGAAAGGTGGATGCCGGATCAAGCCTGTCCTGAGCCAGTCGAAGGGTCCGGCATGACGCGCTGGTCGGTGCGTGTCGCCGCTTACCGGTCGACCCGGATGACCCTCGTCACGAGGCCGTTGCGGGCGTCGATCTGGTAGACGTTGCCGGCGCCGTATCGGTAGTAGAAATTGGGGCCGTCGCGGAAGCGGGCGCGATATTCGTCGGGGACGCCGTAGAGGCCGGCCGGCGCGCGGTCGCCGGCGCGAAGCTCGGGGCCGTCGTCGTCGCCATAGCCGTCATCGTCGTCGCGGTCGTAGCGGCCGTCGTCGCGAGTGGTCCGGTCGCGGTCGTACCGGCTGTCCCGGCCGCTGCCGTAGCCGCGATCGGCATAGGAATTGTTGCCGTACGCATTGCCATAGGCGCGGTTGTCGTAGGTGCCGCGCCCGTAGCCGCCGGTGCCGTCATTATAGGCATTATAGCCGCTGCCATAGCCGCCATATTGGCCCGAACGGTCGTCGTACCGGCGATCGTTGGCGTAGCGATCGTCGTAGCGACCATTGTCGTACCGCCCATTGTCGTACCTGTTGTCGATGCGGCCGTAGCCCGAGGCATAGCCGCCCGCCTGGGCGATCTCGTTGCGCAGCCCGAGCGCGCGCTGGTCGAGGTCCTCGCGTTCGCTGCGGGTAAGGCCGTTCTGCGCATATTGGCGCTGCAGGTTGACGAGGCCGCTCAGCTGCGAGCGGAGCGACCAGGCGTCCCGGCTCGAAATGGCGCCTCGCGAAACGCCGGCGTCGATCTGCGCGCGCAGGCCGTCGATATCGACGTCGCCGGCGGCATAGCTGTCGTAGCGGCTATTATATTGGCCATATTGGGCCGCGGCCGGCGCGGCGGCCGCGACGGCGGCGAGCGCGGCCAGGGTGAGGGGGATTCTGGTCATCGGGGTGCTCCAACTCGACACGCCCCCACCGCCGGACTGCTCAACGCCCGGAGACGTGCCGGGCTCCCGCAAGCCGCACCACGCATCCTAATCCCTGTCGGAGCGTTTCGCGTCCGCAACTTTCGGCGGGAGTAAAGCCGATGGACAAGTTCTTCACCTTCTGCGCGGCGCGGATCTCGACGATCGCCGGCCAGCCGATCGCCTTCGTTCTCGCGCTGAGCCTGATCATCATCTGGGGCGTCACCGGCCCCGTCTTCCATTATTCCGACACCTGGCAGCTGGTCGTGAACACGGCGACGACGATCGTCACCTTCCTGATGGTGTTCCTGATCCAGAACAGCCAGAATCGCGACGCCGCGGCGATGCAGGCCAAGCTCGACGAGATGCTGCGCGCGATCGAGCAGGCGCGCGAGCAGTTCATCGGCATCGAGCATCTCACCGACAAGCAGATCGAGGAGATCCGCGCCAAGCTCGAGGAGGAGGTCGGCCGCGAGGGGGGCAAGGCCGGAACCGCCGACGACAGCGTCGCGGCGCTGCTGCGGCGCACCTGAACGGCCCCCCCCGCCCGGCACGCCTTACAAAAAAGTAATCCGCCCGCCAGAGGCGCGAGAGGAAGCAGGGCCTAGAAAAGAGGGTGCGGGGGGGCCCCTGGCGGTACCTCCCGGAATGACGGCAGCAAATTTGTCTCGCTTTTCGAAAACTCCCGACCACTGCGCCCGGCGGCCCTCTTCGCCGGGCGTCTTGTTTGCGGGAGGGGTCCGGCGGCTTGCCTCCCTGGAGCCGCCGGACCTATTCCTGTCGAGTCGGGCCTGGAGGAGACGCGGATGGGCCGCAAGATTCTGCTGATCGAGGACGATAGGGAGACCGCCTCCTATCTTGTCCGCGGCCTCGGCGAGGAAGGCCATAGCGTCGACCATGTCGAGGACGGGCGCGACGGCCTGTTCCGCGCCACCGACGGCAGCTTCGATCTCGTCATCCTCGACCGGATGGTGCCGGGGATCGACGGGCTCGGCCTTCTCAAGGCGATGCGCGCCGCCAAGGTCGAGACGCCGGTTTTGATTCTCTCGGCCCTCGCCTCGGTCACCGACCGGATCGAGGGGCTGGAGGCGGGCTCGGACGATTATCTGGTCAAGCCCTTCTCGTTCGGCGAATTGCTCGCCCGCGTGAACGCCCTGCTCCGCCGCGGCGAGGGCAAGACCGCGCAGGATCTGAGGATCCTCGTCGGCGACCTCGAGATCGAGCCGCTCTCGCGTGTCGTCCGGCGCGCAGGGAAGGTGATCGACCTCAAGCCCCGCGAATATCGGCTGCTCGAATATCTCGCCCGCAACGAGGGCCGCGTCGTCACCCGGACGATGCTGCTCGAGCAGGTCTGGGACTATCATTTCGATCCGGGCACCAACGTCATCGACGTCCATGTCAGCCGCCTCAGGCGCAAGCTCGAGGAAGGGTTCGAGCGCCCGATCCTGCATACGGTGCGCGGGGCGGGGTACCGGCTGGCCGCGGCGGCCTAAAAGCCGATGCGTAACCGAGTGATCGCGATATCGCCATTTGCCGGACTCAACCCCTCCCCCTTGTGGGGAGGGGCTAGGGGTGGGGGTGCCGGCCGAAGGCCGGCGCGCGGCTCCGCCGCGCACCCCTCATCCGGCCTTGCAGGCCACCTTCTCCTACAAGGGGAGAAGGAAAGTCGCGGCCAAAACCGATAGATGCGCTTGCCGACCACCCTGCGCGTCGGCCTGCTCGCCGCCCTCCTCGCCTTGCTGTCCGACATCGCTTTGATCGGCTTCATCCACTGGCGCACCTATGACGAATCGATCGAGGCGGTGCGCCAGCAGGTCGTCGAGCAGGCCTCGGCGCTCGGCGATGTCTATGGCTCGGGCGGGCGCCGCGCGCTCGACAAGGCGATCGCCGACACGCTCGCCGCCGGCGATCCGCAATTGCTCGCCGCGATCCTCGACCCCGCCGGCGGCGCGCGGCAGGGCAATGTCGGGGCGCTGCTCGACGCCGCGCCGCCGTTCAGGGCGGGCTACCGCACCGGCCGCATCCGCTCGCGCGGCGGCGCCGGGACGACCGATGCCGCCTATCAGCTGCGCCGGCTGGACGACGGCGACTGGCTGCTCACCGGCCGGCGCCTCGGCGAGCGCGTCGAGTTCCAGCGCATCCTCGAAAGCTCGCTCGGGCTCGCGCTCGCCATCTCGGTGCTGCTCGGCCTCATCTGCGGGCTGATCGTCGCGCGCTATGTCGGCTCGCGCGTCGGCGAGATGGCGGAGGTCGCCGACAGCATCGCCGGCGGCGACCTCGCCCAGCGCGTGCCGATCTCGGGGACCGGCGACGCCTTCGACGGACTCGCCCGGCAGATCAACCGGATGCTCGACCGGATCGCGGCCCTGATGGAGGAATTGCGGCTGCTCACCGACAGCCTCGCCCACGACCTGCGCTCGCCGATCGGGCGGCTTCGCGCCCGGGTCGAGGCGGCGCTCGTCGCCGAGGACGAGAAGAAGCGCGACGCGCTGCTCGGCGGCGTGCTGCAGGAAGCGGATTCGGTGATGCGGATCCTGACCACGGTGCTCGAGATCGGCCGCTCGGAGACGATGGCGAGCCGCAAGCAATTCGAGCCGCTCGATCCCGCCGGCCTGATCGACGAGCTCGCCGAGATGTACGAGCCGATCGCCGAGGAAGCGGGCTGCGCGCTCAGCGTCCGGGCGGAAGCCGGCCTGCCCGTCTTCACCGGCCACCGCCAGCTCCTCGCCCAGACGCTCAGCAACCTCCTCGACAATGCCCTCCATTATGCGCGCGACGGGCACGAGGTCGCCCTGTTCGCGCGGGTGCGGGAGGGGCGATTGCGCCTCGGCGTCGCCGACCGCGGCCCCGGCATCGCGCCCGAGGACCGCGCCGAAGCCCGCCGCCGCTTCGGCCGCCTCGACACCTCGCGCACCAGCAGCGGCGCCGGCCTCGGCCTCGCTCTGGCCGAAGCGGTGGCGCACCTCCACGGCGGCACGCTCGAGCTGATCGACAACGCCCCGGGCCTGCGCGCCTTGCTGGTGCTGCCGCTGGCGGGGCGGGAGTAGGAATCAAAGTCGCAATTCCGTTTCCCGTGTGAAAAAGCGGGCGGGTTCCCCAGAACCCGCCCGCAGTCTGCGCTTCCAGGAGGGATCGAGGAGGTTGCCATGCCCGCATGGCTGCCCAGTGCGGGGCACTGGGCACCTGCTCGACGTGACGATTACCTTATGTTCGCCGCCAGATAGGCCTCGACCTTCTTCACCAGCGGCGCCGGCAGCGGGACGTAGTCGAGGCTGGCGGCCTGCGCCTGGCCGTGCTCGAGCGACCAGCGGAAGAATTTGAGCGCGGCGGCGGAGCGCTGCGCGTTCTTCGGCTGGCGGTACATGAGCACGAAGGTGGTCGCGGTGATCGGGTACGCGTTGGCGCCGGGCGCGTTGGTCATCACCAGGTAGAAATCCTGGGCGTGCGCCCAGTCGGCGGTCGCCGCGGCGGCCTGGAAGCTCTTCGCATTGGGCGCGACGAAGCGGCCGGCGCTGTTCTGCATCACCGCAAAGTTCATGCGGTTCTGCACGACATAGGCATATTCGACATAGCCGATCGAATTCGGGATCTGCTTCACATAGGCGGCGACGCCTTCATTGCCCTTGCCGCCGACGCCGACCGGCCATTGGACCGAGGTCCCCTCGCCCACGCTCGTCCGCCACGGCGCGTAGACCTGGCTCAGATAATGGGTGAAGTTGAAGCTGGTCCCCGAGCTGTCGGAGCGGTGGACGACCGCGATCTGGCTGCCGGGGAGCCTGAGGCCCGGGTTGAGCCGGACGATCGCGGGATGGTTCCACGTCTTGACCTGGCCGGCATAGATGGCGGCGAGGACGGGGCCGGAGAGCTTGAGCTGGCCCGGCCGGAGCCCCGGCAGGTTGATGACGGGCACGACGCCGCCGATCACCACCGGGAACTGGGCGAGACCCGAGGCGGCGAGCTCGGCATGGGCGAGCGGCTTGTCGGTGGCGCCGAAATCGACCGTCGCCGCCTTGATCTGCGCGATGCCGCCGCCCGAGCCGATCGACTGGTAGTTGATCTGGTCGCCGGTCATGCCTTTGTACTGCGCGGCCCATTTCGACAGCACCGGGAAGACGAAGGTCGAGCCCGCGCCGGTAATGTCGACGGCAAGCGCCGCGCTGCTCGCGGCCGCGAGGCCGACCGCCACCGCGGCGGCGGCGAGCTTCCTGGAAATCATGTTCATCTTGAATTGCCCCCTAGGGTGGTTGGGGATCGCAGGACCCTCCCGCCATCCGCGCGCCGAGTCGTAGCGCCGGGCCGTGACGGCCGCGGGACTCGGATGTGACATCTGTGTGTAAGCCACCGCGTCCCGCGCGCGCGGGACGCGCGTCAGCAGGCCTCTGCAAAACCCGTCATCCCGGCGGACGCCGGGATCTCAGGGAGTGAAAAACGCAGGCGCGCGTGCGAGGCGCCTGCACGAACGCCCGCGACATCTCGTCACAAGATCCGGCCTCCGCCGGGATGACGGTGGGTTAAATTCTCACGCCCCGCGCTGAACCCAAACTGTCACAATCAACCACTAACGATTCGGGAGCCGGAGGCTCCGGCCCGAATCACCATCAAGGGGGGTCCTATGTCCATTCGCACGTCTCTGCTCGCGGGGGCGGGTCTCGCCGCATTCGTCGTCGCCGGGGCGGCCGCGCCCGCGGAGGCGAAGCCGGCCAAGCGCCACCGCGCGGCGGCTTCGTCCGACGCCGGTCTCGCCGCGCAGGTGCGCGCGCTGACCGCCCAGGTCGCGGCGCTGACCGCGCGCCTCAACGCGCAGGACGCGGCGCAGCAGCAGGCCCGCGCCGACGCCGCCCAGGCGCGCGAGCAGGCGGCGCAGGCCCAGGCCGCGGCGCAGGCCGCCTCGACCCAGGCGCAGGCCGCCCAGACCCAGGTCGCCGCCGCCCAGGCCGCGGTGCCCGCCGAGGTGAAGACCGCGCTCGCCGCCCAGCCCAAGCCGCCTTCGCGCTGGTTCGACAATACGACCGTCTCCGGCCGCATGTTCTTCAATATCAGCCATATCGACCAGAAGTCGGACGGCGCCACGGTCGGCCGCAGCACCGCCTTCGACGTCAAGCGCCTCTATCTGGGCGTCGACCACAAGTTCAGCGACATCTTCTCGGCGAGCATCGTCACCGACATCAGCCTGATCGCCAACACCAACACGGTGACCGGCACCGCCAATTCGGGCACCGCCCAGCCCGGCCAGGGCACGACCGCGCCGACGCCCTTTCCGAAGACGATCGGCGAGACGCTCTACCTCAAGAACGCCTATCTGCAGGCGAAATTCAACCAGGCCCTCACCGTTCGCCTGGGCGTCGCCAACCTGCCCTGGGTGCCGTGGGCCGAGGATGTTTACGGCTATCGCTATGTCGAGCCGAGCCTGATCGACCGCACCGGCTTCGGCACCTCGTCCGACTGGGGCGTCCACGTCTTCGGCAGCCTGGCGAACGGCCTGGTCAGCTACCAGGTCTCCGCGGTCGACGGCGCCGGCTACCGCAATCCTCTGCGCTCGGAATCGATCGACCTCGAGGGGCGGATCAGCCTCAATTACAAAGGCTTCGTGGCGGGCGTCGGCGGCTATAGCGGCAAGCGCGCGGCCGACACCTTCACGCCGTTCAGCCCGACCAACAACGCGGTGACGCCGGTCCAGACCGGCACCAACGTCGCCACCTTCCACACCGCCCAGCGCTTCGACGCCCTGCTCGCCTACACCAACGACAAGCTCCGCATCGGCGGCGAATATTTCTGGTCGAAGAACTGGAACCAGGTGACGCGCGTGCCGAGCGACACGTCGGACGGCTGGTCGGCCTTCGCCTCGTACAAGATCGCGCCGATGTTCAGCGTCTTCGGCCGCTACGACCATGTCCGGCCGACCAGGGACCTGTTCCCGCGGATCCACGAGGATTATTTCAACTTCGGCATCTCCTACAGCCCGGTGAAGATCGTCGACCTCGCCCTGCTCTACAAGCGCGACCGCGTCGCCAACGGCTTCTTCGCGCCGAGCAACGCCAACCCCTCCAACTTCGCCTTCCCGATCGGCGGCCGGAGCCAGGGCACCTATGACGAGTTCGGCCTGTTCGGCCAGTTCCGCTTCTAGGCGGAGCCTCTCAACCCGCCCCGTCATTCCCGCGTGGGACATAGGCAACCCCGTCATTGCGAGCGGAGCGAAGCAATCCAGAGCGGCGTTCGTGACAGGCGTCGTGCTGGATTGCCGCGTCGCTCCGCTCCTCGCAATGACGATTGAGGGAGGACGCGCTGGCAAGCTCCCCCCTCCGCAGCTGGCGGCTTACTCCTCCTGCAGCTGCGCCCAGCCGAGCCCGTAGCGCTGGAGATATTTGCGCAGGCGATCGGCGTCGTTGGCGGATGAGCGCCGCGCGCGGGAGGCGCTGAACAGGGTGCGGCCGGCTTCCGAGAGGGAGCGGCTGCGGCGGCAGATGCGCACCACCTCGGCGAGCTGCACCCGCTCGAACGGGTCGATCGCCGCCAGCGCCTCGGGCGCCAGCAATTGCTCGAGCGGCCCCGCCGCCGGCGCCGCGCCCGACCAGAGGCGCCGCAGCCGCGCCTGCTCGGCCTCGACCGTGGCGACGTCGATGCGGCCGCCCGGCGCGAAGGTCGCCATGCGGGTGACGCTGGCGGCGAGGTCGCGGAAATTGCCGCTCCACGCCGCGTCCGGCGCGGTGGCGAAGCGCAGATAGGCGGCGCGCGCCTCCCTGTTGAAGCCGACGCGGCTGCCCTCGCGCTCGGCGAAGCGGTCGAGCTCGTATTCGAGGTTCGGCGCGATATCCTCCGGCCGGTCGCGCAGGGCGGGCAAGGAGAAGGTCCAGAGATTGAGCCGCGCGAACAGATCGTCGCGGAAGGCGCCCGCCGCGACCGCAGCGCCGAGCTCCTTGTTGGTGCCGGCGATGAGCTGGAAGTCGGACGAGGATTCGCGGTCGGCGCCGACCGGCAGGAACTTCTTCTCCTCGATCGCCCGCAGGATCATCGCCTGCTCGTCGAGGCCGAGCTCGCCGATCTCGTCGAGGAAGAGCACGCCCTTGTCGGCGGCGCGGAGCAGGCCCGGCCGGTCGGCGGCGGCGCCGGTGAAGGCACCCTTCTTGTGCCCGAACAGGGCCGACATCGCACTGTCGCCCTTCAAGGTCGCGCAATTCACCTCGACGAAGGCGCCCGACACCTGGTTGCGCGCCCGCTTCAGCTCGAAGATGCGGCGAGCGAGCTGCGACTTGCCTGCGCCGGTCGGGCCCATGAGCAGGAGCGGCGCGCGCGAACGGATCGCCACCTGCTCGATCTCGTCGATCATGCGGTTGAAGGCGGCGTTACGGGTGTCGATGCCCGATTTGAGGAAGGAGCTGCCCTCGGCCGCCGCCGCGGCGAAGCGCGTCGCGATGCTGTCGTACCGCGAGAGATCGAGGTCGATCGCGCTCCACGCCCCGACCGCCCCGCCTTTCGGCGCGCGCGGGGGATTGGACTGGAGCAGCCGCGCGGGAAGGTAGCGCGCCTCGGTCAGCAGGAACAGGCATATCTGCGCAACGTGCGTGCCGGTGGTGATGTGGACGAGATAATCCTCAGCGTCCGTATCGAATTGATAGGCGCGGGCGAAGTCGAGCAGCTTGCCGTAAACCTCCTCGAAATCCCAGGGATCGGCGAAGTCCATCAGGCGGAAATTGACCTCGGTCTCGGGCGAGACGCCTTCAATGTCGGCGGCGACGTAGCGCGCCAGCCCCTCATGGGCCGAGCCGTGGATCAGCTCGAACCGGTCGACGCGCAGATCCTCCTGCATGCACAGGCTGACGGTCGGCCGCCACTTGCTCCAGCGGGTCGGGCCGAACTTGGCGGCGTCGAGGGTCGAGCCGAGGAAGCCGATGACGACATTGGGGCGCATGGCTTAGACAATAGGATAAAGTCATATCCTCGTCGATAGCAAATGAGGAGACTGCCTTCGGACCACCGTTCGCAGCCGCTTTTCCATTTTCGTTTTCGGATCAGCATCTTGCGGGATTTTTGGCAGCCGCACGGCTGAACTGGCACGCCTCCTGCTGTTCCTTCCCACGTCGGGCGTCGTCGAACCGTCCGGCACAGCGGCGAAGAAGGGGCGGCCGGAATGGGCCGGCCGCCCCGAGAAGCCAGGACAGATCAACGGCGCGACGATCGGTGAGTGCGGGGCGCGGCACGGTTTCCAAAACCGAAGCCTGCCGGTTCGACTCCGGCCACCGGTGCCGCCGGGACGAATGGGAGGAAGATGCGATGGCCAACAAGAGCCTTTTTGCTTCCGCGGTGGCGAAGCTCCTGCCGGCGGCGGACGTGCTGAACCGGGAATATGCGCCGGCTTATGCCTATGGGCCGGAGCAGAAGCTCGCCCAGCTCGCCGCGACGGGAACGCTCCAGGACAATTTCTACGCGGCAGCGGAGACGCAGCTGGCGGACGTGCTCGACGCGGCGAAGGCGGTCGAGCCGCTCTTCGTGGCGCAGGCGGCACTCTATGCCCGCAGCCGCGGCGCGATGAAGGACATGCCGGCTTTGCTGACGGCCTGGCTGACCATGGCCGAGCCGGATCTCGCGGTCACCCTCTTCGGACGCGTCATCGACAACGGACGCATGCTGCGCAGCTTCGTGCAGATCATGCGCTCCGGAGTCACCGGCCGCACGTCGCTCGGGACGCGCCCCAAGCGCCTGGTCCAGCTCTGGCTGGAGAAGGCCTCCATGCGCGCCCTGATGCAGGCGGCGACCGGGAATTCCCCGTCGCTCGCCGACATCGTGCGGATGGTCCACCCGAAGCCGGCCGACGAAAGCCGCAAGGCTTTCTACGCCTGGCTGATCGGCAGGCCCTACGACGTCGCCGCGCTGCCGGCGGAGATCGCAGCGTTCGAGGCGTGGAAGCGCGCTCCGGACGGGCCCCTGCCCGACGTGCCCTTCGAATGGCTGACCGCCTTCGAGCTGAGCGCCGGTCAGTGGGCCGGGCTCGCCCGCCGCATGGGCTGGCAAGCTTTGCGCATGAACCTCAACACGCTGGCGCGCAAAGGCGCGTTCGCGGTCGAGGGGACGGCGGAAACGGTCGCCGCGCGTCTGTCGGATCCGGAGGCGCTGTCGAAGGCGCGGGTGCTGCCCTACCAGCTGATGGTCGCCCTCGGCACCGTCGGCGACGGGGTGCCCCTGCGAGTCCAGGCAGCGCTGGAGACGGCGCTCGAGGCGTCGCTCGCCTCGGTGCCGGCGATCGAAGGGCGCGTGGTGGTCTGCCCGGACGTGTCCGGATCGATGGCCTCGCCGGTGACGGGCTACCGCAAGGGCGCCACGTCGAAGGTGCGCTGCATCGATGTCGCGGCTTTGGTCGCGGCGGCGGTGCTACGCCGCAACCCGAAGGCGGCGGTGCTGCCGTTCGAGTGCGACGTCGTGCCGCTGGCGCTCGATCCGTTCGCCCGCGTCGCGGCCAATGCCGCGAAGCTGGCGGCGGTCGGCGGAGGCGGGACCAACGTCTCGGCCCCGCTCGCGAAGCTCAATGCCGAGCAGGCGATGGTCGACCTCGTCGTCATCGTCTCCGACAACGAGTCCTGGGTGGATACGACCCGCAGCGGCGCCACGGCGACGATGCGCGAGTGGGACCGGCTGAAGAAGAGGTGCCCGGGCGCGAAGCTCGTCTGCATCGATCTTCAGCCCTATGGGACCACGCAGGCCAGGAGCCGCGCGGACATTCTCAATGTCGGAGGCTTCTCCGACGCGGTGTTCGGGACGCTCGCCCGCTTCGCCAAAGGCGAGGCAGCGCGCGACTGGGTCGCCGAAGTGAAGGAAATGGAGGTTTGACAACAGAAGGCCGTGGCGAATGCCGGCGGGACTACATCCCTTTGCCAAGGGTCCGGAGAGCCCTCGCGAAAGCGGGGGCCGAAGGGCACCGGTCTCGCCACCTGTCGTCGCCACGGCCTTTCACCAGCAATCATCGCGGCGAATGCCGGAAGGACTACATTGCCTCCAAAGCGCCAGGTCGCGGGTTCGAATCCCGCCGGGCCCGACATGTGGGCCCGTAGCTCAGTCGGTAGAGCGGGAACGTCTTTCCACCACCTCGTCGCCGCGAACGACAACAGGCCAAGGCCGGCGAATGCTGGTCGGACTACACGTAGAGCACCCGCGTGAGCGGGAGGTCGGCGGTTCAAATCCGCCTCCGGGAGACCGGATAGCTCAGTATCGTCCGCCAAACTCTCGTCGCCGGCTGCGGCGCGCAAAGGGGCGAATGCCGACGGGACTACACAGCACGCCTGGGATGCCGGTTCGATTCCGGCCGGGGCCGTCGCGGCGCAAGCCGACCGGCGCCGTCGTCCAACGGCAGGACACAGGCCTTGTCTCGTCACCACCTTGTCGCCGCACCCGCCTCCGTTGCGCTCCTGCGAAAGCAGGAGCCTAGGCAGAGAGGCAGAACTGGATTCCCGCTTTCGCGGGAATGCCAAGCAGTTAGAGTGAATGAACAGGAGGGCCCGATGGCCGAGCAGAGTTTCGAGTTTATGGCGGTCCAGGGCGGCGCGCCGGTCAAGATGTGGACGAAGGGCGTCGCCGTCGACGAGAAGGCGCGCGAGCAGCTTTCGCGCGCGGCGAAGATGCCGTTCATCTTCAAGCACGTCGCCGCCATGCCCGACGTCCATGTCGGCATCGGCGCGACCGTCGGCTCGGTCATCCCGACCAGGGGCGCGGTGATCCCGGCGGCCGTCGGCGTCGACATCGGCTGCGGCATGATGGCCGCGCGCACCTCGCTCCACGCGGCGGACCTGCCCGACAGCCTGGAGGGGATCCGCAGCGCGATCGAGCAGGCCGTGCCGCACGGCCGCGACGTCGGCCGCGGCAAGCGCGACAAGGGCAGCTGGGGCGATCCCCCGGCCGAGATCGTCGCCGCCTGGGCGACGCTCGCCGAGCGCTTCCGGCGGATCACGGACAAATATCCGAAGCTCGAGAAGACGAACAACCTCGTCCATCTCGGCACGCTCGGCACCGGCAACCACTTCATCGAGCTCTGCCTCGACGAGGAGGACCGGGTGTGGGTGATGCTCCATTCGGGGTCGCGCGGCGTCGGCAACGCGATCGGCAGCTTCTTCATCGCGCTCGCGAAGGAGGATATGCGCCGCTGGTTCGTCAACCTGCCGGACGAGGATCTCGCCTATTTCGCCGAGGGGACCGAGCATTTCGACGATTATGTCGAGGCGGTCGGCTGGGCGCAGGACTTCGCTGCCCTGAACCGGCGGATGATGATGACGAACGTGGTCCGCGCGATCCGGAGCGTCATCACGAAGCCGTTCGAGGCGGAGCTGGAGGCGATCAACTGCCACCACAATTACGTCCAGCGCGAGCATCATTTCGGCGAGAACGTGCTCGTCACCCGCAAGGGCGCGGTGCGCGCGGCCGAGGGCGTGATGGGGATCATTCCCGGATCGATGGGCGCGAAATCGTTCATCGTGCGCGGTCGCGGCAACAAGGAGGCGTTCGAAAGCTGCAGCCACGGCGCGGGACGCCTCATGTCCCGCCACGAGGCGAAGCGCCGCTTCACGATCGACGATCATCTGATCGCGACCGAGGGCGTCGAATGCCGCAAGGATGCGGGCGTGATCGACGAGACGCCGGCGGCCTACAAGCCGATCGAATCGGTGATGGCCGCGCAGGCGGACCTCGTCGAGATCGTCCACACGCTGAAGCAGGTGGTGTGCGTGAAAGGCTGAGGCCTTTCACGCCGCCATTTTCCGAGAACAGGTTATGCGAAACTGGGTCAGCAAATGGGTCCAGGACGGCCGCCTCTACGTCTGGCGCTACGCCGACGCTGGGCGAGGCTGGCGCGGCTGGCACTTCACGGCGGATCCCACCGGATGCCGATCCATCAGGAACCTGCTCGATCGGATGCACGCCGGCGAACCTTGCCATCGAACCCTGAAGCTCGAGCCGGTAACGGAGGCGATATTGAGCGTCCCCAATTACGGGCACAGGATGAAGGGCCGCTTCGAAAAGCTGAGGATCGAATATGTCCCGGGCTTCGACGAATTGCGGATGACGCCGGGGGGTGCGGCACTGACCATGACGGTCGGCGATCGGCGCCTGCGGAAATTGTCCGCGGCTTTCGCTGAAGTGGAGGTGGGAATAGGCGATTTCGGCATCGCGACATCCGATGAAAAGCGGGCGGAGACCTGGATGTTCTGGTGGATGCCGCGCATCGAATCTCAGGAAGGAAAACGATCGTGATCCTCATCGACGGATCGGAGGGCGAAGGCGGCGGCCAGGTGTTGCGCACTGCGCTGGCTTTGTCGCTGATCACCGGCCAGCCCTTCCGGATCGACAGGATCCGCGCCAACCGCTCGCGGCCCGGCGTCATGCGCCAGCATGTGACGGCGGTCGAGGCGGCCTGCGCGATCGGCGGCGCCGATTGCGAGGAGCTCGCCGTCGGCGCCTCGACGCTCACCTTCACGCCCGGCAAGGTGGTGCCGGGCGACCATCATTTCGCGGTCGGGACAGCCGGGAGCACCAGCCTCGTCCTGCAGACGGTCTTGCCGCCGCTCATGCTTGCGGACGCGCCGTCGCGGCTCGTCCTCGAAGGCGGCACGCACAACATCCACGCGCCGCCCTTCGACTTCCTCGCCCGCGTCTTCTTGCCGATCCTCGAACGGATCGGCCCGCGCGTGACGGCGCGGCTCGTCCGTCCCGGCTTCTATCCGGCCGGCGGCGGCCGCATCGAGGTGGAGATCGAGCCCTGCCCCGCCTTCCGCCCGCTCGAGCTGATCGAGCGCGGCGAATTGCGCCGCGTCGAGGCGCGCGCTTTGGTCGCCGGGCTTCCCGGCGACATCGCCGTGCGCGAGCTGGCGGCGGTCGAGAAGGTGCTCGGCTGGCCGGAGGACTCGCGCCGGATCGAGCAGCTTCCCGAGCGCGTCGGCCCGGGCAACATCGTCATGCTCACCGCCGAGTTCGACCATGTCACCGAGATGACGAGCGGCTTCGGCCAGCTCGGCGTCCCGGCGCAGGTGGTCGGCGAAAAGGCATCGAAGCGGATGGCCGGCTATCTCGCCTCGACCGCAGCCGTCGGCCCGCACCTCGCGGACCAATTGCTGCTGCCGATGGCGCTCGGCGCCGGCGGCACCTTCTCGACGGTAAAGCCCACCCAGCACACCCGCACCGCGGCGACGATCATCCAGCTTTTCCTCGACCGGCCCTTCCGGATCGAGGAAGCGGAGGGGCGGCACCTGGTCTCGATCTGAAAACTCCCTCTCCCCGGCGGGGAGAGGGTTGGGTGAGGGGGCTCGACGGTCGAGAACTACCTCAGACGCCGAACACCCCCACCCTACCCTCCCCCTCCAGGGGGAGGGTTCAACTAGCCTCACCCCGGCGGCAGGGTCGTCGTGGTGACAATGCCGTCGACGACCGGATCCACCCAGCCGCTGCCGTCGCGCCAGAGGTTGAACGTATTGTCATAGCCCCAGGCGCAGCTCTGCACGCCGATCGAGGCGAAGGCGGCGCTGACGTCGGCATAATAGATGGCCCGCGCCGCGTCGGGCTTGCTCTCGTGCGCGCCATATTCGCCGGCGAAGGGCACGCGCCCCGTCGTGGCGATGAAGTTCGCGATCTTGTCGGTGAAGGCCTTGAGGTCGGCGAGATCGGCGGGCGTTCCGAAGTCGCTCCGCGTCGCCGGGTTCATCCACGGCGCGACGTCGAAGGCGAAATTGGCCGGATCGTAATAATGGAAGGTCGGGACGATGTTCGGATCGTTCGGGAAGACCGTGGTCAGCATCGAGGCGCCGGAGGCGAAGTCCGGCCCGTCCCAGACGACGAGCCGCGTCGGATTGCTCGCCCGCACCGCGTCGAGCGCCGGCTTCAGCACCGAGGTCAGGTTGACCGCGGTCAGATTCTTGTTCGGCTCGTTGATCAGCTCGAACGAGACGCTCGCCGGCTCGTCGCGAAAGGCGATGCCGATCTGCCGCCACAGCTCCGCGAAGCGCGGCGCCTGGCCGGCGGGATCGTCGAACAGCTCCAGATAATGGTGCATGTCGACGATCACCGCGAGCCCGTTGGCGACGGCGAGATCGGTGATGTGCCGCACCCGCGCCATGAACGCCGGGTCGATCGTGTAGGGCGGCGCCGTCCCCGCATGCGCCGAGAAGCGCGCCGGCAGCCGGATGGCGGTGAAGCCCTTCGCTTTGATGTTGGCGATGTCCGTATCCTGGAAGGCGCGCCCCCAATCCCCCTCGTTCGGCGCCTCGAGCATGTTCGAGAGATTGACGCATTTGCCGAGCCGCAACGTCCCGCCGGTGCTCGGGATGGCCGCCGCGGCGGCCGTGAAGACGGGTGACGGAGGCGGCGGCGGTGACGCAGGCGGAGGCGGCGGTGGGGGCGCCGGGCTCGGCATGGCGACGAGCACGCCCCCTCCTCCGCCACTGCTGCCCCCACTGCCACACGAGCCGGCGAGCACGGCGATTAGGCTGACGGCAAGGGCGCGGCGGTATGCAGTTCGTGCATATGGACCTTTGGCTGCCGCCCTCATTCATCACCTCCCGACATATGTTAGCGCTAACCCGACAGGAGGGGAAGCCGTCTCCCGTAGGTGGACGGCGGCATTTGAGAACCATCGAGCGCCGGCGGTCGATAACTCTGGATTATGGCAAGCTCGCCCTTAATCGCGGCGCTGCAAATGTCTCGACTCCCGAGTTCCGTCGTCGCCTTTCTGACTATCTTCTTGCCTACCTACGTGCACTCGCAGAAGCTCGTTTATAGTGCCGCCGTTGCGATTCCGATGGTTCCGATAGCTCTATGCACCTTTATTCTGAACGATTTGAACGACCTAGAGAGAGATCGCGTAAATCACCCAAGGCGGCCACTGCCATCGGGGAGGATATCCCCACGGGGCGCGGCGATCATCTACATGCTGGCTTTCATTGTAGCACTAGTGATGATACGGGTTCTCATATACACATCATTACACTTTATTTATCTTATCGGCTTCATTCTTGCGATAAACTACAATACGGTTGTAGACTACCTTCCAAAGTTCAAGACGTTCTACGTGGCAGCCACTTCTGCCCTACCTATTGTGCTGGTATCCCAGATCGTTGGGAACCCTCTTGAGCCGAGCCTCTTGTCCGCAACATTCCTGTTTATAACGGGGCGCGAGACATTGATGGACGTGCAAGATATGAAGGGCGACGGAGCCACGATCGCTCGCTGGTTTTCGCCCCAGACGGGCACTAGGATCGCCTTCGGGCTGACGGGCCTGGGCACACTTGCGCTCCTGTTTGCAGTCAATACTGTCTTGGAGGTCCTCGCTTACTCGCTGATTGTTGCTCTGTTTCCGTTAATTATTATCAAATGGCACGTATCCGAATTCCGGCCCATATTGCTCGAAGTCATGAAGCTCCAGATGTTGCTGGCCATCGCTTTCTTGATCTAACGCATGAACACGCTCAATAAGGCGATGCCAACCGTCACTGCCATGGGCAGATCGGCGAGCGTCATCCTCAGACGATAGTTTAATTCGTCCCTGCTTAGTCGGTCGACTTCGAGCAGGTATGTGAGCTTCTCAAACTCGCTCACATTATTCCGCTGAATTAGGCGTTTTTTTGTTCTTATAGCTCGGTCGATAGATTTTTCATATAAGCGCCTTACCACCACCCTCGGATAGTAGTTGAATAATGACAATACCGGTAGCGCAATAACTGCTGGCAATACCATGATCATCTTCACAGACGTCCCGGCTATCGAAATATACTCAAAAGGAGCACGATAATAGCTGCTCACTCCAACATAAACCATGATTGCAGCCATAGTTGATATGGCATTCACATATATTGGAACAGCAGCAAGCTTATCTCCAGAGAATATATCCGTACTAACGTTTACATCCCGGATAGCGCGCAGTATATGCGCGATGTGAAAAATCTTCCGCCCGACATATACGCCCATCGCATATTGCGCGCACCCGGCAGCGATGAAAAAATATTCCGCCAGCCCGTGAAAAGGGAACCGGGCCGCATAGAATATACTAAAGGCAATAATGGCGAAGGATGATGAAAAGGTGATAGTTTTCCTAATATTATTGTAATCACTTAGGCGTTGGAAATATATTGTATTTTTTAATTCCTTTGTGGGGAACGTGTTCTCAATAAGCTTTGGAATGTAGTGTCGTGTTCGATAAACCATGAGCGCCGTGGCGAATACCAGTGCGCCCGATAGGGCACAGTTGAATTTCACAAAATAGGCTTCAAGATATCCAGTTACATCAGCGGTTTGGTCGAAGCGCCACACAGCGATTGCGGTGAGCGCGCCGTAGGCGGCGCTCAGGAAAAATCCATAGAAGATATTATAGATCAGAAAAAAGAGGTGCTTTGGGCCGTCCATAATCCAGAGTTATCCACCGTTGCCCCTCGTGGCAGCGTAGCCGATCAATCCGAGCTTCGGAAGCAAGCACTTCGAAAACAATGAGCGCTAACGCGGCCGAGTCCGCGAGGGGTAGCGGCAGTCGTGGTCCTAGAGGAGGAGCGGGTGCCGTTCACTGAGCACATGGTTGCGAGCTACGTAAGCCGACTGAAGGCAATGCGCGATCCGTCGGATCACACGTTGAGGGCGTATCACAGCGATCTGAAAGATTATTTCCGCTTCGTCGGTCGGGCACAGCTCTGTGCTGCCGAGGGAGATACTATCCTGGCGTATGCCGAGCATCTCGCCGGCGAAAGACGGGCGGCACCCCGGACGGTGCGGCGCAGGATGGCCTGCCTTCGCGGCTTCTACAAAGATCTGGTGCGCGTCGGACATCTGGAGGCGTCGCCTTTCGCGAGGCTCGAGATGCAACTTCCTCGGACAAAGTCCCTGCCGCGCGGGGTTAGCCGAACGGCTGCTGCGCAGCTCGCACGTCAAGGGTGGGAGAGGTGCCGGGATCCACGCGCGCTGCTTTCGCGAAAGGCTTTTCCCATCGCGGTGCTCCTGCTGATCTCCACCGGTTTGCGAGTCGGCGAGCTGATCCAGCTGCGCCCGCGCGATTTTGATCCGGAAAGCGGAGGTCTCCACGTGCAAGGGAAAGGACGAAGGGAGCGGCGCGTCTTCGTCGTGGATAATCAGCTGCGACGGCTCCTTGGCGCACTCGCGCGCCGTCCGGGCGCCGAGTTTCTTCTGAGCGCCAACGGCGAGGCTTGGTCCACCCAATCCGCGCGCCGCCTGCTGCGCCAGTTTGCCGAAGAGGCTGGTGTTGACGGCCGGGTGACGCCGCACATGCTGCGCCATACCTGCGCTACGCTGCTTCTGGAGGACGGGGTGGATCTGCGGTTCCTGCAGCGGCTGCTGGGTCATGAGAACATCGCGACGACCGCCATCTACGCCCATGTGGGTGACGTGGGGCTGCGCTCCGCCCTCGAAGGAGCCGCGCTGCTCGGCCGGTTGGACAGGATGCGCTGCTGAGCGGCGGCTAGAAATCCCCATCCGCATCCAGCGCATAACCCGCCGAACGCACCGTGCGGATCAAATCCGCCCGCTCCCCCTCGTTCAGCGCCTTCCTCAGCCTCCGCACATGCACGTCCACCGTGCGCAGCTCGATGTCGTGGTCGTGGGCCCAGACGCTGTCGAGGAGGCGCTCGCGCGAGAAGACGCGGCCGGGATGTTCGAGGAAGTGGCGGAGCAGGCGGAACTCGGTCGGGCCGAGCGGCACGCCCCTGCCGTCGCGGCGGACCTTGTGGGCGACGACGTCCATCTCGAGGTCGGCATAGCGCAAAACCTCGCCGGCCAGCGCGGGGCGCACCCGGCGCAGCACGGCGGCGATGCGGGCGATCAGCTCGCGCGGGCTGAACGGCTTGGTCATGTAATCGTCGGCGCCGGTCTCGAGCCCGCGCACCCGGTCGCTCTCCTCGCCGCGCGCGGTCAGCATGATGATCGGGACGTTGGCCGTGGCCGCGCCGCGGCGCAGGCGCCGGCAGACTTCGAGGCCCGATATGCCCTCGATCATCCAGTCGAGGATGACGATGTCGGGCACATGCTCCTGCGCGAGCAGCAGGGCCTCCTCGCCGTCGGCGGTCTGGCGCACCTCATATTCCTCGCGCTCGAAATGCCAGACGAGCAGATCGGCGAGGACCTTGTCGTCCTCGACGAGGAGGAGGCGCGCGCGGCTCATCGCGCCGCCGCCCCTGGATCCTGGCCCTTCGCCCGCTCGGCGAGCCGCTCGCCGGTCGCGGCATAATAGACCATCTCGGCGATGTTGGTCGCATGGTCGCCGATCCGCTCGAGATTCTTGGCGACGAACAGGAGGTGGGCGGATTCGGTGATCTTCGCCGGATCCTCCATCATGAAGGTGAGCAAAGCGCGGAAGATCGAATTGTAGAAATCGTCGACGGCGGCGTCGCGGTCGACCACGGCGCGGGCGCGCTCGGCGTCGCGGCGGACGAAGGCGTCGAGCACCTCGTGCACCATCTCGGCGACCATCCGCGCCATTTCGGGGAGCAGGGAAATGGGCTCGATCCGGGCGGTGCTGCCGATCTCCGGCACGCGCTTGGCGATGTTCTTGGCATAGTCGCCGATCCGCTCGACGACGCCGACGATCTTCAGCGCCGCGACCGCCTCGCGCAGATCGTCCGCCATCGGCGCGCGTAGCGCGATCAGCTGGACGACGCGCTGCTCGGCCTCGGCCTCGATCGCGTCGATCTTCCTGTCGTCCTCGACCGCGCGGCGGGCGCCGTCGCAGTCGCGCTTCATCAGGCAGCGCATCGACTCGCGGATCGCATGCTCGGCGAGGCCGCCCATCTGGCTGACCATCGCGCGGAGCTGGTCCAACTCCTCGTCGAAGGCCTTCAAGGTATGGGATTGTCCGGTGGCCATGTCGCTCTCCTCAGCCGTAGCGGCCGGTGATGTAATCGCGGGTCCGCTCGACGCCGGGATTGGTGAAGATCTTCGACGTGTCGTCGAACTCGACGAGGGTGCCGAGGTGGAAGAAGGCGGTCTTTTGCGAGACGCGCGCCGCCTGCTGCATGTTGTGGGTGACGATGACGATGGTGAAGCGCGCGCGCATCTCGTGGATCAATTCCTCGATCTTCGCGGTCGAGATCGGGTCGAGCGCCGAGGTCGGCTCGTCGAGCAGGACGATCTCGGGCTGCACGGCGATGGTGCGCGCGATGCAGAGGCGCTGCTGCTGGCCGCCGGAGAGGCCGAGCGCGCTGGCATTGAGCTTGTCCCTGACCTCGTCCCACAGCGCCGCCTGCCGCAGCGCGTCCTCGATCCGGTCGTTGAGCTCCGCCTTGGGCAGCCGCTCGTAATAGGAAAGCGCGAAGGCGACGTTATTGCGGATCGAGGAGGCGAAGGGCGTCGGCTTCTGGAAGACCATGCCGACCTTCCGCCTGAGCTCGGAGAGCTTGGTGCGGCGGTCGAGGACGTTGCGGCCGTCGAGGATGATCTCGCCCTCGGCATGCTGGTCCGGATAGATTTCGAAGATGCGGTTGATCGTCCTCAGCAGGGTCGACTTGCCGCAGCCCGACGGGCCGATGATCGCGGTCACCGCATTGGCCGGCACCGCCAGGTCGACCGCGTTCAGCGCCTTCGACTTGCCGTAGAAGAAATCGAGGCCGCGGACGTCGATCTTGGTCGGGCCGCCGGCATGGGCGTCCGCCGAAGTCTCGATGTGGAGTGCCGTCACGGCGTCGTTCATCTCTTCAGTCCCTTGCGGGCGACGAGGCGGACGAAGAGGTTCAAGGCGAGCACGAAGGCGGTGAGGACGAAGGCCCCCGCCCAGGCGAGCGCGTGCCATTCGTCATAGGGGCTCATCGCATATTGGAAGATCACCACCGGCACGTTGGCGAGCGGCGCGTTGAGGCTGCCGCTCCAGAACTGGTTGTTGAGCGCGGTGAACAGGAGGGGCGCGGTCTCGCCGCTGATCCGCGCGAGGCCGAGCAGCACGCCGGTGACGATGCCGGCGAGCGACGCCTTGTAGAGGATGCGCGAGGTCACCCGCCAGCGCGGCAGGCCGAGCGCGAAGGCCGCCTCGCGCATCGTGTCGGGGACGAGGCGCAGGGCCTCGTCGCTGGTCCGGACCACGATCGGGATCAGGATCATCGCCAGCGCGAGCGCGCCGGCCAGCCCGGAGAAATGGCCCGTCGTGCGGACCACCAGCTCGTAGATGAACAGGCCGATGACGATCGACGGGGCCGAGAGGAGGATATCGTTGACGAAGCGGACCACGGAAGCGAGCTTCGAATAGCGGCCATGCTCGGCGAGATAGGTGCCCGCCGCGAGCCCGACCGGCGTTCCGATCACGACCGCCAGCAGCACCATCACCGCGCTGCCGTAGAAGGCGTTGAGCAGGCCGCCGGCGGCGCCGGGGGGCGGCGTCATCTGGGTGAAGAGCGACGGCTTCAGTGCCGCTGCGCCCTGCATCAGGGTCGTCCACAGGCTTTCCAGCACATTGGGATCCTAAGCTTAGAATTCCACGTGGACAAGTTGTCGCG
>JADMIO010361671.1_pt1 | contig 22663 bp, 14 predicted proteins | sample 8958161 | NCBI WGS metagenome assembly JADMIO01 (sample SAMN16585339, study PRJNA669376) | soil metagenome | isolation source: Crop rotation soil | place: USA: Cullars Rotation, Alabama | collected 2011 | reverse complement strand
CCGCGACTTCAAGTCACGTGAATTCCAAGCTTCGGATCCCACTGTGCTGGAAAGGATCGAAGACCTTCTGATACGCGGCCGTGAAAGTCACCGTCACGAGCCAGCAAAGAGGCGCGAGCGTAATCAGCATGTAGCGGGCGCGGCCCATCTTGACGACGATCGTCGTCGCTACGCAGAGCGCGACTCCCGCCAGCAGCTGATTGCAGATGCCAAACAATGGCCACAGCGAGTTGATGCCGCCGAGCGGATCTTTCACTCCCCACCACAAAAAGTATCCCCAGGCGGTAACCACCAGCGCGCTGGTGAACATGATCGAGGGGTACCAGCTGGTTCGTCCCAATGGCTTCCATATGTGGCCGAGCGCGTCCTGCACCATAAAGCGGCCGACACGGGTGCCGGCATCGAGCACAGTCAGAATGAACAATGCCTCGAACATGATGGCGAAGTGGTACCAGATCGCCATCAGCTTCTCGCCGCCGAGACTGTTGGAAAAAATATGCGCCATGCCTACGGCGAAGGCCGGTGCGCCTCCAGTGCGGTTGAAAAGTGTCTGTTCGCCGACCGCGTGCGCGAGCGATGCCATCTCGGCCGCCGTAACCGGGAATCCCATCGTGGTAATGGTTGCCGCCGCGGTCTCCGGCGCTTGCCCGACGATGCCCGCAGGACTATTAACCGCAAAGTACACACCAGGCTGAAGGACCGAAGCTGCGACCATGGCCATGATCGCGACCAGCGATTCGGCCAGCATGCCGCCGTAGCCGACCAGGCGCGTTTCCGGCTCGCGGCGGATCAGCTTCGGCGTGGTGCCGCTGGAAATCAGCGAATGAAATCCACTCACCGCGCCGCAGGCGATCGTGATGAATGCAAAGGGAAAGATTTTTCCAGCAAACACCGGCCCGGTCCCGTCGGCAAAGCGGGTAAATGGCGGCATGTGCAATGTCGGTCGCAGCACCAGAATGCCTACTGTCAGCAAAGCAATGGTTCCGAGTTTGACGAATGTGCTGAGATAGTCGCGCGGGGCGAGCAACAGCCACACCGGCAACACCGACGCGGCGAATCCGTAAACGATCAACAGCACTGCCAGCGTCGCGCCGCTCAGCGTGAAGACCGCAGCCCACGATGGCGTCTGGGACACCCATTGCCCGCCGAAAATCGCCGCCAGCACAAAGAGAAATCCAAAAACTGATGCCTCCAAAACCTTGCCGGGACGAATACGGCGAAGATAAAGCCCCATCAGGACCGCGATTGGCATCGTCATGGCAATCGTGAACGTTCCCCATGGGCTCGACTTCAGCGCATTCACCACCACCAGCGCGACCGCGCCGAGCAGAATGATGATGATGCTGATCACCGCCAGATAAGCGACGAAACCACCCACTTTCCCGATCTCCGTCTTCGCCATTTCAGTGAGACATTTGCCGTCGCGTCGCACCGAGAAGAGCAGAATCACGAAATCCTGCACACAGCCGCCGAGCACCGCACCGGCGATGATCCACAGGGTTCCCGGCAGATAGCCGAACTGCGCCGCCAGTACCGGACCCACGAGCGGGCCGGGCCCGGCGATGGCCGCGAAGTGATGTCCGAAGACGACCCACTTGTTGGTGGGAACAAAGTCACGCCCATTTTCGAGTCGCTCGGCCGGAGTGGCGCGTATCGGATCGATCGCCAGCAACTTCGCCGCGATGAAGGCGCTGTAAAAACGATATCCCACTGCGTAAGTGGCCACGGCAGCGATCACCAGCCACAGAGCATTGATCTGCTCGCCGCGACGCACGGCAATGGTGGCCAGGGCAAGCGCGCCGAGTGAACTGATAACGATCCAGAGAAGAACGCGGGCAGTCTTGGGCATGAGGAAGTCGGGAATCAGAGAGTCGGTGTCCGGCGAGTATTGTGGGCGAAACCGCGCGCATGCGCAAGACAGCGGGCGAAGGTCCAACGACCGTTGCGCACCGTGATAATCTGATACGTTCCGGCCTATTTCTAATACGCAGTTGGCGGAGCAGTATCCCCGCCATGGGCCGATCTACACCTGAGAGGGTACGAGGCGATGAAAATCGGAGTGCTAACCGGCGGCGGCGACTGTCCTGGCCTGAATGCCGTGATTCGTGCGGTGGTGCGCAAAGGCACCTTTCACTTTAGCGACGAGTTCGTCGGATTCCTTGAGGGCTGGCGCGGGCTGCTGGAAAACCAGACCATGGCGCTTGATCTTTCTTCGGTCGGCGGCATTCTGCCGCGTGGCGGCACCATTCTCCGCACCTCCCGCACGAACCCTTCCAAGCACCACGACGGTCTACAACGCTGCGCGGACAACCTCTCGCAAAACGGATGCGATGCCCTGATCGCCATCGGCGGCGATGACACACTCTCCGTTGCACAGAAACTTTTCGCCAATGGAGTGAAGGTCGTCGGCGTTCCGAAGACAATCGACAACGATCTCGCAGGCACCGACTTCACTTTCGGATTCGATACCGCAGTCAACGTCGCCACAGGCGCAATCGACCGCGTCCACACCACTGCAGAAGCCCACAATCGCGTAATCGTGGTCGAGGTCATGGGACGCGACTCCGGCTGGATCGCCGCCTATAGCGGCATCGCCGGCGGCGCAGACGTTATCCTGATCCCGGAAGTGCCATTCGATATCGATGAGGTCGCGGAATTGATCCGCCAGCGCCATGCCCGTGGACGCTATTTCAGCATCGTGGTCGCAGCCGAAGGCGCCAAATTTGCCGGCGGCGTCGAGATGCACGACGGCGCTCCTGTTCTTCAGGATGTAGGGCGCGATGAGTTTGGCCACCTGCGGCTGGGAGGCATCGGATTGATCCTGTCCCGTGAAATCGAAAAGCGCACCGGCTTCGAAACTCGCTCCGTCGTTTTGGGCCATATTCAACGCGGCGGATCGCCCAGCGCCTTCGACCGTGTCCTGGCTACCCGCTACGGGCTCGGAGCGATCGACATGGTCCACCGCGGAGAGTTCGGTCAGATGGCCGCGCTGCGCGGAAACAAGATTGTTTCCATTCCTCTGGCGGAAGCGATCGCCTCCAATCGTAAGGTGGATAAAGAGATTCTCGATGCGGCAACTGGCATCCTTGACCGGCTGGAAGAAAAAGCCGCCGGGGACTAACTCTACCGCCGGGCGGGAGAACGCATGCCGACCAGGACCACGATCATCCACCTCGGCTTGTGATGTGCGTCACAACCGTTTTCAGTTGGATGGGGGACTGGGCCTCGGATTCTCTGGCATTGCCGCAGGTTTCAGGGCATACTATCGACAGGCGTCCCCCCAGCCCTGCGATATCTTTTGCCAGGTGGTTCCGTGCCGACGTCGGAAGAACAGCTTCAAAGAGATTCCTATCCTGAGAGAAGCCCGCGCCGCCCACTGCTGCCCGCGGCTCCCGATCCAGAAGTGCAGCGTAAGCGCATGCTGATTGCGCTTGGCGTCCTGTTGCTGGCGCTGGTAGCGGTAATTCTTAAAGATTGGGATTTCTGGTTCCCTCCCAGCGAAGAACCGCAGGAAACTACTGCTCTCAGAAAAAAGGCGGTTGCAGCATCAGCCCCTGCACGCTCGATCGCGCCGGCAGTTACGAAGAGTGACAAAAAAGCGGCGAGCCCTTCAGAAGCCGCGCCACAGGCTCCCTTTACAGCAACAACGGAACGTGCAGCACTACCTCCATTGCAGGTGGAAGTCGTCGCCGGCAACAAGCACACCAATGTCCCGGCCAAGAACAACGCCATTCATCTTGATCTGGGCTCGGGTGCGGCTACGCAAGCCGTGGACCCGCCGACGATTACCCGCGAACCGGTTGCGAACGCCGGCGATCACGTGCAGATGTCACCGCAGACGGCCCAGAACGTGAGCGTCTCTGTGCCTCCGGACTACCCCCTGCTGGCTCGGCAAATGAAAGTTCAGGGCGCGGTGATTTTGCAGGCGCTGATCTCGCGCGAGGGATCGATCCAGGAGCTCCAGATCGTCAGCGGGCCCAGCATCCTCGCGACAGCCGCCCGCGAAGCAGTAAAACAGTGGCGATTCAAGCCCTACTTCCAGAGTGGGCAGCTCGTCGAAACACAGGCACGAATCACGGTGAATTTCACGATTTCCACGAACTGAGCGCATCAAGAACCACCTTACTTTTTACCCATTTGAAAGTAGGAGTGTTTTTGTATATACTTTGTGTATATACGTTCAAAGGATTGTAAAACTTATGGCCACGACACGAGTCTTCCGCTCGGGAAACAGTCAGGCAGTGCGGCTGCCGAAGGAATATCGGGTGAAGAGTAAGGAATTGGAGATCAGCCGGCGAGGCGACGAAATCGTTCTTCGGGAAAAGGAGGACAACCTGGCTCAGGCTTTCCACCTGCTGGCAAGTCTGCCGGATGATCTGGAGGTCGCTGGGCGTGGCGATAGACCTCCGCAAAAGCGCAAAGGTTTGTAGATGGAAGCCCGCTTCCTGTTGGATACGAATATCTGCATTTACATCCGGCAGAGAAAGCCCGATGAGGTCTTGCAGAGATTTCGCAAACTGCGCCCCGGCGAAGCAGTATTGTCTGTCATTACCTACGGCGAGCTTCTCTATGGCGCAGCCAAGAGTTCACATCATGGGATGGCCATCGCGAAGCTACAGGAGCTCGTCCGTTTGCTGCCCGCGCTCTATTTGCCTGAATCGGCCGCTGAAGCCTATGGCGCGATTCGCGCCGAACTGGAAGCCAAGGGAGAAATGATGGGAAACAACGACCTCTGGATTGCCGCTCATGCGGTGGCTGCTGGCTTGATCCTGGTGACCAACAACGAGAAGGAGTTCCGGCGAGTACGTGGACTTAAAACGCAGAACTGGGCGGTCTAGCAGGACGTGGAGAAGCCTAAAAACTAAACAGGCGTCCGGACTCTTTCGAATCCAGGACGCCCGGGCAGCCCTCCCCCAGAACTGCTCACTAGGGAATGTAAAACCATCCTGTCTATCTGAAAATAGCACCCGCGTGCCAGCCTTATTCCACCAAAGTGCCAGTTGAGCATATCGGATATCGTAAACAGTCTAAGTTGTTGATTTTACAGGCGATACTAAGATTTTTAATCTCGCTTTGCTCCCTCCGTGTTCCCCGTGTCCTCCATGGTTAGACAAGCCTCTGAACCACGGGGGACAGGGGTCAGCAAGGAGGAAACCTGACGTTTAATGCGCGAGGATCATCGCGCCCGGAGCCTCGCCTGTAGAGAATGGCGATCCGGAAATGCCCTTCAGAACGCCGGTCGTCGAGTCGTACGAAAATCCGCTGATGCTCTTGCCGCTCTGGTTTCCCACGTAAAGAAAATTCCCCGATGGATCGACCAGGGTAAATATGGGTCCCGTGCCGGCGGCGAATGGAGAGCCGCTGATAACCTGCAGTGCTCCCGTGCCCGCTATGATTGTGTACGCCGAAATATTGTTTGAGCCCTGGTTGGCGACGAAAAGGAAAGCATTGAACGGATCAATCACGATGGAGCGCGGCGAAGTTGCCGCAAAAAAGGGCGACCCAAAGATCTCCGTTAGATCCCCCGTTGTTTGATCAATGGAAAAAGCGGAAACCGTGTTGTCAGACGCATTCGCCGAATAAAGTATGTGGCTGCCGGAATCGACTGCCAATCCCGACACGCCTCGGCCCGCAGGAAATGGAGAGTCTGGAAGAGGAGCCAGTATCCCGGTTGCGGGATCGAATGTGAACCCGCTGATCAGCCCGCCGTCCGAATTCGAAACATAGACGAAATTTCCCACCTGCGCGAACTTCAAGTCAGTGGGACTTGACCCCGCAAAAAAATCTCCGACGTCGCTCAGGGTGCCGCTCCCAGAGTCGATCGAGAAAACGGAGACCGTGTTATCCAACGGCTTGGTGACCAGCAGATATTTGCCCGAGGGATCGACCACCATGGTCAGCGGATCGGTGCCCGCTGGAGTGTCGTTCGGGGTCTGGGTGAGAGTTCCATCCGACGCCACGTTGAAAGTAGAGATGGTATGGCCACTGGAATTGCCCACGTAAAGAAATTTCCCGCTGGGATCGAGCGCAAGTCCGGTTGGTGAGGTTCCCTGCACCGCTGGAGTTTTCGCTCCCACGGTCATGACTCCGGTGGAATCGTTGAGCCTGATCACAGCCACCGAGCCTTCGGTTGGCAATGAGACGAAACCCAAATGGCTGACGTTTGAAGAAGAAGACGACGAATTGCTACAGGAGATTGAGAAACCGGCCAGAACGCTCAGAGCCAACAGACCACAGAAAACGCGGCGTTTCCCTGCGAGCGCGGCGCGCGCCGCCCGTCGAAAGCTCATGTCAGAACCTGCTCCTACGAGAACCGAGGTAAGAACGCAAACTTGTGTCCTACCATCGTGCATGAGAAGCGGGAACTCCGCAACTCCGGCCTAGCATTTAGGATGCGGACAGTTCCCTGGCAGGCAGCTGCACCTACGATGTAAGCGCCGACGGACAAAGATTCCTGATTGCCACGCAAGTAGACGAATCCGCAGCGGCGCCGCTCTCCGTGTATCTCAACTGGAGCTCAGCGCTGGAAAAATAATTTCGCCAGGACTAATCTGCGTAGCCCCGCCCTCCGGGCGGCGCGTCTTTGAACGCTAGTGCTGCGCAGCCGAAGTCTTCAAGCGCAGCAGCGGATCTCCGAACAAGAGATAAGTCTTGCGCACGTCCTTCGCCTTGACCTGGGATTTCGCCAGCACCAGCGCATCGCCCAGAGTCATCCCACCGTTCTGGAACAGCGCCGGCACCAGGCTGCGATCGAGACGCGCTTGCGGCGGCGCATCAGTAAGCGCCGAAGAAGCCACCACCGCGATCGCTCCGCCCTGACTATTCAGCAGCAACGTCTCAGCCAGGCTCTCCGTGTAAACGTCGTGGAAGAATCCGTTGAGGCAGTCGAAGGTCAGGTAGACAGGCAGCCGCGGCGCGTTGGTAAGTGCAGCGGCAGAGTTGTCGTCGAGAAGGTCGTCCCCCGACCAGACTTCGACCGAGCCGTGTCCAAGATAGTTCACCAGCAACTGGCCCGCGCTCAGGGCGCTCTGCACTTCGGCCCGCGCGGTTTCTGGATCGAGGTTGCTCGCCAGGATTTGTGTCGACTGGATCGATGACGGCAGCAAGGCTGCGATCTTCTGTGTGTCGTCGGTAAAGTCGGCGTTGTCGTTACGGTCGGCGACCAGCAACGCCTGCGTGGTCCACGCACCGGAGTTGTTTCCGGTTTCGTAGCCGACGATCTTCGCGACAACGTTGTTCGCATCGGTTGTAGTCCGTACCGGTATCCTGCCCGTGGCAAGAGTGGGCATGCCGCTGTTGTTGAAATCGGAGAACCAGTCGTCCGAGGCGGTCATAAGCGCCGCGGTTGGAATGATCCGCGTTGGAACAAAATCAAAGTCTCCGAGGCCGAGGAAATTCCTCGGGTCGACGGAGGCGTCGCCGACGAGCAATAAATATTTCGGCTTGGTTGTCCAGTTCTTCGACGCCGTTTGCAGGAAGTTGCGAATCGCCTGGGGATCATGCTCGCCGAAACTGAACTCGTCGTAAATGTCGTCAGTAAGAACCACGCTGACGGTGTGACCTTGCTGCTGGCGCAGGTTCGCCAGTGGAGTCAGCGCAGTCGCGAAGGCCGGATGCGAGATCATTACGACATCGCTGCCGGGCTGCGGACTGTGCCAGTGCGAGGGCTGGTTCGCGATCAGTTGTGTTGGGCTGGAGATCTGGTCAGTTCCGAGCGCCAGAATCGCATGTTTTCCAGCCGGCGTGAACGGTACCTGCGCCTGGGCCGCGTAAGTTCCGTCCCCGCCCGAAACCATGTGCGTTGCCAGTTCGACTGGCAGAGCGGCATTCGTGATGTCGAAAACTCGAACTGTATTTCCCTGGAACTCACCGATCTGAACCGGAGTTCCTGCCCGCGCCGCGAACTTGATCTGATCGCCATCGGCGGCGACGCTGTGCGCATACGTGATATCGATGTGATCCACCAGGCTGATGTCGCTGTCACCATCCTGCGCCGTCAGCGTGATTGTGTTCGCGCCCTCCTGAAGCAGGTCGGCAGGGACATCCGTCCGCAGGCGCCCCTGGCTCTGGCCAGTGAAGGTAATGCGCCCGATGTCTCCACCGTTCAATGCCACCGTTACGTCGTGCGGCACGCCGTCACCAACACCTTGCAGCACAACTTCCAGCCGTGGCGTAGACGGCGCTGTCGAAACATGTGGTGTATCGAGAACCTGGTCGACCGGCGTGGTCGAAACCAGCGCCCCGAAGAAGTTTTCGTCGGTTGTGTTGATGAGCGCAGCGAAATAGGTTGTGCGCTGACGCAGTTCAACGGTCTCGGAGAATTGCCGTTGATATCCGCCGTTGGGCAACTCGGTCGAATTACCGATCCTCAGACCCGGCTGATCTCCCCAGGTGAGCCAGTACACGCGCGTGCCGGTGAAAGGAGTATCAAGGCCGGTGCCATAGAACTCGATGGCGGCATTTTTGCCAAATCCGCCGTGACCAGCGCCGGCGCCGGTGACCAGAATCGGCTGCTCCACCGCCTCTACAAACAGACGCAGCGTACTCGGATCGGCAGTGCGATCAAGCCCCGCGGCTACGAGGTCAGTTTGAGCGACGCGATACCAGCCTTCATGGTCCACCATGATCTTGACCGCGGGACGGGCGGCCAGATCAAACTGCTGATCATTCTGCGCGTTGACCGCAGCCACTGCACGTGGCGCACTCTGCACAAAATTGCTCGCCGATGATACTTTCGCCGCGGCCGATGCAAACTCGCTCATCATCGGCGAGGAAACGGCCTTCGACGATTGCGCCGTCAAGCTCGCCGTCACCGGTCCGTGCATCGATCGCTCGCCATTCAGATCGAGATCTTCCAGCCAATAGGTGCTGGCGGGGGTGCCAGCGGGATCGACCCACGCATAACTCTTGCCAGCATGCTTCTCGAGATATCCGCTCATCGTGAGCGCCGATCCGGCGACCAGCGTTGAATTCATGCGGACGCGTGTGCCGTTCTGTTCGCGGTAGACGTTGAAGCCGAGATTGTTCAGTTCTCCGCCCGTCTTCCAGCGCACGATCACGCCCTGCGTGCTGGCTTCAGCCGTCAGGGATTGCAGATGAATTCGTGTGGGCGCAGTGACCAGCGTGGTCACACTCGCCAGGTTGTTTGCCTGTGTCGGGTCGTTCTGGTCGGCCGTCACCAGCGCTGAATTGGTTACGATGGTGGCGCTCTGCGGCGATACAACGATGTTAATCGTGGCGGTCGCGGCATTGGCCATGGTCCCGAGCTGGCAAGTTACGACGTTCGCGGCTTGCGAACACGTTCCCACACTGGTCACGACAGAGACGAACCTGAGAACGGACGGCAGAGTATCAACCGCGGTGACGTTAGTCGCGCTCGCCGGGCCGTTGTTGGTCACGGTCAATGTGTAGGTCAGCAGATTGCTCTGCGCCACCGGGCTCGGCGCTGCGGTCTTGGTGATTTGCACGTCCGCGTTCGACACAGCCCCAACCGTGACGTTCGCGGTAGCGCCGTTGTTGCCTGAATTCGGGTCAGTGGCAGTACCCGAACTCGTGGACACCGACGCGGTGTCGGAAATCACCGTTCCCGACGGTGTGCTGGCGTTAACCTGAACCACCAGCGAAATCGGCGCCGTTGCACTTACTGCCAGCGTTGCGAGTGTGCAGTTGAAGGTTCCTGTGAATCCGACCGCCAGTACCGGGCAGGTCCACGACCCAGGCGTCAGGGATACGAATGTCGTGTTGGGTGGAATAGTTTCCGTAAACGTCAGGTTGACTGCCGCTGCGGGACCATTGCTGGTCACCGTTTGCGTGTAAGTGATGTTCGACCCGGCGTTGACCGACGTCGGCGAGGCTGAATTCGTCATCGACGAGTCGGCTTGGGTGGCAGTTGCTACGGTTGAAGTCGCAATCGCAATATTGTTCGTCGGGTTCGTGTCGGTGGCGGAATTAATCGAGACCGTGTCTGTGATCGTCGTTCCCGAAGCTGTTCCGGCAGTGACTGTGACCACCGGCGAGAAGGTCGTGTTCCCCGGCGCGAGGCTGGCGATTGTGCAGGTCAGCGTTCCGGTTCCGCCGACCACCAGGGTATTACATGCCCATCCAGCGGGCGGTGTAAATGATTGGAACGTGGTATTCGCCGGGATGGCTTCGCTAAACGTGACGTTGGCCGCGTTGCTTGGGCCCGGATTAGAAACCACCTGCGTGTAGGTGAGGTTATTTCCCGCGATCACAGGGTCGGGACTATCGGCATTCGTGATCGACAAATCGGCGCTGGCTCCAACCGCAATGTTGGACGTAGCGCTGTTGTTACCGGGGTTGGGATCGCCCGTCGCAGAATTTACCGTTGCCGTGTCGGTGATGAGAGTTCCCGTCGGCGTGTTGGTATTGACCTTCAGCGTGACCGAAAACGTAGAACTGTTGCCGTTGTTGAAAGTTCCGATGTTGCATGTAATCGCTCCGGCGGCGCCAACTGCCGGCGTAACGCACGCCCATCCCGCAGGAGTGGGAAGCGAAACGAAAGTGGTGTTGGCGGGCGTGGCTTCGGAGAAAACGGCTGCCAGCGCATTCCCAGGCCCACCGTTGGTCACGATCTGCGTGTAAGCGATGTTGTTTCCCGCCGTCACCGGATCGGGAGTTCCTGTATTTGTGACTCGCAGGTCGGCTTGTCCTCCCGCTCCGACGGCGATGTTGACGGTCACGGAATTGTTGCCCGGCACAGTGTCTTTGCTGGTTGTGCTAACCGCGGCTGTGTCGACAATAATTGTGCCCGCCGCCGTACCCCCATTTACTTTAATGACCACCGTAAAGTTGGTCACCGTCGACGGCGCGAGCGTGGCGATGGTACAGGTAATCGCTCCAGTGCCGCCGACTGCGGGCTTGATGCATGCCCAACCGGCTGGAGTTGTAGAGGAAACAAAAGTCGAGTTGTTAGGAACATTCTGCGTGAACTGAACTGTGGCTGCGTTACTCGGCCCGCGATTGGTCACACTCTGGGTATAGGTGATGTTTGCACCCGCAGCGACTGGCGACGGTGCACCCGAATTTGCAACCACCAGGTCGACGTCGGCGTTGGCGGTCGTGGTTGTGGTCGTCGAGTTGTTAGCGTTTGTTGGATCGCTTGTCGTCGAAGAAACCGTCGATATCGCTGTGATTGTCGTGCCAGTGGCGGTGGCAGCGTTCACGTTTACAGTCACGTAAATATTCACCGCCGTTCCGGCTGCCATGCTCGGGTTTGTACAAGTAACGTTGCCGGTCGAACCGACTGCGGGTGTGGTGCATGTCCAACCTGCCGGCACCAGAACTGACTGGTAGGTGGTATTCACCGGTGTCGCTTCAAGAAGTTGTGCGTTGACTGCGGCCGCTGGTCCGTTGTTTGAAACAGTTTGAATGTAGGTCAGATTGTTCCCGGACAACACGAATCCAGAAGGCGAAGTCGTCGTGCTGAGCGCCATGTCGGCCTGGGTGGCCGTCGCCACGATATCGAGAGCGGTTGCGCTATTGTTGCCCGCGTTGGCGTCGTTGGTAGCTCCAACAGTGACCGTGTCGGTGATCGTAGTGCCGCCTGCTACTGCCGCGTTTACTTTGACCACCAGTTGGAAGTTACCCGCGCCCCCCGCAGCCACGCTCGGGTTGGTACAGGTGATACTCCCCGTAGCGCCGACCAAAGGTGTTAAGCAACTCCAACCGGCCGCGGCCGTAAACGACTGGAAGGTCGTGTTCGCGGGCACAGCATCGAGATAGGTCGCAGTGGTCGCCGCAGCCGATCCCGTGTTCGTGACGATCTGTGTGTACGTGATGTTTGCGCTTGGCGCCACCGGATTCGGCGACGCTACATTGCTTACCGAAAGATCAGCCTGCGCTGTGCTGCCAACGATCGTGTTGGCGGTGGCGCTGTTGTTGGCGCCATTTGGATCGGAAATTGCCGAACTGGCGCGCACGGTGTTGCTGATGACGGTCCCGTTTACCGTGCCAGCGTTCACGTTGACGATCAAGGTAAAAACGGCCGTACCCGGCGGCATATCAGACGCCGTGCAAACAATAGTGCCGGTCGCCCCCGGACTGGTACACGCCCATCCCGCAGGCGTCACGAGTGACACGAACGTTGTATTGGCGGGGTTGGTTTCGCTGAAGGAGACGCTGGTGGCATCACTCGGTCCGGTGTTCGTAATGGTTTGCGTGTAAGTGATGTTGGCGCCCGCCGCCACCGGATTGGGCGACGCGGCGTTGGTCATCGACAGATCAGAGCTAGAACTGATATTCGTGACGTCCGTGAAGCTGTCATTGGCAAAGTTGACTTCACTTCCGCCCGAAACGGTTGCTGTGTTGGCAACAGTATTTGGCGCGGACTGACTAATCGTCGCGTTGATGGTAATCGCCGGATACGCACTGCCCGCCGTGAGTGCGTCGCTGCGCACGCAACTGACCGTCTGCTGGGCCACGGCGCACGCCCATCCCGTCCCGCTGGCGCTGGTGGGGACAACGCCTGTCGGCAGCGTATCGTTCATGGTCACGACGCCACTGCTTTGTCCAAGTGTTGCGATATTGCTCACCACGATGGAATAGGTAACGGCGCTGCCGCGTACAAAAGTTCCAGCATGACTCTTGATGATCGTCATGTCGGCGACGCAGCCCGCGCCCGACTGCGTTCCTCCGCCCTGATTGATTTGCGCGTTCGTAACTGATGTGCCCGCCGTGCCAGACGTAGCGCCGTAGGCTACACCTGGGTTGAGCGTCACGCCGTTGGCGCCGCCGCTCACATCAATCGCTGCCGCTCCGCTGAGATACACAGCGCCGCCGGCGCCGCCACCGCCCGGTCCATGGCGTTCCGTCAGTGCAAAAGCATGTGAGGTCCAGGCATTTCCGCCTGTCCCTCCGCGCGCTTGGACTGTAAGTCCCCCTTCGCCGCCGCCTGCCGAGAGCACAACCACCGTGCCGCCTGCGCCACCGCCGCCGCCGGCATCATTTGCTGTTCCCGCGTATGCGGTCGCGCCGTTCGCCGTCAGGGTTGCGGTTCCGGTCAGGCTACCCGCACGAATGAAGATGAGGCCGCCGCCCGCCGCTCCGCTGCTGGCCTGATTGTCCCCGTCGGAGTTGTTGCGCGAACCGCCGCCACCACCGCCACCCAGCGCAATGCGGTTTACGGTCGAAGGAAATGTCGCGCCACCTAATCCGCCGATTCCGAGAGTGCTGTTCCAGCTATCGCCCCCCGATCCTCCCGTGCCGCCATTGCCGCCACCACCGGCACCTGCATTCTGGTCGTTCGCTGCAGGATTGCCGTCAGTGCCGCCTCCGCCCGCATTTCCCGGCGCGCCGCGCGCCATTCCGCCATTGGGATATCCATCTGTGCCGGTACTGAAGAATGTGCTGGCTACCTCCAGCCAGAGCGGCGTTCCGGCAATGCCTTCTCCCTTGCCGCCGTCCGCCCCCGCCACCGTCGCGCCCGCATAGGCAGCAGGCGAAGTGTGCACGAAATCAGTATTGGCCCCGGCGCCCCCATTCATCTGCAAACCAGCAGCACCGCGGAAGCCCAAGCCGTTTACACTCACGGTCGATGTCCCCAGCGTCAGCGCACCTGCGATGTCCAGAGCAAGAACGCCTCCGCTCGATCCATCCCAGGCGGCAGCGGTCAGCGTGCTGCTCAGAGTTGCGGTCGCGTACTGCGGAACCCGAATGACCTGATACGTGCTCGCGCCTTTTGTGCCCGTAGCCGCGGCGCTCGTGTAGCTGTAGATCAATCCGCTATTCAGGCCGCTGCCGGAAATCGGAATCGCGCCGCCGGTAATTCCTCCCGTCGCTTTTACGAATTCGTAATTGCCGGCGTTGTTGATGGCAGTGAATCCGGCACCGTTGGCGCCGTTCCCGTAACTGGAAGAATTCGTGCTGTTGATGCTGGCATCCTGCATCTGCATGATCAGCAGCAAATCGCCCGCCGCAATCGTAGCTGCTGCGCCGCGAGCCGTTCCCACCGGAATCGTAGTGTTCGCCGTTCCTGCCGCAACGCTCGCCGTCGCCGGATAGTAGGTGTTGATAACGGTGTTAGGAGGTGCGCCAAGCACTCCCCCGTCTCCGAGAGAAGCGGGATTTGCGCAGGTGTTGCTCTGCACCACCGCGACCGCGGTGTAGGCATTGTTGCCGGTGTTGAGGTCAGGCTGCGTCGCAGTGACCGTCGCCGTTGATGCATACGATCCTGACGCCGCCGCGCTCGCCGTAATGGTGACGGTGGCGCTGGCCCCGCCTGCCAGTGTTCCTAAAGGGCAGTTGACCGGGCCCGTGCCCGAACAACTGCCCTGGCTGGGCGTTGCGGTAATCAATACCAGTCCCGCGGGAATCGTCTGCGAAAGTGAAACTCCAGTCGCGGTTGTGGGACCGTTATTTGTAACCGTGGTGGTGTAAGTGACGTTCGTTCCGAGCGGAACCGCGCCGCCGGGATTCACGCTCACGCCAACATCGGCCTGAAGCGGCAAAACTGAAGCGCCGGCGACGGACCAGTTTGAGTTCGGCGCAAATGTCTCCGACATCGGGACGCTGGCGGCTCCCGTATTGGTGCTGCCGAAACCGGTGACATCCTGTGCGGACGTGCCGCCCGAAGTCAGGTTCCACTGTTGCGTCTCCGACGGCCCCTTGGTTACGGCACTGGCCTGAAGCACGGAAAGCACGTCGAAAACGATCTGATTCACGCCGCTCGGAATATCGAGCTGCGAAAATGCCGCGCCCGCGCCATCATTCGCGACCATCGTGCTAAGTGGACGCGTCTGGTCCACGCCGCCGAACACCATCGCGGCAGCCGTCACGCCTACGATGCGATTCTGGGTTAGATTGACGCGAACCGAAACGGTTTGCGTCCCGCTCACCGGCCCGGTCAAAGACCAGATCTCTACTCGCTGCGTGTTGCCCGCGTCGTTGTGAAACCCAAGCCGGGTCAGATTCGTTCCGTTGTACTGAACCTGATTCACGGTCGCGCCGGCATTGTTCGAAATATTCATCGACACGCCCACCACCAGCAGAAGGTTGGGATTGGCGGTTGTGGCGTGGTTGAAGGTAAATGTGTGGTTACCCGTGCCGTTCACCACCGCGAAACCGGTGGTCGTCGGATCGTTGATCGTGACCTGAGCGCTCAGGCTTGTTGCCGCGAATAGAACAAGCAGCGTTGCCAGGCCGGCAAAGAATCGCCGCCAACGATTTCCTTTACGGCGAATATTCCTGGAGGCAAAGTGAATCCGCTCGCGGAACCGAACTCTGGCGTTCCGCACCACACGGCCTAAAATTTGACTGCCTTGCACAGGCGGATCGCTTTCCTTGCCTGCGTCCCCGCGGGTCATGAAACAATCGCGCCCCTGGTCCATGAAGATCAGGCGATGGGCGCGCAAACCGTACGCCGTGTTTGCGACCACGATGTCACCGATACGCAACTTCTGCACGTCTACGCCCTCGACTTGCAATTTTTCGCCATCCCGAATCACCGGGAACATGCTCTGTCCGCGCGCCTCGAACCGCACCTGATGGCCCCTCTCCAGTAATCCCCGGCTCAAGTGCTCAAACAGCGCCGAATCACCCCGTGACTCAGTGACAGAACTCAAGAACCCTCTCCACGGCGCTTTGATCCGGCACGAAATGGAAGCGATAGCAGGGCACGGACTCGGCCATCTCTTCCAGTAACGTCAGTACAGGATCGACAAAACGCCGGTGATAAAACGGCGTAAAGCTGCGTGCCAGCAATTCGCCCACCGCAACGCTCCCCGGCACCTGCTCCATGCGATTTCCCGATCCGTGCTCGAGGAGAAAAATCCTTCGCACGGGCGCCTTTAGCGGCGAAGCGAACGCAGCCTCGCCATGCCAGGGCGTTCCGTGCATAAAAAACTGCCCGTTCTCTTTCCGCACGATGATGCGGTCGTCGCTCAACACCGTAACCGGAAGGTGCCGCCTCCAAAGCCGCGTGGTCGTGCTCTTGCCAGCACCGGAATGGCCAGCGAACAAATATGACTCGCCGTTGGCGCCGACAAGGCCGCAGGCGTGCAGTTCGACGCCGCGTCCCAGACTCAAATGATGCGTGATTACCAGTTCATCCAGCGGATACTCCAGCGCGCGGCGGCCATCTTCCAATGACAGGCACTGGCGATTCAGCACGACTCGTGCTTGCCGGAAATCTTCATCGACGAGTAAACGCTTATACGGGCAATCGCCCAACCGTTCGGTCGTGAAATCGAAAAGAAATCCGTTGCCGAACTCCTGCACCGTCCACAACGAACCGGAGTGAAACAGTTCGCGGCCCCGCGCCGGCCGGATGGCTGGATTCCATTCCACCTGCGCCTCGATATCCCGCGCATTGCAGGCGGTTGCGAATGGCGCGAGTTGCGGCCCCAGGTCCGCACACCCGGCAAAATCACTGGTTACTTCCACGTTGATTCCGGCGACCACAAAGTAGCTCGAGTGCCTGCTGCCCATGAACTGCGGGCGTGTCGTCTCCCCAACGCAAGCGGAAATGGCTGCAGAACTCATGCTCACGATCCAATGGTCATGCAATGCAGGGCAGAACACGTACTCGAAACCGGCCCTGCCGAAGTGCTGATCTTGCAATTGCCCAGAACCGCTTCTTCTGGACGAAGATTGATCGCCACTATCTTCGGCGGCTCGTACGGCCGTTTCGATCCTGATTCCCGGTTCGATTCACTCATGTGATTCTCGCGATCTCAGTGGCCAACCCCACAACTTCCACAGCCGCTCCGGGCTCCCGCCTGCTTGAGCACGGGAAGCAGAGAGATGGGTTCCGACCAATCGTCCACATTCGTCTCTTGCGTTTGAATTCTTGCGGCGGCGGCGCGGACACGCTCGCGTCCCTCGCCTGAGCAGAACTCGCAATCACCATGCGCGGGAACCTCAAGGCCCAGTGTTGCCGCACGCAGATGCGCCGCCTCGCATAAAAATTCGACCGGACTCTCCTTGTCTCCATTTTCCAATTCGCCATTGGCGGGACACATGCCGCATAAGGATTGAATCCGGCACTCCACGCACTTCGTGAGCTTCGTACGCTTGCGGGTCCGGACTTCCAGCAGGAATTTTTCCCAGCCTTCCCGCACACTACCGGCGCGCGTGTCGTAAGTCTCCTGCTGGGAAATTACGCAGACGCTCATGCGCCCATACGGGTCGATAGCGAAGGAATTCATGCCGCCGCCGCAAAAATAAACCGTGTCAATATCTGCCAGCGTCGAGTCGCTATTGATGTTGCGCAACGCAAGCTCGCGATATTCAGCCGCCGCTTTGGGCGAATGCATATCGAGCGCGACCACTTCTTCCGGCGAAAGCCGTACTGCCAGCGGACTCTGCGAGCAATCGATGCGTGGATTAATCTGCGCGTCGAACTTGAATTCCAGGCCCAGATCTTCTTCCGCAAAGCGCTTCATGGCAAAGACTTCGTGCTTGTTAATCGTGGTCGGAACAGTCTTGAGCTTCAGCGGCAGACCGCGCTCGCGCAGAAGCTCTATGCCGCGCAGGCAGCGCTCATACGATCCGGGAATACCGGTGAGCGTCTCGTAGGTGGCCTTGGTGCGACCGTAGAGAGTGATCTCAATCGCGAACGGCGGGTATTCCAGCAGATAGTCGGCGATACGATCGTTGATCAGGATTCCGTTAGTGAAGAGCGTGATCAGGAATCCCTTTTGCTTGGCGTAGGTATAAATTTCGAGAAAATCTTTGCGCGCGAAAATCTCGCCGCCGGAATAGAGCAGCCAGAAGGCTCCGATTTCGACCAACTGATCGAGCAGCCGGAAGTGCTCTTCTTTGCTCATTTCACGGTTGCGCGCTTCCAGATCGCCCATCGGCAGGTTGTTGTAGCAATGCTGGCATTCCAGCGGACAACGGCGGGTGACTTCAATCGACACTTCGAGCGGAGCGCGTCCACCGAAGTAGCGCTGGTGAAACGACTGGCTGAATGCCCCGTACGATTGTGTATTCATCGCTGCCCTCGACCTGGGCCTACAGATGGCAGCATTCTTTTCCCCCTCGTTTGTGCCGACGACTGTGCCTTTAGCTAAACGGCGGCGATCAGGCCTGCCGCTTGCATCTCCTGCACAAACAAATGCGCATCCCGTCGAGCGTCATCCCACCCGACTTCAAATGACTGGCAGAGGAGGGAGGTTAGATTTTCCAGTGACCTGGGATGCTCCAGCGCCGACCACAACACCGAACCGCTCTCGTTGAAGCTGTAGATCGAGGCCAGGTCGCCCACTTTTCCGCGAATGGGGACGACCAGCGTTTCGCCGGAAATCTGGCGCGAGACCACCGCGTTCGATCGCCGATACGCGTTCGATTCGGACACAGCCCGGTCTTCCTGTGGTGGTGTAGACATGAAACACGCTGCTTACCATTACTTTCACAGATGAATTGGGTAGTGCCAAGAACGTAATCCTCGTGGGTGTCTTAACAGTAACTAGCTGATAGACAAGGAGAAGAGATGAGTTCTCAGTTCTCAGTGGAACCCAACGTCGGCCTACTGAGAACCGGGAACTGAGAACTAAAGCTTGTCGTAGAATCAAACTACACTGTGTTCGACATTCACTGCCACATTCTGCCGGAGGTAGACGACGGCCCGAAATCGTGGGAGGTCGCCATCGAAATGTGCCGTATGGCTGCCGCCGACGGTATCACTCACAGCGTGGCCACGCCCCATGCCAATGACCGCTACGCCTATGACCGCAGCTACCTCCAGGCGATTCTGCTGCAACTCCAGGCCAAGGTCGGAAATTCTCTTCAGTTGAGCCTGGGATGCGATTTTCACCTTTCGTTTGAGAATCTGGAACGAGTTCTCGAACGGCCGCGGACCTACACCATCGGCGACACGAATTACCTGCTGGTCGAACTCAGCAATTTCAGCGTTCCCGTGCAGGTGGCCGAATGTTTCACGCGACTGGGCGATCGCGACCTCACTCCGATCCTGACTCATCCGGAGCGCAACCCGATCCTGCAGCAGACGCCGCAGCGCATCCTCGAATGGGTGGAGCAGGGATGCCTGGTGCAGGTCACGGCATCGGCGCTGACAGGTTTTTGGGGAGAACGTCCAGAAATTATTGCGCGCTGGCTGCTCGACCGCAGCGCGGTTCACTTTCTGGCTACGGACGCTCACGATACGAAACGGCGGGTTCCGATTATGTCGGAAGCTCGCGACATTGTTGCCGGAATCGTCGGGACTGAGTATGCCGAAGCCCTCGTCGAACACAATCCAGCAGCAGTGATTAACGGGCACCCGATTCCCTTCTGCCCGCGGCCCGTGCTGGATTAGAGTCGCCGCGATGTGTAGAGACGGGGCGCGCCCCTGTCTCCAATGGCATGATTCGCACCGTAGGCGTTTGCAAGGGACCGATTCATCAGTTACGCCATCGGCCCCAGCGCCGATCCACTGCAAGACCTTGCCTCCACCCAGAGATGCGGGCACGCCGCGTCTCACACGTGAGACGATTAGTTCACCGTGAACACCGCCTTGCTGCTCACGCTTCCTCCGGGCGTCTTCACGGAGACCTTGCCTGTCTTTGCTCCCGCAGGCACCGTTGCGGTGATCGTCGTCCCGGAATTCACCGTGTAGCTCACCGCTTTCACGCCGCCGAATTTCACTTGCGACGCACCCATGAATCCCGAACCGGTGATCGTGACTTTCGTCCCCACCGGCCCACTGTCCGGCGAGATCGCGCTGATCGTCGGCACCACAAAGTTTGATCGGTTGCTCGTCAGCGTGCCGGATGGAGTTGTCACAGTTACAACTCCTGAGGTGCCGTCATTAGGAACGACTGCCGTAAGGTACGAATCGGATACGACAGTGAAACTGGCCGGCGCCGACCCGAATTTCACGCTGGTGGTTCCTGTGAGGCCGGTGCCGAGAATGCCGACGGTTTGTCCGGCGGTGGCCCACCGGTTTTCAAGGCTCACGAAGTGGGGCACGCCGATATCGATCTGATATAGCACTCCATCCTGGCTTAGGTTTGGACCGCCCCTGGTCGTAAGCCCGTAGATCATGCCGTTGGTGTGCTGCATCGGAGTGGATTCGGCTAATGTTCCGTGAGTGTAGTCAAAGACAAAGGTCATCGAGTAATCGCCGCTGCTGCTGATACGGAATGCATCGCCATTCGAAACCGGCCCGAAGTTTGCGCCTCCGGAGGTCGCGCCGTAGAAGTTCCCATCGGTAGCGACCGCCAGGCCTGCAAATGGATCCGAACCATCGGTTCCTTGTTGCGAATCGAACTCGTAGAGCACACTAAATTTCTTTCCAGTGGTCGCGATTCGGAACACCACTCCGCCGCCCGTCGCACCGCCGCCGGTGGTCGTACCGTACAGGAAGCCGTCATTGCCTTGCGCGATCGGCGAGTACAGATAAGCGCCGTGGGTTTGGTCGAAGCTATAAAGGATCTTCACACCGCCCGCCGGAGTCATCTTGAACACAGTTCCGAGATACTCGACTCCCCCCACCTGCGACGTGCCGTAGAAATTACCGTCGCTGCCCAGAATCATCCCCGAGAACGGGCAGGGCGGAATCGAATTCGTAAGGTGCTTGAACTTGCCGGCAGACGAGATCGAGTATCCCGTCCAGGGACCAAACTGCGAACAGGTGGTGCCGTAGAACAGGCCGTTCTTGCCCTGCGTCACTCCTCCGCGAGGAGTCGCGTCGGCGTCGGTGAAGTCGTGCAGCTTGGTAAACACACCCGCGGTAGTGATCTTGAAAACCGTGCCGTCGTTATTCGCGCCGCCGCGAGTGGCGGTGCCGTAGAAGCTTCCGTCCGTGCCCATGACCACCCCACTGTCGGGATTCTGCCCGTCCGGTCCGGAGAAGCTATAGATCGGCGTCACGACGCCCTCCGGCGTTGCCCGAAAAATCACACCCATATCCGCGACGCCGCCATGGTCAGTTGTGCCGTACAAATTGCCGTCCCTGCCCTGCACCAGGTACCCGGGATTGATGGGCTGACACCCATCGACCGCGCACTGGAAGTCATGGATGTCGGTATAAATCTGGGCCTGAACTGCGGCAGATGCCAGACTCAGGATCATGGCGAGAAGTCCGAAAAAAGCAGGCAGAGAGAAGACCCGATGAGTTGTAGACATAGCTCCTCCTTAGGGCGGGCGGCTCTGGGAAGAACCGAGGGAAACGACCGCTATTTGTACTTGTGGAAACCGTCGCCGAATTGGCTCAATGGAGGATGAAATCCTTTGCAGGCTGGGCGGCGTGGAATGCCGCAACTGGAAGCCAGATTGCTGGTTTAAGCTACTCGGTTCCAGACCACGGTTTCTCCTGTGCTCATAAAGCCGACCAGCATAGTTGGGGTGATCTGAGAGAACGTGACTGCCACACTGAATGGCATGAAACGAAAGCCGTCGGATTGCTGTCCCATCATCAGAATCTGGTTCGCTGCCACCATCTGCCAGGTTCCCTCGAGTCCGAACCTGGCGATGGGCGAGGTTCCTTGCGCGCGAAATGCGCCGTTGCCATACACCTCTGTCATAGCCTGACCAACCATCCCGTTGGGATATGTAATTTGAACTTGCCAGGCTCCGGGAAACAACTGGGCCAGGGAAACTCCAGCCGGAGGCGCCGCCGGGACCGGCGGTGCTTGTGCTTGCGCGGCCTCCACCTGCGCGAGAATGCCTTTCAAACGGTCCATGAAAGGCACAGTGCCTCTCGGCTTGGTGGGCTCTATGGTGTTACTTCCCTGCGACCAGCGGTACACTTCGGCCGCGACTTCTGCGGCGATATTGCCGCTCGGCTCGAGAACGGTTACAGCGGTTAGATAAGGGTCGATTGTGTCGTAGTCAGTTTCCCGCGCCATAACGGGTAACACTGCTCCCGATGGCGTTGGCCATCGGTCCTTGGCGAACTTTAGCTCAGTCAGCGTATAGGCTCCCTTTCTCACGGAGTCCGGACTGATGAGGAAAATAAAGCCGTCACTTTCTTTAATGCTATTACGGATACGGGAGTGATAGTCGCCGCCAGGACGCAACGACGATTGGTCGAAGAAAACCTCATGCTTCGCGTCGCCAAGCGCAAAATAAACTTCCTGGGCTGTCTGCTTGTCGTTAGATGAGTGGCACAAAAAAAGCTTCATCGGGATTTCCTTCGTAATTCCGAAAGACGCAATCCTCTGCTCCGAATCGGACCCCAGGGAAGCCACCGAACGTTCCAGAGTAATCTGAATGTTGTTAAGCCGGTGTGGGCACTATCATACGGCGGGGATTGCTATTGCACGAACGAAAATCTGCATGTTGAAGCACTAACGCTGTGGCAAGTTGGGTGTCGGAGCGTCCGGAGTCTGCGTCGGCGGGTCAGGTGAATGTGCCGACGTCGCTGTTTTCGGGTCAACGACTGGAGTGGCGGTCATGGCCGTTTCGGGGTTGAGCAGATGATTGTGGCTCGGCCCTAATCCCAGCTTGATCAGCGCCCGGGAATCGGGAACGGTCTTGGACTGCCATCCCTGGTCGGCCTGGTAGCGCCGCAGAGCCGCCTGTGTCGGCTCGTCCCATTTTCCGGATGGTTTGCCGCTGAGGTAGCGTTCTCGAATGAGAGCTTCTTGAATCTGGTGGGTGCGCTCCGCGTCAATCGCTTTCTGCCCACGCTTCTTGGCAGCGCGGCCCCTTTCCAGCACATTGGGATCCTAAGCTTAGAATTCCACGTGGACAAGTTGTCGCG
>JADMIO012771066.1_pt1 | contig 22664 bp, 22 predicted proteins | sample 8958161 | NCBI WGS metagenome assembly JADMIO01 (sample SAMN16585339, study PRJNA669376) | soil metagenome | isolation source: Crop rotation soil | place: USA: Cullars Rotation, Alabama | collected 2011 | reverse complement strand
CTTTCCCCGGCACCGCCGCACCGGCGGCCCCGCGCGCCGCGGTGCCAGCGCGAGGCGGACAGTAGAATCGGGGTTCGTCCTACACTCCCGGCGCTGGCCAGATTCGCACGCGGCTTGGGAGAATGTCCGCCAATCATGGCAGGATTCGCTCGCAAGATTTTCACGCGTGGCACGCCGCGCGATTTACCAACGGTTTGCATCCGCAAACTAGACGGCGGCGCTGGGCGGACTGAAAATCGTTCCATGCCGCACCCGCTGAAAAAGTTCATCGCCTTGCTCACGCTCGGCGCCACTGCGCTTTCCGCGCTGACCGCACAGGGCTCGGAGTACGACCAGCGGCTGGTGAATCTCTCGACACGGGGCCAGGTCGGGACGGGCGCGAACATCATGATCACCGGCTTCGTGGTGCAGGACGGGGCGCCGAAGCGGATGCTGATCCGCGCCGTCGGACCCCGCCTCGCCACCGCGCCCTTCAATGTCCCGGGCACGCTGACTGACCCGGTGCTCTCGATCTACAACCGCGACGGCATCCAGGTAAATGCCAATGACAACTGGACGACGGCCGACGCCACGACGATGAGCTCGGTCGGCGCGTTCGCCCTTAATAACGGCAGTCGCGACGCCGCGATCGTCGCGACGCTTTCCCCCGGTGTATACACCGCCCAGGTCACCGGCGCGAATGGCGGCACCGGGATCGCGCTGCTGGAGGTCTATGATATCAGCGGCTCGGCGCGGCTGATGAATCTCTCCACCCGCGCGCTCGTTGGCTCCGGCGCGAACATCCTCATTTCCGGTCTCGTCGTCGGCCAGGGCGGCGGCGCCCGCAAGGTGCTCCTCCGCGCCTCCGGCCCGGCTCTGGCCGGGCTCGGGGTCCCCGGCACCCTGCCCGACCCAATCCTTTCCGTGGTCGACCAACAGGGGCGCACCCTGGTCAGCAATGACAACTGGGACACCAACAACCCCGGCGGGGAGCTCGACCTCGCGTTTACGCAGGGCGGCGCCTTTCCGTTCCAGGCCGGCGGCAAGGACGCCGCGCTCATCGCGAACCTGACCCCCGGCAATTATACCGTACAGGTCAGCAGCGTCACCGGCGTCACGGGCTTGAGTCTCGTCGAAGTCTACGACCTGACCCCCGACGCCATCTCCACCGTCGGCATCGCCGCGACCCGCGCATCGACCGACACGACCGGCGCGGCCCCGGCAGTCTTCACGCTCACCCGGGTCGGCCCGTCGAATGCCGCGATCGATGTCCGTTACACCGTCTCCGGCACCGCCGTGCCCGGCACCGATTACGCGCCGCTCTCCGGCACGGTTCACTTCAATGGCGGCGAAACCACCGCCACGATCGAGGTCGCGCCGCGCGCCAACGCGGAGAACGTCAACAATCGGACCGCGACCGTCACGCTCACGCCCGATCCCGCGTATGGCGTCGCGGCAAACAATACCGCGAGCGTCACGATATTCTACAACCCCGGCACGCTCTACTCCGCGACCCTGCGCCCGGCGGGCGCCAATGTCGCTTCGACCGCCTACGGGACGGCGACGATCCAGCTCAGCCCGACCGAGACGTTCGCCTACGTGAACCTCGCCTTCTCCAACCTGAGTTCACCCGAGGTCGTGGCCCACCTCGCGATCGACGGCAACTACATCGCCACGATACCCAATGGGCAGGTCTCGAGCTTCGCGTGGTTCTTCCAGCCGACGATCACCTACTCCGTTGCCGACATCATTGCCGCGCTCAAGGCCGGCCGCGTCTACGTCGCGATCGACAGCGCGAGCTACCCCACCGGGGAACTCAAAGGCACGTTCTTCCGCACGTCGGGCTCCGCCGCCTTCAACCCGCCGCCGACGCAGGCCTACTCCCCGGCCACGCCGACGCCGACCGATGCCGCCCGCTTCCTGACCCAGGCCACCTTCGGCCCCACGACCGCCGGGATCGCCGAGGTCGTGCAGAAGGGCTACGTGAACTGGATCAACGACCAGATGGCGCTGCCGGCCACCTCGCACCGCGCCGAGACGCTCGCCGATTGGGCGGTCTACACCCAGCCGACGACCAACCCGCCAGCCTCGGGCCAGAACCGCCAGGCCGCCTGGTGGAAGACCGCGGTCAATGGCCCCGACCAGCTCCGCCAGCGCGTGGCTTTCGCCCTCAGCGAGATCTTCGTCGTCTCCGACGTGAATGGCGCCCTTGCAGAGACCCAGGAGGGCCTTGCGAACTACTACGACCTGCTGGTCAACGGCGCGTTTGGCAACTTCCGGAAGCTGCTCGAGGACGTGACGCTCAGCCCGGTCATGGGCGTCTACCTCAGCTCGCTCCGCAACGGCAAGGGCACCTTTGACAGCAAGGGCAACGTCCTGACCTCGGCGGACGAGAACTACGCCCGCGAGGTGATGCAGCTCTTTACCGTCGGCCTCCAGCAGCTCCAGCCCGACGGCACCCTCGTCCTTGACCCGACCGGCCAGCCGATCCCGACCTACGACCAGGCGACGATCAGCGAGACCGCCAAGGTGTTCACGGGCTGGGCCTACAACTCCACGGCGACGAACCCCAGCTTCCGCGGCGCCGCCGCCGACTGGTTCAACCGGATGATGCTCTACCCGGCGCAGCACGACACGTCGCAGAAGACGATCATCGGCGGCCGCGTCCTGCCGGCGGGCCAAGGCGGGCTGCAGGACCTCACGGACACCCTCGACACGCTGTTCAACCACCCAAACACGGCGCCCTTCATCTCCCGCCTCCTGATCCAGCGGCTGGTCACGAGCAACCCAAGCCCGGGCTACGTCTACCGCGTCGCCCAGGTCTTCGCCAACAACGGCGCGGGCGTGCGCGGCGACCTCGGCGCGGTCATCCGCGCGATCCTCACCGACTACGAGGCGCGCTCCAACGACATGCTCCAGATCACGAGCTACGGGAAGGTCAAGGAGCCGATCATCCGGCTTACCGCCCTCATGCGCGCCTTCGGCGCCGCGTCCAATAGCGGGCGCCTGAGCAACCCGTACCCGGAGGATGGGCTCCTCCAGGCCGCCCTGCGCTCGCCGACGGTCTTCAATTTCTTTGAGCCAAACTTCGTCCAGCAGGGCCCGCTCGCTGCGGCCGGGCTCTACGCGCCGGAGCTGCAGATCATGAACGACGTGACCGCGCTGACGGTCCCGAACTTCCTGCACATATATATCTACAACAACCGGTCGACCGAGCCGACGCAGCAGATGATCGGGCTCGACCTAAGCCCGTACCTCCCGATCGCGCGCTCCAATCCCAGCCTGATGCTCGACCAGCTGAACCTTCTCCTCTGCAGCGGTACCATGCCGCAGGCGATGAAGGACCGCATCCTCCTCTGCCTCAGCCAGCTCACGTCGAATATCACCGAGCTCGAGCGGGCGCGGATCGCGATCTACCTGATCACGACCGCGCCCGAGGGATCGGTGCAGAAGTAGGCGGGTTGGCCACGAAAAACACAAAAAGCCACGAAAAGATTACCATGAGTTCAAATCCTACTCGGCGGAGATTCATTGGGGATTGCTGCAAGGCGGTGGGGGCGACGGGCATGCTTTCGGCGCTGGCGCAGTTGCGGTTGATCGGGGCGGTCGCGAGCCCGGAGAACGGCGCTACCGTGAGCCTGTCGAACGGGTCGCTGATGCCCCCCGCTACCGGGGCCGCCCTGGCGCCGGATTACAAGGCGCTCGTGTGTCTGTTTCTTGCGGGTGGGAACGACGCCAACAACCTCATCATCCCGAGCGACACGGCGGGGTACGCGGCGTACGCGGCGGGGCGCGGGGCGCTCGCGCTGCCGCAGACTGGGTTGCTGTCGATCGCGCCCCGCACCTCGGATGGGCACGCTTATAGCCTGCACCCGGCGATGCCGGAGCTCGCGGCGCTCTTCGGCCAGGGGAAGCTTGGGCTCCTGGCCAATGTCGGCACGCTTTGCGTCCCGACGTCGAAGGCGCAGTACAACGCGCGCTCGGTGCCATTGCCGTCGCAGCTCTTCTCCCACAACGACCAGCAGGTCGAGTGGCAGAGCAGCCTGCCGGACAAGCCGTTCACGACCGGCTGGGGCGGCCGGCTCGCCGACCTGACGAACGCGTTCAACGCGAATTCGAACATATCGATGTCGATGAGCCTGGACGGGCAGAACTCCTTCCAGGTCGGGCACACCGTGACGCAGTACACGGTCAGCGGCAGCGGCGCGATCCGGCTGACCGGCTCCTCCACCGCCCTCAACAGCCCCGGCACGTTCCGCACCCGCGCGCAGAACGACATCCTCGCCGCGCAGAACAACAATCTCTTCGAGACCGCGTTCGCCGGCGAGACGGTCACCGCGATCAACGACAGCGCGCTGCTTTCCAGCGTCCTCGGCGGCGCGGCGCCCTTCACCACGGTCTTCCCGACCTCGAGCCTCGGCAACCAGCTGCGGTCCATCGCGCGGCTGATCGGCGCCTCGCCGCAACTCAGTCTGAAGCGCCAGATCTTCTTCGCCCGCGTCGGCGGCTACGACCTCCACGACCAGCAGGTCAACGCCGGCAACACGGCGACCGGCGCCCACGCCAACCTCCTCGGCGACCTCAGCCGCTCCCTCGCCGCCTTCTACGCCGCCCTCCGCGAGCTCGGCTGCGAGAATCAGGTGACCGCCTTCACCGCCTCCGACTTCGGCCGCACCTTCAACACCAACGGCGACGGCTCCGACCATGGCTGGGGCAGCCACCACCTCGTCCTCGGCGGCGCCGTCCGCGGCGGCGACATCTACGGCCGCATGCCGGATTGGACCATCAACGGCCCGGATGACACCGGCCGGGGGCGGTGGATACCCAGCACCAGCGTGGATGAGTACAGCGCGACGCTGGCGACGTGGTTCGGGGTCAGCGCGACGAATTTGCCGGTGGTGTTACCGAATATTGGGAGATTTGCGCGGACAGACCTCGGGTTCATGGGATAGCCGGGAGGAACGCTTCCGCGGGGAACGTTTAACGCTTAACGTTTAACGCTGAACGCTGAATAATCTGTGGGCCGATGAGACGATCTTTCCTGATCTGGGCCCTTATCGCCGCAACGGTCGCGATACTGCTTATCTTGCGTCCGGCTCGGGAGGGGAAGCCGGTCGACGTCTCAGTGAGCGCGACGGTAAAAAAACCTGCCGGGGCAGAGCCGGGCGCCGCGACAAGCGCTTCCACGGCAGCGGGAACTGCCGCTGCAGGAGCGCATGAGCATATCGACTTGGCGGATGGCCTAAACGACCCAAAGGGGACGATTGCGCAGGATATGCAGATCCTGCGGACGGTATTCACCACCTGGCTGACGAATTTCCCGAACGAGGGAAATCCGGTCGGGGAGAACGCGGAGATCACGGCAGCGCTTATGGGAAAAAACCGCCTGAACCTGGTCCTGATCGAGCCGACCAACCGCGCGGTCAACGCGCGAGGAGAGCTGGTGGACCGCTGGGGGACGCCATTCCGCCTCCACCAGCTGAGCGGCACGAAGATGGAAGTGCAGTCCGCCGGCCCGGATAGGAAGTTCGCGACCGCGGATGACGTGAAATCGACACCCTGACAAACGGACTCGCTCACACGGAGAGGCCCGCTGCCGGGCCAAGGCAGGGCGCACGGGGAATACCATTTTGGTTTGGGTTGATTGTCCGAGCCCAAGACGCGGTCTTCTCCGTGCGCCCTGCCTTGACCCGGAAACGGGTCCCCCCGTGTGAGAACCGTTCGTAATGGCCGGGGTCCACCACCCCATGAGAATCAGCGTTGTCGTCTTACTCGCCGCGCTACTCGGAGGCTGCTCCACTGCGTATTATAATGCCTTGGAGAAGATTGGGTTTCCGAAGCGGGATTTGCTCGTCAGTCGCGTCGAGGCGACGCGGGCGGCGCAGGGGGAGGCGAAGGAGCAGTTTGCCAGCGCCCTCGATAAGTTCCTGGCGGTGACGAAAGTCGATGGCGGCGAGCTCCAGCGGAAATATGACGACCTCAACCGGGAGTTCATGCGCAGCGAGGACCGGGCCAAGGAAGTGCGCGACCGGATCGCGGCGGTGGAGGACGTGGCGGAGGAACTTTTCCGGGAATGGAAGGGCGAGCTCGCGCAGTATTCGCAGCCGGCGCTGCGCAACGAGAGCCAGCGGCAGCTCGACCAGACGCGCCGCCGGTATGACGACCTAATGCGGGTGATGCGCCGTGCGGCGGATCGGATGGACCCGGTGCTCGCGACGTTTCGCGACCAGGTGCTCTACCTGAAGCACAACCTGAACGCGCGCGCCCTTGCGTCGCTGACGACGACCAATCGCACGATGGAGGCGGATATCTCCCGGTTGTTGGCGGACATGGAGGCGGCGATCAAGGAGGCGGATGGGTTTATCAAGGACCTCCGGGCCGCCGGAGGTCCGTAACACGGTGATGGCCGCAAAAAGGCGCAAAAAGCCGCAAAAAGAAGAACCCGCGGTCAGCGCCCGCGGCTACAGCGATCGGAATTACTGACTGTAGCCGGGGGCGCTGACCCCGGGATCCGGCCTCAGCGAGACCGGCTACAGCCCTGCGGGGCCCTTACCAAGCCTCACGCGCAACGCTAGTGTGGTCTCTTTACTCCGCTTCAGTCCGGCAAACGGATCCTCGCCGTCGACGCGCTCCACGACCAAGGCCACGCCGTCGGCGAAGTCGTAGCCTAGGGAGAGGCGGAGGCGGTGGGAGTCGCGGGGGGCGGCGGCGAGGGTGCCGGTGCCGCCCAGGCGGCGCTGGTAGATCCACGCGGCGTCGAGGCTGAACCTTTCCAGCGGGCCGGGCGCGCCGCGGATTGAGGCGGCGTACTCCGCCGTGGCGCGGACGACGTGGCCGGTGCCGCCGGAGTCGGCGGACTGGTAATTCAAGCCGATGGACGGCGATCCGGCGGCGAGCAACCCGGCGCCGAGGGGCGCGTAGGAGGTCGACCAAATCAGCCGACGCCACGCGGGCAAAGTAGCGGGGAGCGCCCGCGACCCGGCCGGGTCGCTGGCGCTCCCCGCTACCACGAGTGACGATTTCACGTAACCCTGGTAGCTGCTGACTCCGCGCACGACGTCGCGCTGCCAGCCGAGGCCCTCGGAGGTCGGGAGGAAGACTTCGCCAAGGCCGAGCACGGTCCAGCCGGCAAGGAGGAAGCGACGCGAGTTGGTGGGATTCCGGGACTGGTTGGCCCGGTGAAATTCCCCAACCAGGCCGATCACGCCGGCGGCGTTCGTTTCGCCGAGGTCGGCCCAGGCCCCGGCGGCGGCATCGATGTCGTAGGTATTCGCGCCAGAGTCCGGGGCGGTGAAGGCCACGCGCGCGCCGCGGGACGAGCCAAGGTCGAACAAGTCGGGGATGGTGTCGCGGAGGAAAAACTCGGCGCGCGCGGCCGGCGTGAGGCCGAGCAGAAAAAGTGCGCAGCGAAGCAGCTTCATCGCGGCAGCTGCCTTCGAACGAGGTCGACACAGCCGCCGGCGGTCTTCGCGGTCTTGACGTCGGCGAGGGAAACCGGGGCGCCGCCGTGGGCGACAGCGATGCGGGAGAGCTTAACCGTGAGGACGGCGAGCCCTGGACCGGTCAGGTTAAGCGGCGGTCCGGTTAGCGGGGAATGACGATTAATCGCGTCGACCAGCGCCAGCGATGCGATCGCGTTGAATACCTCCGCCGAAAGGGCGTCCTCCTCCACGCCGCAAGTCTGTACACGGCAAGCGCTAAGCGGCAAGCGGTAAGCGCGTCCGACGCGCCTCCGTTGCGGGGTTGCCGCTTGGCGGCAACCTCAACGCCGATTGCGAGGCGGCCGCAAGCGACCGCCCTACAGCCAGGAACGCGGCGATTACTTCTTCGCCGAACGCTTGAACTTCGAGGTGAACTTCTCGACGCGGCCGGCGGTGTCGACGAGGCGCTTCTCGCCGGTGTAGGCGGGATGGGAGTCCATGGTGACGTCGCGCAGGATGATGTGGTACTCCTGGCCGTCGATCGACTCCTTGCGACCCGACTTCATGGTCGACTTGGTGAGGAAACGCTTGCCGGTGGCAACGTCGACGAAGCAGACGTTGTTGAGAGTGGGATGGCCTTCGGATTTCACGGTGATAAGTCTCAGCCCTGGCGCGCCTTGTAGCGCGGATCGGTCTTGTTGATCACGTAGATCTTTCCCTTGCGGCGCACCACCTGGCAATCCGGGTGACGCTTCTTCGCGGACTTAATGGACGACACGACTTTCATAAAAGGAAGAAAACAAAGGACGACGAGACCCGTGTCAACCGCAGATGGACGCAGGGCGGTGACTCCTTTTGAATTTCGATTTTAAGTTGGCATGGAATCTGACTGCGCAGTTGCCCTAATCGCTGCCCTTTATGGACTTCGCCGCTATGGCCGCCATATGCCCAAGAACAGCCTTAACGTCGAGATGCACCGAAGCAGCCCGACGGGCCGTCCGGTTAGTACGGTCGCGGCTACCCAAGCGCAAGCCACGCAATCGCTCGCAAACTCAACCAAGTCACTCTCCCGACGACATTGAGAGAGTTCGGCGTACCTCCAAAGGAAAGCCAGATTGAAGGGAACCGAACACACGGGAATCGCCAGAAATGGCACAACGAATTCAAACATCGAGAGACTATCTACCTGTTCACGCTAACATGGCAGCTTTTCGGTGAGAAACATCCCGATCCCTCCATGCCTTCAGGGCCTGACTATCTTTCAACTTAAAACATTCCCTCAATTTCAAGGCCGCGACTATTACATGCTCCATCGCTCCCTTTGTATCGGGTCTGATCAAGTAGGTCTCCAGATATTTTGCCATATACGTCTTGAACTGCGCATAAGTCAGTCGCTGCGCCACCCAGTCAAGTTCCGCGTGCATCACATATCCATTAAGCCGCCGTCGTAGGCACGCGTTAAGAATATTCATCGCAAGACTCATGTTTCCGAATGTGAACGGGTGCAACGCAACAAATGTTTGCACAAAGGTTGCTGCTTTGGAGAAGAACGAACCCTGCTCGCCTCCACTTTCGGATGCGTCAAACAGTTCTCGTGTTGCACGAAATAGGCCTTCCATCTGGGCAACCGTTACTGCCGGAGTTGCGCAATATAAATGAGCCCTCGGCCCAAGCTCTTTCGCCATCCATGTCCATCTCGACTCCCCGTAAAGTACACCCTCATCGCTGATCAAAGGCGAGTTTGGGCCTCTCCGATCCCCACCTAACTGCTCTTCCAGCATTTCAATATAGCAATACCCTCGTTCTTGGGCCGGGGTCCCGCTGGCACAGATCACATCACGTTTCGGTCGAATAACCCCTGGCATGACCGCAATCCGATTGTCATTGTTATGCACGCTTCTTGGGTAGTAGAAGCTCTCCCCGGAGCTACCTATCATCTGGAGCCTATGCAATTCGCACAGCGAGCGCAAAAAGGCCGTTTTTTCAGTCGCGACGGCGAGACTCGTTATCCCTTTCCGCACATCGACCGAATTATTCCAATACGATGATGAAATCGCATGCCTGTGAGAAGGCCACCGAACGACCTCTATTGGCGAAATCAGCATCCCCTCGTTCGGTAGCTCTGCGACGAAGAAAATACGCCCGAGATTGACTTGGGCCGTGGTAAGTACTGTCGCCAAGTCAATCTTAAGCTTAGCCGCAATTTCTGACATCGTGAACTCCGGGCGAGCAAACACGCAGATTTGGTCTAAGACGGACGCCCTGGCTCCAATATGTTGCTGTGTGAGATCGGCTTGAATTAGTTCAATTCTATCGTCCGCGTTCAGTTGATAAGGTTGCGCTATAGTAGCGTCAGAGTGCCGCGCGCCGTCGGCATATCGTTTCAGCGCATGCTCACGCGTAGTGTCCATGTCCAGAATATCGCCACCGTGTTGGGGCGCTCGTAAACGGCCGGAGTCTTCAGCGCTTCCCGAGGCGTCCCTCCGGCGGCATATATCCAGCTGGATCAGTTAGATTTCCCATCATCGCGACGGCTTCGGCTACTCCGGCTTTCATCTCCTCAATGGAGCTCTGATAATATGCGGAGAGCGCACTCGCCGCAGTTGGGTTGAGCGATTCGTTTTGGGCAATATCGTTGAAAAGAGCTTGATATCCATTCTCCAAATCTTGCAGCTTCTTCCGTCGACCTTCCAAGATTTTCACCGTTCCATAAATCGGTGTAGAAAGATCGTTTGCCGCCGTTCCTAGGTCATTATATGTTGTTTTTGTATACGCACCATATTTCTGGACAAGTTGAGTTACAGTCGCGAGTTCGGACTCGGATAACTGCACTGTTTTAGCGATTTTCTGCGCTTCGACAACGGCCATATAGGCATTTTCGAATGGAAGATACTCTTGCTCGTATTTTTCAGTCCCTATGGCTCGATAAAGCGTCATATCGAGCAGCGCCCGCGCCGCGCCTAAATCTTGTATTGCGGCTTGCGCTTTCGCTTTAGCAACTCCGATTGCGGCCATTTGCTGCTCCATCTTAGAACGCACATCACTGTCAATTGTCAGTTTCGTAAATAGGTTAGAATATATGTCCTTATATCGAGAACCGAGTGCAACCCCTTCAGCGGAAACAAACTTGGCTTGGTTATCTGCTCGTCTTTTTTCTAGTAGCACCTGGGCTTCTTCAGGCGTAAGAGACTTCTCGGATACATTTTGATCATCTGACCCCGTCTCTTTCAGTGCAGGAGTAATGCTTTTCGCCTTTGCGGGATGGGTATTATCAGCCCCTCTCTTCCACGTGCTTGGCTCGGGTTGCGGGGCTTTGGTAGCAACCATGAGACCCGCGACAAAACCCAATATGCCTGCCGTTCCGACCATTGCGTGAGTTTTTACGGATTTATCCATAAGGAGGTAGGCTAGTATTCGAATTAGAATGTGACCATTCACCCATGCATTCATGGGTGAATGGACTGTGTGCGTGTACTAACTTCTATTTAGTTGTAGCTCCACCATGCGTACGCATATCCAATTCCTTGATAATCCTTTGGTGAGGCATATGCCCTCAACCAGTAATCTACGGTTGTATTATCGAGACCAATGGTATCGCTTGGATCCACTCCCGAGCAACTGTCACACTTATAATGGTCGTCGATGCCATCTGCGTTTTTGTCAATGCTGCCGTAGAAATCCTCGTCTGCGTGTCCGGGCCAGCGTTCACACATCGCTTCAGCGAAGCCGTATCCTGGCCCGAGGGCCTCGTCCTCACAATAAGTGTAGTAAGTGCCGCTTCCATCCTTATCTGCGGCGTGATTCCATTCTGCTGCATTCATTAGCAGCACAGAGAACGGAACGGCTGTCAGCATACTAAGTTTTTTCCTTGGGGCATGCATATGTCTATATGGTTTTCAGGGTTATCTAGCATAACTTGTGTTGTGCACTTTGAACCAGTATCAAAATGCCGCCCACCGAAATGGTGTGGCTGGTAATACAGATGGAGGTCTGTGGACAACTGAGCGAGTGCTGAAAACTGGCAATTATGCGAAGTTAATGCTCTTGACAATAATCCGGTTTGAGAAAGCCCTGGGCGAATCCCATATCGTGGCACCATACAATTAGCTCAGGGGCAGTCAGTCCTAGCTTGGATCGAATTGCATCGCGGTGCGCTCTAACCGTCGATTCAGCAATCCCGAAATTGCGACCAATTGCTTCCTTCGAGACCGCTCGGCTAAACCAGGGGAGAAGCGCAATTTCTTTATCTGTTAGAAACTTCGTCCAGGAATCCGACGCATGGAGGTCTTGAATCGTGCTTAAAACTGTGGGGCTAAAATAGCGCCCTGATGTCCAAAGCGAACTCAGCAGTGTTTCCAGGGCATCCTCAGTCTCGATGATCGATTGAGTAATGCCATCAATCCCGATTCGCAGCGCATGATTCACGAACGCTTGGTCGGTCCGGTCTGCGCACACGGCAATTCGCCCAAAGTCGCCCCGCTTCCGCGAGTCATCCAACGCCGTCTTATTGAGGCTAAGAACCGCGGCTTGGTTGAGAATGGCCGTGCTTCGAGATCCTGCTTGAGAGTCGCACTTCATTTCCGCCCAGGTCGCAAAGTACTCAGCTTTCGCGCATCTGAGATCTTCGCTGGTACTCGCGAATACACCTAGACAATGACCGATATGGCGTACCACGTGGGTGCAAGTTGCAGATCGCGACGGACGCATGAGCTTCTGGGGTAAGATCGATGTGCGACTCTCACCACGCCAGTGTTTTTGAGCCGCCACGTGAAAGCTGGTCGTGTAAACGCCCGCCTTCAAGGGAAATGATCCGAAGAAGGCATACCTAGATCTAGATTTGGGGCACTCGGGTCCGCGATTTTTTGTGCGGCGTATTCGGCCGGCGTGAGGTTGTTGAGCGAGCTGTGGGGTCTGAGGTTGTTGTAATCTTCCCGGAACTCGTCGAGGAGCTCGCGGGCGTGGTCGAGATTGAGGAACTCGTGTTCGTTGAGGCACTCGTCGCGGAGCTTGCCGTTGGAGCTCTCGATAAAGCCGTTCTGGGATGGCTTTCCCGGCGTGATGAAGCGGTGGCGGACTTGGCGATCGTGGGCCCACCGCTCGAGGGCAAGACCGGTAAACTCCGGGCCGCTGTCCGTCAGCAGGCTCGCGGGCTTTCCCGGCAGCTCGGTCAGGCAGTCCAATACCCGCGTGACCCGCTGGGTTGAGAGCGAGGTGTCGACCTCGATCCACAGGCACTCGCGGGTGCAGTCGTCATGGACCGCGAGAAACCGCAGCGATCGGCCGTTGGCCAGCCGGTCGTGGAGGAAATCCAGGCTCCACCGCTCGTTCGGTTGCTGAGGAGCGGTCGGCTTCTCGCCTCCACGGTCTAGCCGCTGCTTGCGCCGGCAGCGCTGCCGCACCTGGAGTTCTCTTGGCAGTAGATCCGGTACACCCGCTTGTGGTTGTCCATGATCCCGTCGCGTTCGAGCAGCACCATCAAGCGCCGGTATCCCCATCGGCGGCGCGCCGCGGCATGTCGCCGGAGAGCGTCGCGGATGGGTCCCTCGTCGCGTCGGCCGTGGGGCTGGTAGTAGTACCTGCTCACAGCCAAGTGCAGCAGCCCGCACGCTCTCGCTCCGCTCACCGAGTAAGTTTCCTGCAGATAATTAGGGTCCGCGCAGCAGTCTTGCGGTTGATTCGGGCAAAATGGTGTTCCGAGCCAGAAAGTTTTCCGCCAACGATTTGTCCCGTGCCTGCCAGGCGCGGACAATTTCCGTGAGCGCAGGATACTGCTGTTCCGGCGGGAAGTATTTCACCACGGCGCTTATGGCGAGGGTCGGATTCCGGGAGGCTTCACGAGCCACGTAATACTCCGCGGATGAGAGTCTCGAGCTGTCCTGGTACATTTTTCCCAGCAACTCCAAATCTTCTTGCGCGTCGAATCCCGTCTCGACCCCGAACTGGCGTTTCGCAGCCGCGAAATAGACCATGATCTGTCCACTGGTGCCATTGAGCTGCGCGCCCTCCTGCACGTAGACCCGATGCAACAACTTTTGCGCATCCAAAATACGGCCGGCCTCGATGAGCTGGCGGTAGACTCCTTGGAGGACGTAAAATCCATCCTTAGGACTCAGGGACTTGATCAAGCCGACGGAAGTATCGATATCCTCGACAATTGCGCGGCCAAGCCCCTCGAGAGCGGTAGTTTTTACAGGGGATGGCCAGCTTTTTCCGCCGTTTGGCGCGGTCTCGATGGTAGCCGGGTCAGGGTCCGGCGAGAGATGGTTAATCCATCTCGCGGCAGCGGGCAGATCCGCCTTGCTCCACGCCGTGGCGAGCGCGATTGCCGAGCGGGGTGTCCAAGAGGTGGTCTCTCGTTCCAGCAAGTCGCCGACATTTTGAAACCTTCCCTGGGAAATCAAATAGTTGGTTATCGAATCAAACCTCTCATAGGAGAATAAGGCTCCATTCCCGATGTTGGGCGGCAAGTCCTCCGAGGATGCCAATGCCCATTGCCAAGCCGCACCCGGGGCCGCGTCTGCCCACCCGATCAACACGAAGTTTTCAAGTCGCGCCAGAAGGGGGGGGGCGGATAATTGCCGTCGTCCAGCCCCCGAATGAAAGCCAGAGCCGCCTTGGGGTCTTCCCTTCCCCACCTCGCCAGGAGCGTGGCAAACTCCCCACCAGCCGGCGGAGTGCGGACCGATGAAAGCGAAAACGGTTGTGAAAGGCTCGCGAGTTCCGCGGTTTTCGACGCCAGCAACTCCAGCAACTGGGTCGAGAGCACCTGCGGAGCGGGATTCGGGATCAGGGCAACTGCGCTGGTTGTTGGCACCGGCATCGCGGATGCCGCCACAGCCTTCCCAAGGGCGGCCACCGGGCTCGGCGTCAGCTCGCTTTCCTTCGTGGGAACAGGTGTTGCCGGACGCAGGCCGTCGGCAGACCGGGTCCCCCGATAAACAAAGACGCCAAGCATTGCCGCGGCAGCTGCGGCTACAATCACCTTCTGAAACGATGTCGTTGTTAGAATAACTGCTGTCCCGGGCACTCCAGTTGTGATAAGTCCAGCAATGCACGAGTTCCGGGCAACATCCGCCGCAAGCCCGGCCGGGGCCGCAACGATTCCTCGGTTGCTTAGAGCAAGTGCGAGCGCGGCGGGCGACGAAGTTACGCCCCTGCGCATGAGCAGTTCCTTGAGCGGCCCAAGGCGCGCTCAATACAGCGGCGGCTGCCGCGCTCGCTCAAAGCCAGCCGCTTCTGACCTCAAAGGGCCGAAGCTGGTAAAAGTAGCTCAGGACAATTGCCGTCCGCTCAATCGACGGGAGCTCATGCATAACTTCGTCCAATAATGGCCGAATCTCCAGCCATTCGCGGTCGCCGGCACTATTCTCCGGATTCATCGCGATCGCTGCAAGTTCGCGGCTCTTCCTTCTCCCCTCACGGCGCAAGGCGTGTGCAGCTGCGTAATGTGTGCTTGTAAACAACCAGGCCGCCGGCGCGGGATGCGATCGGAGTTCCGCCGCCTTCTTAGCGGCGTCGATAAACACGGCCTGCACCACATCCTCCGCCAAGTGCGCGTCGAATAACTGGCGCATGGCCGCCGCGTACACGAGCCCGGCATGCCGATGCACAAACTCGGTGAACGCTTCCTGCGATTCTTCCTCCGCGTACCTCCGTAGAAACTCATTATCATCAGTCATCGACCTTTATACCCTACACCCGCCATCGCCCAAACCGGCACTCTTATTCGGTTTTTGCTCGTACGGATTTTGGGCGCGGCTAATGGAACTGGCGACTCCACGGGGCTATCACCCCGAGGCGCTTCGCGGCTCGGAGGGATGGCACTCCATACGGGTAAACGATCAATGGCGGCTCGTTTTCCGGTGGGCGGAGCAAGGACCGACGGACGTTTCGATCGTCCGCTCGCTAGACCGGACAACTGCGCGCGGGCGCTTGCCACTACGCGGCAAACACCTAACCCGTCTGCGCCATCGGCGCGTTGACCGCCAGGAGCTGGCCGGTGGCGGCATCGAGCCGAACGAAATTCCCTGCGGCGGAGATGGTAACGAGCGCACCGGCTTCTTCTGAGAGAATTCCCGCGCAGGGCGGCTCGCTGGGAGGCCACTCGGCCATCCATTGGAGGCGCAGGGCGGCGTCCAGGCAGTAGAGGTTGGGGAGGCCGGGAAGGAGGCCGTAGGTGTGTTCGCGGACGAACCAGCGGAACCGGCTGCGACGGAATTCCACCACGGCGGTCGCCAGCGGCGCATGCTGGGTCGTGCGCACGCCGCGGCGGTTAAGCACGCACAGCGCACCTTCGACGATCGCAAAAGCGGGCGTTTCGGAGGTCAAACGAGAGAGGGGGAGGCGTAGAATCAATGACTTCGGTAACGAAGGCGATGGTTTTTTTGCCGCGGAGGCCGCGCCGCCGCGGCTAAGCTGGATTGTAACTTTCGCCCTCGACCACAGTATGCAAATTAGGGTGTCCAACGTCTCTAGAAACGATGGCGACGAATGAATTCTGTCTCCCCGTGAGCCAGGCTGCGCGCAAGCCCGCGCGGGACGGAGTCGCGGTGTCCTCCGGCCAGCCGTCCGACCACGAGCTCATGCTCGCGGTGCGGGACGGGAAGCTCGAGGCGATGGGAATCCTGTTTGAACGGCACAGCGGGCCGCTGTTTGGGTTTCTGCGCCGGTACGTGGGGCGGGAGCAGGCGGCGGAGGATGTGCTGCAGACGGTTTTCCTGCGGATGCTGCGGTACCGGCACACTTATCGGAACGATGGGCGGTTTGCGCCTTGGATGTACCGGCTCGCGCGCCATTCGGCGGCGGACCACTGCCGCAAGATGCCGCCGCCGCCGAGCCCGGCGTCCGGCGAGGAGCCGGAGCTGCCCGACGCCGACCCGCACGCGGCGGACCGGGCGACGGCGACGGACGACCGGGAGCTGCTCCATGCCGCGCTGGCGAGACTCGAGGCGGATGACCGCGAGATCCTGCTCCTGAGCCGGATCAAGGAGCTTTCCTACGCTGAAATCGCCGACGTCCTGGACTGTTCCGTGGGCGCGGCCAAGGTCCGGGCCCACCGCGCCCTGGTCGCGCTGCGGGCGATCTACTTCGAACTGCAAAAACCTTCCCTGCCATGAATGACACGCGTGCACGCGAACTCTTTATCGACTCCCTGAAGGAGCCGCTCCCGCCGGCTGACGCCGCCGCGCTGGCGACGCACCTTGAGACCAAGCCGCTGCTGCGGGCAGAGCTCGAGCAGCTCCGGCAGGTGTTTTGCGCATTGGCGGCGGATGCGGCGGAGACGCCGTCCGCCTCGGCTTACGAGGCGCTCGAGGCGGCAATTGCGGCGGAGGAGACGGCCGGGCGCGGCGGGCCGGAAGGCCCGAGGGTCCGAGGGTCGGAGGATCTGAGGGTCCGTGGTGCGGGGGGGAGGCCGTGGGGTTGGCTTGGATTGGCGGGAGGCGTGGCGCTGCTGGCGTTGGGGTTTGCGGCGGGGCTTCGGGTGGGACAGGCGCGGATCCAGCCCGTGGGCACGCCTCGGATTACCATCGGACTCGCAGAGGTTGATCCGGCCTCAGCGAGGCCAGCTACAGTTCGATCGGAAGAGCCGCAGGAGGAATTTGTCGACCTCGACCAGCCGGCGGGGCCGGTGCGGGTGGAGCAGGTGCTGCGGATCACGGATGCGGCGTCGGTGCGGCGGGCGCTTGAGGCGCTGGCGACGGACCCGAGCGCGAATGTGCGGCTGACCGTGCTGGGCGCGCTGGATCCGCGGACGGCGAACCAGAATGTGCGGGCGACGGTGCTCGCGAGCGTGAGCCGCGACCCCTCCCCCATCGTCCAGATTGCAATGATCGAGTTTATCAGTGCCGCCGGCGGGCCGGAGGCGGTCCCCACCCTCACAAAGCTCGCGCGCAACGAGACCATCGACGAATCCGTGCGCGACGCCGCGACTTATGCGCTCGCGCAGCTTTGATGTCGCGAGGCGGCGCGCGGAAAGCGGCAAGCGAAAATCCATAGACCTATGAAGACTGAATGTTTACTCAAGATTGCGGCCCTCGGCCTGGCGGTCCTCGCCCCGCTGCGCGGTGCGGACGGCACGCTCTCGGCGACGTTTTCGAACCCGGCAGTGCCCGGGACGGTCACGATAAAGGCGGGCCGGAATCACATCACGGTCCGCGGGGTCGACGGCAACGAGGTGCGCGCCACCGCGACGAAGCCGGGGGCGGCCGCGCCGGCGCCGGCGCGGACGGACGGGCTGCGCGTGCTGACCCCGGCGGTGGGCTTCACGCTTTTTGAGCGCAATAACACCGTCCAACTCGACGCCAACGCGCGGCGCACCGGGCAGGAAGTGCGGGGCGGCTTCGAGCCAGGCGGCGCGATCGAGGTGACGGTGCCGCGGACGAGCTCGGTCATAATCCAGGGGGATTTTGACGGCAACGTCACCATCTCGGATATTTCCGGCGACGTGGAAGTGCGCGCCGCCATGGGGAAGGTGAAGCTGGAGGGATTGCGCGGTGGCGCGGACGTCCAGACGAATCGCGGTGACATCGACGCGTCGTTCGCAGAGGTGACCGGGCAGAAGCCGCTGGCCTTCTCGTCGCTGATGGGCGCCGTGGTGGTCCGCATTCCCGGCGCGGCCAAGGCCTCGGTGAAGTTGCGGTCCCAAAATGGGCAGATTCTCACGGATTTCTCGGAATCGGAGCTCGCGGTCCGCAGTGAACCCATGCCGGAGCGGCAGGTGGTCGGGATCCAGCCCAAGGCGCCCCCGGTGGCGGGGGAACGCGGGGCCCCGCCGCGCGGCGGCGGGCAAATCGCCGCCGAAGTGCGGCCGAAGCAGCAGGTGGCTGCCGTGGTGGGGCGAGACGGCGCGAAGGTGATAACGTTCAATACCGGCCCGTCCTTCACCGGCGGCCATGCCATCGCCGGCGCGCTCAACGGCGGCGGCACGGAGATCGCGATCACCACGCTGAACGGAGACGTTACGCTCAGGAAATTGTAGATTGGCGATTGGCGATTGCCGATCGGAAGGGCTAGCGGGATTCAGGCTTCAACGCCCGCTTCCGCGCGGCGGGGTCATCCCGAAAATGCCACGCTCCCGTGAAATCCGCGCAAGCAAAATTCCAATCTCCTACCGAGCGCCAATCGGCAATCGCCAATCGCCAATCGGCAATCAATTCAGCTCCGGCTCATCCGGCTCCCCGGCGAGGAGCTTCCACTCGGCGCTGACGCTGCCGAGGACGGTGCGCCAGAGGGATTCGTCCTGGGGTTGCTGCATGAGGTCGCCGGGGACGGAGCAGACGACCCAGGTGTTCTGCTTGAGCTCGTTCTCGAGCTGGCCGCCGGTCCAGCCGGAGTAGCCGAGGAACGCGCGGAGGTGGACACCCGGCTCGCCCGCGAGCTGCGCGGCCTTCTCGGGCTCGATGCCGAAATGGAGCTTGAAGCCCTGGTCCTGCGTTTCCCAGGCGGCGAGCAGGACCTGCTCGGTCTGGACCGGACCGCCGCGAAAGACGGGGATCGACGCGAGCGGGCCGAGGGAGAACTCACCGTTGAGGTCGCCGAGGCTGCGGCCGGCCGGGCGGTTGAGGATCACGCCCATCGCGCCGTCGGGGTCGTGGGCGGACATCAGGAGCACGGTCCGCCGGAAGTTCCGGTCGCGCAGGATCGGATGGGCGAGTAGCAGGGAGCCAGCAAGGGACTGGGGCTTGCTTGGTTTTAGGCGCTCGCGCATCGGGAAAGGCCGGGCAGACTTGGATTGCCGCAAAAAGCCGCAGAAGGCGCAAAAAAGGGGAAATCCAGCGCCATATTTTTTGCGGCTTTTGCGGCTTTTTGCGGCAAACCCTTCATTCGAGCTGGATGATCCTTACCCCGGCGTCGGCCAGCAGCGAAGCCACTAAGGGGTCGTTGCTGTAGTTGCTCCGGTAGCGGACCTCGGAGATGCCGGCGGCGGCGAGGATCTTGACGCAGTTCACGCACGGATAGTGCGTCACGTAGGCGACGCACCCCTCGACCGAGCTGCCGCGGCGGGCGGCGTCGGCGATGGCGTTCTGCTCGGCATGGACGGTCGACTGCTCGTGCCCGTCGCGGATATGCGAGGTGTGGGCGGCGCCGGGGAGGAAGCCGTTGTACCCCGCGGCGACGATCCGGTTCTTGCGCTCGCCGCTGGTGACGATGACACAGCCGACGTGAAGTCGCTCGCAGTTCGACCGCGAGGCGATCAGCACGGCCGTGGCCATGAAATACTCGTCCCACGAGGGGCGGTGCGGAAAGGCGTCGGCCGCCTGGGCAATGAGGTCGACGGGGCTTGCAGGGCCGGTGTCCAGCACCGGCCGCGCGCCCGGCTGGGGCAAGACCCCAGCCCGGCCGGAGGCGGATGAAGATTCCATCAGATGGGCCCCAATCTGGACACTTCACCGGCAAGCGGCAACCTTCCTCTCGCCATGCGCCGCACGCTCGAGGCCGAGATCCTGGATTCGCTCGCCCCGGATCATCCCGCCGCCCTGCACAACCGCAGGGACTTGCGGCTGACGAACCAGCTGATGGGCAACCACCGCTGGATGGTGCGGACGGCGCGGCGGCTGATCCGCCCGGGCGAGCGCGCGCTCGAGATCGGCGCGGGCACGGGAGAACTGGGCCGGCAGCTGAATGCCGCGGGCGTTGCGACGGATGCGCTCGACCTCTGGCCCGAGCCCACCGGCTGGCCGACGGGCTGCGCGTGGCACCGGGCCGACCTGCGGGAATTCGCGGGCTACGCGGCGTATGATGTGGTCCTGGGAAACCTCATCTTCCACCAGTTCCCGGAGAAGGAGCTCGCGGTGCTTGGGCGGTTGCTCACCCCCACGGCCCGGGTAATCATCGCGTGTGAGCCGGTCCGCCGGCGGTTTTCCCAGGCGCTGTTCGCCGCCGGCGCTGCCCTGCTGGGGGCGAATTACGTCAGCCGCCACGACGCCCGCGTCAGCATCGCCGCCGGCTTCACCGGCGACGAGCTGCCCGGGGCGCTGGGCCTGGATCGACCGGACTGGACCTGGGAGTGCCAGACCACCGCGCTGGGCGCATATCGCATGGTCGCCGTGAACCGTAGCCAACCCAATTAGAAGAATTAATGTCCAAGCTTGGACATCGAACCGCTTCACAAATCAATGTCCAAGCTTAGACACGGAATTGAGATCATCGGCGGGGGGCTGGCGGGGCTGTCGCTGGGGGTGGCGCTGCGGCGGGCGGGGGTGGAGGTGGATCTCTACGAGGCGGGGGACTATCCGCGTCACCGCGTCTGCGGGGAGTTCATCGCGGGGCTCGACGCGGCGACGATTCGCACGCTGGGGCTGGCGCCGTTCCTGGAGGGCGCGCTCCGGCATCGCGAGGTCGCATGGCACACGGGAGACGGCGAAATCCTGTTCCAACGGCTGCCGGCCCCGGCGATCGGGATCAGCCGGCACCGGCTGGATCAGCGGATCGCGGCGGCGTTTGTCGAGGCGGGGGGGCGGTTGCATGTGGGAGAGAGGACAACGGAAGCCACGGAGGGCGTCCCCCCAGATGGACGGATCATTGCGACAGGGCGGATGCGAGGGAAGTCGCCGTGGATGGGGTTGAAAGCGCATTATCGGGGGGTCGGGCTGACGCGAGACTTGGAGTTGCACCTGGGGAAGCGGGCGTATGTCGGGCTTTCGCTGGTCGAGGACGGTTGGGTTAATGTTTGCGGGTTGTTTGACAGCCGGGGGGGACCGCGGTCAGCGACCGCGGCTACCGGAAAAGGGGATCGCACCGGAGCGCTTCTACAGTACGTGCGGGCGGCGGGGATGACGGACCTGGCGGCACGACTGGAGGCGGCGGAGGTGGATCCGCAGTCGTTTTGCGCGGTGGCGGCGCTGCGGTTCGATGGGCGGGTCAGGCCGGCGGCGGGTATCCGGCTGGGGGATGCGGCGGCGATGATCCCCCCGTTCACGGGAAATGGCATGGCGATGGCGTTCCAGAGCGCGGCCGTGGCGCTCGGGCCGCTCGTGGCATACGCCGAGGGAGAGGAATCGTGGGCCGCGACGGTGACGGAAGTTCGCCGCAAGCTGAGCCAGCGCTTCCGCCTCCGCCTCGCCTCCGCCGGCGCGCTGCACTCGTGGCTGCTGCGGCCGACCCGGAGACGGATCCTGGCCGCCGCGGGGAAGCACCATCTCATCCCGTTTCGGCCGCTATATGCCTTGCTGCATTGAGGATTTGAAACGGACCGATCGGGACAGGTGTTGGGGAGGCGGGTGTTTGGTGGCCACGAAAAACCCAAAAAACATCCGGATCGTTCTTGTGGATTCCTGTGCTTTTCGTGGCCAACCAAGCTTACTTAATTTGATCGGCAGGGTGGCGTCTGGGCTTGGGGTGTGCACTCTGTAGCGGCCTGATGTACCTCCTTTCGCTGGCTACGGCCGTGCCCCCTGCCTCTTTTTCCCAGTTGGATTGCTGGAAGATCATTGAGCGGTCGGATGTGCGCTCGCGGTTGAAAAAGCGGTCGCTGCTGATCCTCAACACCATCCTCAAGAGCGACCATGGCATCTCGGAGCGGCACTTTGCGGTGCCCAACATCGAGGGCGTGTTCAACCTCTCGATCGATGAGCTCAACGCCGCCTTCCGGGTGGAGGCGCCAAAGCTGGCCGGGACGGCGCTGACGCGGGCGCTCGACCGCGCGGGGCTCAGGCCCGGGGACCTCGACGCGCTGTTGATCTGCACGTGCACGGGCTACCTCTGTCCAGGCATCTCGAGCTATGTCGCGGAACAGATGGGCATCCGCAACGACGCGATCCTGCACGACCTCGTTGGCCTGGGCTGCGGGGCGGCGATCCCCACCCTCCGCGCCGCCTCGCACCTGCTCGCGGCGAATCCCACGGCCAAGGTTGCGGTGGTGGCGGTGGAGATCTGCTCGGCCGCGTTTTATCTCGATGATGACCCGGGGGTGCTGATCAGCGCGTGCCTGTTTAGCGACGGGGCGGCGGCGGCGGTTTTGCGGGCCGACGGGCCCGGGGTCGGCGCCCCCGGCTACAGTCCGACGAACCTAAGATTCTCAGGCTTCCAGAGCCTGCATCTGCCGGCGCTGCGGGATAAACTTCGGTTTGAAACGCGCAATGGGAAGCTGCGGAACCTGCTCGACCGTTCCGTGCCGGAACTCGCGGCCGGCGCGGTGAAGGAGCTCTGGAGCCGGCGCGGGGACCGGCCGGTCGCCGGGGTCGTCGCGCACCCCGGCGGGCGCGACGTGCTCGAGGCCGTCGGCGCGGTTGTCCCCCACCCCCTCGACGCCAGCGCCCGCGTCCT
>JADMIO011618451.1_pt1 | contig 22668 bp, 21 predicted proteins | sample 8958161 | NCBI WGS metagenome assembly JADMIO01 (sample SAMN16585339, study PRJNA669376) | soil metagenome | isolation source: Crop rotation soil | place: USA: Cullars Rotation, Alabama | collected 2011 | reverse complement strand
GGGGGCGCGCCCCAGCCAATGGTCTGCACGGTCCGCCCGGGCGCGGCGACGGCCTCGGCGAGCCCGCCGTATCCGCTATTCCCGCCAACCCCCGCGACGATAAAAACAACATCCGGCCCCTGCGGGCGTTGGGAGGCGCACCCCGCCAGGCCGGAAAAGATAAAAACAACGATCCAAAGCATCGTCCTAAGCATGTTGCGATGATCCTGCTACAATCTGGGGGTTGTTGTCAATGTAGGAGAAACCCATGCAGCCATCCGCTACGGGAATACCGCAGCAAGGTCCCGCCAGTTCCGGCCGCCCGCAGGGCGCAACCGGCCCGGCGATCCAGCGTCAATTCGTCAATTTCGCGTTCTATAAGCTTGATCCGGCGTTTCGTCGACTCAGCGACGCCGACAAGCAACGGGCACGCCAGGAATTTCTAGAGCTGTTCGCCACGCCGCAAAGCGGCATGATCTGCCTGACTTATAGCACCGCCGGCTTGAAGGCCGATTGCGATTTTGTGCTTTGGCGGATCAGTCTCACGCCAGACGATTTCCAGGTCCAGACCGCCGCTATGAACAAGTCGATGCTTGGCGGCTACCTTTCGATGCCTCACTCGTTTGTCGCGATGACCAAACGCAGCATGTACATCGACAAGGTCGATCCGTTTCATACTGCCGAGAGTCGCACGCACATTATTCCAGGCAAGCGAAAGTACCTCTTCATCTATCCCTTTGTGAAGACGCGCGACTGGTACCTGCTGCCGCTGGAGAGGCGACAGGAACTCATGGACGGCCACATTCGCATCGGCAACAAATACCCAAGCGTCAAGCTCAACACCACCTACAGTTTCGGGCTGGACGATCAGGATTTTGTCGTGGCCTTCGAGACGGATGAACCCAAGGACTTTCTCGATCTGGTGATGGAATTGCGCGAGACAGAGAGCAGCAAATTCACCCAGCGCGACACGCCCATTTTCACTTGCGTGCAAATGCCGATGGAGAAGGTGCTCGAGCAGTTGTTTTAGCGCAGCACGCGCTTGGCTCCGTGTTCCAGACAATGAAGTGCATGCGAATCGACTCGCTGATTGCCGATCAACTTGGTCCGATGACGGATCTTCGTCACCGGCTGCACCGGATCCCCGAACTCTGTTACCAGGAGTTTAAGACGGCGGGCATGATTCGCGAGGAACTGGATCGAATCGGAATCGAATACGTTGCGGGAGTCGAGGGCGCGCCCACCGCTACGGTGGCGTGGATCGGTGACACCAGCAAGCCGTGCATTGCGTTGCGTGCGGACATCGATGCGCTGCCCATTGTGGAGCAGACCGGCCTGCCGTACGCGAGCACACTCCCCGGCCGGATGCATGCATGTGGCCATGATGGGCATTCGTCGATGCTGATGGGAACGGCCGCAACTCTTAAGACGCTGGTGGATCGGCTTCCGGTCTGCGTGAAGTTTCTCTGGCAGCCGGCCGAAGAGGGTGGCGGCGGCGCGGAGCGACTCTGCGCCGCAGGTGTGCTGGATGGACGCATCGGACCCAAGGTTCAGGCCATTTTTGGTCTGCATGGCTGGCCTGGCTTGCCCGTGGGATGCGCCTCGACACGCCCGGGACCGCTGCTGGCGGCAACAGATTCCTTTGTCGCCACCTTCGTTGGAAGGGGTTGTCATGCCGCCTTCCCTCACACCGGCCGTGACCCGATCGTCACCGCCTGCGAGGCGGTTCTCAATCTCCAGCAGTTCGTCACGCGCGATCTCGATCCGACTGAGCCTGCCGTTGTTACCGTCGGCATGATTCATGGTGGAAGTGCGGTGAATGTGATCCCCGACCGGGTGACGATCGAAGGAACCGCCCGCACGCTCAATGAGGCCAGCCGCGCCCTGGCGCGGGAATCGATCCACCGCCGCTGCACCGGCATATCCGCCGCCAACGGGTGCGAGCTGGAGTTTGCGTGGGAGCCCGGGTATCCGCCTACCGTGAACGATGCCCGTATGGCTGAGTACGTCGCCGCGATCGCGCGATCGACTCTGGGCTCCAATCACTACATCCCTGCCGCCCGCGCCGCGATGGGCGGCGAAGACTTTGCATATTACCTCGAGAAGGTGCCAGGCTGTTTTTTCCTCATCGGCGTGCTTCCACGTGACCGGGCTGAGTATCCCTCGCTGCACAACGATCATTTTGATTTCACCGACGCCGCGATGCCCATTGGAGTGAAGATGTTTGTTGATCTGGTGCGTCACTTTGCTCTGTAGAAAGGGCAAGCCCGGCGGGACTCAGTGTTTTTCCGTGATCACGAACTTCGAGAAGATGGCGGGCCCTTCAGTGCAGCAACCCAGCTCGCGCAACCATTCCGCCGTAACATGATTGCAGTTGTGCAATCCCCAGTAATTGCCCGGGTCGCGGACGTGGTAGAGTTTGCTGTAGCTGCTGAACAGAGGGGAATCCCCGTCGCGCCGAAAGCGGGCGTCCAATTCCGCCGCAAGTGCGTCGACTTTGGCTCTTGGCGCTTCGAAAGGCAGCGTCCGCTCCGGCGGTCCTGCTGCCTTGATCTGAAGCTTTTGTGGATCGACTTCGACATGCCGCCGCCCGAGGGTTGCCTGCGGCGAATGCAGTATCGCCCGCACCGCGACCCACCACCTCGTGTCCCCCAATGCAAAGAACTCCCAATCGCCGAACGCATACTCATCAAATCCGCCGCGCGGGTCAGGGAGCAGCAGGCTCGAATGCCGGCCGTAGTCTGTCAAGTAAACCGTTACAGGATCGACAGGATGCGCCGGTGGGATCACATGTGTCGTGCAGCCGACGAGTAGTACGAGAAGCAGCGCTGTAATGCCGAGGCGGCAACACGCCGAAACAGAAGGAAGCATGCCTGGGGTTCCGGCGTTTTGTCGCATTATTGTCATGCTTGATCTTAGGTCATCGCCACAGCCGGAGGCTGCCGCACGGTAAAATCATCCACCTCAAAATAGTCCTGTGGCGGGAAATCCCCGAACCCCGCGACCATCATTGTGGGGAAGGTGGATCGCGCGACGTTGTAGTCGCGCACGTTGGCGTTATAGAAACGCCGGGCGGCGGCGATCCTGTCTTCCGTGTTGACCAGCTCCTGCTGCAAAGCAACAAAATTGGCCGACGCCTTCAATTGTGGATAGCTCTCCGCCACGGCGAAGAGCTGTCGCGTCGCCGAAACGAATTTCCGTTCGTCCTCGGCCTGTGCACCGATCGCGCCCGAGTTGGCTTGGGCTCGGTTACGCGCATCGATGACCATCTGAAGCGTCTCCCGCTCATGCTGGGCGTAACCCTTCACAACGTTCACGAGGTTGGGCACCAGGTCGTATCTGCGTCTGAGTTGCACATCCACATTGCCCCAGCTTTCGCGGATGAGTTGGCGAAGCCGTACGAGCTTGTTGTACCATGCCAGCGGCAGGCCAAGCACGATCAGCAGCATGACCACGGCGATGACGAGAAAAACGATGGCTGGGTCCAAGTGGAATCACTCCGGTAATTTCGATTTGCCGCCGCGTTTGAAGCGGTAATTGTCCAACGCAAAACCACCCGGCCCGGCCAGCAGAAGCATCAGCGTTATGCTCAGCAGGATGGCGTTCTGGTTGGGAACCAGGCTCTCGTGAAAGCCTGACACAGCCATGATGATGCTAATGAGGATTAGCGAGGCGATGAGTGCGGCGACGCGCGTAAACCACCCGAACAGGATCAGGAGGCCGACAATCATCTCGACGACGGGCAACGTGTACAAATATGCGCGGGCGGCTTGTTCGGGGAGGTAAGGCGGCGCCAGGCCGATGCTGCTGCTCACAAACGTCCCCACCCCCATGCGGAATTTCATGACCGCCGCATTGATGAATATGATGCCCACCGGGAGGCGAACCAGCAGCAATCCCAGGCTGTTCGATGCTGGTGTTTTGAGCGGATTTCTCAAAATTCAATCCTTTCGGCACGGATTAGGTCGATCCGAGTTCACGGCTCCGGCGCTGCGCGGCCTTGACGGCGTCGACGATGATCGCCGGAAGATCATGCTGCTCCATATGGACGATGGCCTCGTGGGTCGTTCCCTTGGGGCTTGTCACCTTGCGGCGAAGCTCGGCCGGGGAGTCGGCGGATGTTGTCAGCATCCTTGCCGCCCCCTGAGCAGTTCGGGTCGCCAGGATGTGCGATTCTTCAGGCGATAGTCCAATCTCAATTCCTGCCCGAATCATATGTTCGACGAACAGGAAGAAATACGCAGGCCCCGAGCCGCTCATTGCCGTGACTGCATCCAGCTTGTCCTCGCTCACATCGATGACCGTTGCAGCGGGGGAGAAGATTCTGCGGGCACGTTCCATATCCTGCCCGGTCGCCCGCGAGCCCGGCGCCATCGCCACCATCCCCTCGCCTACCAGCATTGGCGTATTGGGCATGGTCCGGATGACCCTGCATGGCTTGGGGGCCAATCCTTTCTCGATCGTTGCGCTGCTGATTCCCGCCGCGATCGAGATCACGAGCGCATCCTCGCGAATCACACGCCCAAGTTCCGCCAGCACCTGTTGCATATTTTGCGGCTTGACGCTCAGGAGGATCATGGCTGCTTGCGATGCGGCTTGGGCTACTGACTCCACGGCTTTGATGCCAATTTCTTTGGAAAAGAGCTCCCTTCGCTGCACGGATACATCAGCGGCAATCATCTGCTCCGGCGAAAGTACGCTTCCGCGCAGCAACCCGCGGGCAATAGCCTCTGCCATGTTCCCCGCGCCGAGAATAGCCAGCTCATAAGTCATTCAGGCCGGAAATGTATCATGTGCGGACGTGCGGAAGAAGAGGGGCATGTCAGTGCGTCGGTGTCAGGCGGAACAACGGCAGGGTAACCGTCGTCTATGCACTCGGCGGGATCAATGGGCGCGATGATAAGTTCAGTCACTGAGTGCTTCATGCACCGATCTTGGGGCGGTAACAATAATCGAGCCATTCCAGAAGCGGATGGCAGCGGGGCCGCCGTTGGTGTTCCAGATCTCGGGTTGAATGATGGATTGGATGGTGTCGATCAGGTCCTGAGCTCGCTGGGCGCGGGTAAACTGCATGACATTGTTGTTGCCCGAGCCAGCGCCGCTTAATGGATTGCCGCCACCGCCGCTACTGCCGCGGCCAGCGCTGGCCGATTGAAGCGTCAGGTTGGGTGGCTGGAAATCCGGCACTTCCATGAGCAGGTCGTCCACCGGGTAGACCCTGGTGAATAGCTCGCGGTCCGCAAGCTCACGGGTCGTAATCTCCAGCACATTCTCATCGACGTAGTACGTGAGCGCGTTGCCCCGGCCAGCCTCGGCCAGCACCAAGCGAAGGATTTTCTGGAGAGGGACCGATCGCAGACGCACATTGATGGTGGTGTCTTTGCCGATGCCTGAATCTTCGATGGCGCGCCAGTTGACGTGGATATTGGCGCCGGAGACATCGCGCAGGAAGTCGATCGCCTCGGCGAGCGTGATGTTGTCAAATCGCAAATCGGGGAGCGTGCGCGTGAGTGCTGCCCGCGCGGAAACGGAACCCTGACCGGAAGCCGCTCCTCGTGCCCCGAGGGTAAGCAGAAGCATGCAGCACACCACCAGAATGATTTGACGCACAGTGCCTCCCTTGACAGATCCTCAGATCATCCATCACCAGAACGTCATCCCAAGGCCATTTCTAACCGGCATTCGGCGGAGCGGCATTCGGGTCAATCGGCTTGCCCGTGTGCGGATCGAATTTGTACGCAATCTGCGGGCGCGACGGCTGAGTGCCGGCGATGTCCACTTCGTCCTCAATGCCTTTGAGGCCCTTCTTGAATTCGACCACGCCTTTGCCCATGTTTCGGGCCACCTCCGGCAGTCGCTTGCCGAAAATGAGCAGCGCAATGCCACCAATCATGATCCATTCAACCGGTCCCGGTATCCATGCGAGCGGAAATAGCATACGTGTTCCTACGTTTCGGTGTCCTTGCGGTTGCTCTTAGAACTCCGTGCCAACGCTGCCCCTACTCCCAACCCACCGCTTGGGGGCCTGTTGCCTAAAACAAGCAGCACGATACCGCCGATCATGATCGATTCAACCGGTCCCGGTATCCATGCGAGAGGAAGTAACACAGTCGTCCCTGCATATTCATCGTACCGTGTGCGGGCGATCCTGTCATTATACGCGCAAAACCCCCAAATGGTTGTCGAAAGTCGTACTGACACGCTTTTGACCCCCTTTAAGGAAGCTTCCTAAGCTACCGAGCCCGATCCTGACGACCTCAGGTGCGACAGCAACGTGGTGATGTCCGGAGGCAGCGGGGCGGAAAGGGTCATCGTCTTAAGGGTCGCGGGGTGGACAAAGGTGATCTCAAAGGCATGCAAGGCCTGCCTTTCAAAGCGAAAATCGTCCTTTTCGAAGACCCGGCCACCGTAAACCGTGTCGCCGACGATCGGGAACCCGATGGCGGACATGTGAACGCGAAGCTGATGGGTCCGACCGGTCTTAGGGGAAAGTCGTACCAGCGAAAACGTCTGGCCAGACCAGATCATCGTCTCCTTCACCTCATACACCGTCACCGCCTCCCTGCCTCCATTTTCGATTTTTCTGATGGCCTGTTTCTCTCTGATATGTCGGTCTTTGCCGATCGGCATATTGATAACATCGCCAAGCAACGGCGGGCGGCCGTGGATGACGGCCATGTATGTTTTCTGGATCGTCCGATTCTCAAACTGCCTTGCCAGCCGCCAGTGTGCTTCATCGCTCTTGGCAACCAGCATGACTCCCGTCGTGTTGCGGTCCAGCCGATGCAAAATTCCCGGCCGCCAGCTCCCCGCGGTCTGGCTCCACTTGTTCCCATAATTTACCAAGCCGTTAACCAGCGTTCCGGTCCACTGACCGCGCGCGGGATGGACGATCAGGTTGGTCTGCTTGTTCAGCGCCAGGAAGTGCTCATCTTCGTAAATGATCTCGATGGGAATCGGCTCAGGCACGAGCACGCTCACCGGCGGCGGCGGGGCGAACATCTCCACTTCGTCACCGATCCGAGGGTGATAGCTCGCCTTGGTTGTCTTGCCGTTGACTTTGACCAGCCCATCCTTGATCAGGCGCTGGACCTCTGCGCGCGAAAGATGTCCAACCCGGTCGACCAGATACTGATCGATCCGTCGGACCAGGTTCTTCGACAAGCGCCAGCGGTAATGCTCCGTATCGGATTGTTCATCCGTTACGAGTGATTCGTCGATGTTTTCCGTATCATCGGACACGGTCATGGATGAGGTGGTGAACGCCGCTTGCCTCGCCGGGCGCCGCGCAGACGCTTACTGCGGCTGTGATGTGGGCAAAGCGGTCATGGATTGCGACGTGGGCCGCGAGGACGGCTCAACCGACATCAGCGGGGTCGGCAACGTTGACGGCGAGGACGTTGGCATGGTCGAAGGCTCGCTGGTCGGACGGGTCGAGGAGAACGAGCCGAGGTAAACGGGAACGCGTATCAGCGGCACCATCGCCAGCCGCTGGGCCGCCAATCCTTTGAAGACTTGCGCGATCCCAGTGTCCTTCACGACCGAATCATAATAAGCGGTGGCTTTGTCCCAGTTGCCGCGGTTTTCTTCAATGGCTGCCAGACCCAACAGTGCGCTGGCCTTGGCCACCTTTTGGGCATCATACTTGGAGACGACCGCTTCATACGCCCGCTCGGATGCGGCGAGGTACTCGGCTGGAGACTGCTGCGCGACCATCGCGCTGGGCTGTGTCGCGGCGCCGGGCAGGGCAGGCAGGTTGGCCAATGTCCAGTACAAATCCCCCCGAAGCACCATGGCATCGGCTCGAATCGCCGCGTCGGCGGGATCGCTGGTGTTCTGCAACACCTGATCGACGGCGGAGTTGATCTCGCCGGCGATCTTCTTGCGCTCCTGGACTCTGGCGACATCGTTGGTCTGTGTGCGGTCGACCGACTTCAACTGCTCTACGGCCCCCCTGGCATTGACCAGCGCATCGAGCGTGCTTTCCCTGGCGAGCCGGGCGGAGTTGATCCGGTGGCGAACCAATAGGACGAGAACGCAAAGGACAATCACGCCAACCAGAATCTTGTTGGCATGAAATCGTAAATAGAGCGGCAGGTCGTGGAGGACCTTTGCCAGCGTATTGGTTTGGAGTTCGTGTCGGCGTTCCGCCTTCATAGGACGCGGCAGTGTAATGAGGTCAGGTTGGCAAAGCAAACGAGAGCGGGGTGGGTTGTGTGATGGAGGTTGTACGTTGTGGGTTGTGAACGGCACGAGCTGCGCATTGCGTGGCTTTGCGACACTCGCGCCGCTCCAAGAAAGACGGCACCCGCCACCTTGCGCGTAACCTGCAACCTCGCACCTACAACCACCAACCTCCAACCGACAACCCCCTCCTCCCTGTCCATAGCTCTACCGATTCTTGACACTGTATTTGCCGGGGTTTACGATCCGCGCCGGCTTTTGGATTGGCTTGGAAAACTCCACCCGATGCGTCTTTGCTTTGACACACCATTTGGAGGCTAGCACCATGATCGGACTGCCTCGGTTTGCGCATAAAATGTTGAAAATTGCGGCTTTTGCAGGATTGCTGGCGGCGCCAGTCGGCCCTGGGGTCTGGAGTTGGGCGCAGGCGGTGCCTGCCCCGGCGGCCGCTGCCGCGACCGCGACCCCAGAACTCACCAACGCGGTCGATAACTTCTGGCACTTTGGCAAGGTCGGGAGCTACGAACTGGCCGCCGCGTACGGACAGAAAATTATCGCCGCCGCAGCGGACCCCGAAGCGGTGCTGGTGGCGTTTGAAGCCGCCGCCTCACAGCGCGGGGAGAACATTGACGTATGGCTGGCACGCTGGCAGGGGATCGATGAGATGCGCGAGACCACCGCGCAGGTCTCCAAAGTCATCGCCGAAGGCTATCGTGCGCGCCGTTCCAGCGCCAAATTCATCTATGAACAGATCAACCGGCTGTCGGGCGGGGAGAGTTCGCGTGGCTGGGCGCCAGCCATCAGCCGGCTCCGCGAGAGCGGCGAACTGGCTGTCCCGCTCATCGTCGATCTTCTGCGCGATCCGACCAAGAGGTCGATGCAGTTGAACCTGCGCGCCGCGCTTCGGGATCTGGGCCGCTACTCGCTGAACCCGCTGGTCGCCGCCACCCAAATGCAGGATTGGGACACGCTGGTTGTGGTGATCTCGGCGCTGGGTGATCTCGGATACGATGCCGCCGCTCCTTATATCGCGCGCGTGCTCGAATCCAATGAGGCGCCCGCAAGCGTCAAATCCGCGGCCACCGAGGCCATGAGAAAGCTCAAGTTCGAGGGAGGCCGACCCAGCGCAACTGGTGCGTCCAACCTCTTCTTCGATCTTGGCCAGCGAATTTACGATGGCCACTCCGCCATTACCTCCGATCTTCGCTACCCGTCCGCCAACATCTGGTCCTGGGACGCGCAAAGCGGCCTGACGCGAAAGGAAGTTCCTCACGAGATCTTCAATGATGTCATGGCCATGCGGGCGAGTGAATACACGCTGACGTTGGGTGGACCGCGCAGCGACGATGCCCTGGCGTTGTGGCTGGCTGCCAATTACCGCCGTGAATCGGACCTGCCCAAGGGTGCCGTTGACGCCACCCGCGCGGAAGGCAATCCCAGTGGACATTACTGGGGCGTCGCCGCTGGCGCGCGCTTCCTGAATGCCGCCCTGGCTCGAGCGATCCGCGATCGCAATTCGGACGTGGCGTTCAGTGCGACGCGCTCGCTTCAGCAGATCGTCGGTCAGAGCAGCCTGTTCACGGACCAATCCAGCAGGCCGCTGATCGATGCGATGCAGTTCCCCGATCGCAGGGTCCGTTTTGAGGCTGCCTTTGCACTGGCTGGGGCGCTGCCGCAGACGCGATTTGAAGGCCAGCAGCGGGTGATTCCACTCCTCGCTGAAGCGATCTCCCAGAGCGGGCAGATCGGCGTGCTGGTTGTCACGCCGGCGCAGAGCGGCATGAACACGCTGATGGATGATCTGAAGAAGGATGGCGGGTATTCCGTTGTCGGCGCCACCAGCGCCGCGGCGGCTGCCAACGCGGCGGGCGCGCTGCCGGCTGTCGATGTTATCCTCGTTTCTGATGAAGCGGGCGTGGGGGTTGTCGATGAACTGTTCAGCCTGGCGGCGCAGAACTCCCACCTTTCGGGCGCTGCCCGTCTGGTGATCACGCGGAACAGCGCTTCGCCTTACGAATCGCGCAAAGCGACCGACGTCTTATTGAGCACGACAAGTGCCACCGACACCGCCGGCTTGAAGTCTGCCATTGACGACGCCTGTGCCAAGGCCGGCGTGACCCCAATGACCAAGGAAGCCGCCACCGACTATGCCACCCGCGCCGGCGAGCTGATGTTGCAGGTTGGGACCAGCCGCGGTCAGGTTTACGACCTGGCGCCTGCCAAGCAGACGCTACTCGCAGCCCTGGGTGATGCTCGCCCGGAGATCGTCAAACTGGCCGGCCAGGTCCTGGCGATGCTCAACGACAAGGAGGCCCAGAATGCCTTGCTGAGGGCGGCATCGGAAGAGAAGACCGCCGATGACGTGAAGATCAGCTTGTACAACAGCCTGACCACCAGCGCTCGATTCTGGGGCAATGGGCTGGAAGGCGCCCAGATCCAGATGCTCCAGAAGACCGTTGCCGACGCGGCGAATCAGGAACTGCGATCGGCGGCAGCCGAGGCGCGCGGGGCACTGAATCTGCCCGCCGATCAGGCCAAGAGCCTGATTGTAAACCAGGCCAAGCTGTAGCCGCTTGCCCAATTCAGATCATGACAAAGCCCGGGCGGTGCGCTGCCCGGGCTTTTGTATTGGTGCAGGTTGCCTATCATCTGCACGACCATGAACCGGGCCGCCCACTCGTACGAACCAGAGAAGACTCTGCCTCCGCTTGCCGAGGACTCATCGCGCACGCTCATCAGGCAACTGATTCTGCTCTCCGCGCCCGTCTTTGCCGAACATGCGCTGCACATCCTGGTCGGTTGGAACGATACGTACCTGGCCAACGATATTCACCGCTACGCGATGACCACAGATCTAACGCGTGCCGATGAATCGGCCGCGGGGGCTGCGGTGGGGACGATCGCTTACATCCTCTGGTTTGTCGGCCTTCTCGTCAGCGCGGTAGGAAGCGGCAGCACAGCCATCATTGCGCGGGCCATCGGCGCAAAGCACCGGGCGCTGGCCAACAGCATCTGCGGGCAGTCGATCTCGCTGGCGGCGGCGGTGGGGTGCGTGGCGGGTGTGGGCATGTTCGTCTTCGCCAGGCAGATCGCCGATGTGACCGACCTCGATGGAGCCGCCCACGATTACGCCTATCAATATCTGCGCATCCTCGCGCTGGCGATGCCGTTTTCCACGGTGATGTTCGTCGCCAATTCCTGCTTGCGCGGCGCGGGGGACACCCTCTCGCCGGCGATCACGATGATCGTCGTCGATCTGATCAACATGGGCTTCAGCTTTGCGCTGACGTACGGCTGGTTTGGCATGCCCAACCTGGGGTTTGACGGCATTGCATGGGGGACGAGCATCGCGTATTTCGCCGGGGGCGTGATCCAGTTCATGGTGCTGACCATCGGCCGCGGGGGGGTCACGCTTTACCTGCACCGCATGCGGCCGCACTGGCGAAACCTCAAGCGCCTGCTCCGCATCGGCCTGCCCGGCGGCATGGCGGACATGCTCCACTGGATCGCCAACTTCGGTGTTGTGAGGTTCATCAACGTTCTTGGCCCGGTCTCAAGCAACGCGCACAACATCAGCATCCGCATCGAGAGCCTCAGCTACATGATGGGCTTTGCCGTCGCCACCGCCACCGCCACCATGGTCGGCCAGAGCCTCGGCATGCATCGCCCCCGCCGGGCGGAGCGCATCGCCTACTTCTCTTACGCGCTGGGCGGGGGCATCATGATCCTATCAGGGATCGCGTTCATCCTCTGGGGACGTCACTTCGCGAGGCTTTTGTCCGATGACCCGGCCGTTTTGGCGCTGGCGACGCGATGCCTCTTCATCACCGGTTTCATCCAGAGCGGCTTCGCCGCCGCGCTGATCTTCGGCGGCGCCCTCCGCGGGGCGGGAGACACGCTGGTCGTCATGTTGCTCCTGGTCGTGAATATGTTCCTCCTGCGGCTGCTCGGCGTGTTCCTGGTCGTTCGCGTTTTCAAGCTTGATCTGGCCGCGGTCTGGGTGGTCCTGGCCGGCGAACTCTTCATCCGCGGCATCGTCCTCTACGGCAGATTTCTGCACGGGGGATGGAAAAAGATCAAGGTATGAGCCAACCGCATCAGCCTAAAATCGCATGCTTCCCGTCACAATCCCGGATGACCCAGCCCGCACCGCCGACAACTTCGTAACAACGACTTACTTCCCCTCCATCGCATACGATGCACTCCGGATGGCGCCATTCCCGTCACATTCGTAGCGGATCAGTTACATCCCGCAACGCGTCCCTGCCGTCAGTGCCTCCTCTGAACATGTCAAGGGAGATCGCCAGGCGGTAGGCAGGCTTCCATGCCGGTCTCGCCGATGCCCAAGCCTTCCGACCTCCTCCTCCGCTGCGCGAAAAAGGACGCGCAGAACAGAGAGGGGAGTCATTCCCCAACTCCATTCCGCGCGTCCTGGCTTACGGCCTGACGATCGATACGAGATCGATTACAACGCCAGCTCCGCCTTGGCAGCTGCCACTTCCGCGGATGAGACCTGCTCAGGCGACATATGCTGGATGAACTCCGGATAGCCGGGCGTGCCCATCTCGGGAATGTCCAGACCGGCGATTTCGATTTCCGCCGGAACTCGATTTCCGCCGACCAGCTTGCCGACGAGCACAAAGGCAATGCCACCAGCCAGCACATTCCAGCCGACGCAGGCAATGACTTCGATGATCTGGGCAATCAGCTGTGAAGCGCCGCCGCCGTAGAACAGGCCGATGACGCCGCGGCCGGCCACACCCTGGTAGTCGTGAAGGCCCACACCGTTCCAGCCCGCGCCATACGTGCCGTCGGCAAAGAGCCCGACGCAGAGCACGCCAAAGGCGCCGCAGACACCATGCACGCTGCTCGCACCGACAGGATCGTCAATGCGAATCTTGTCGAAGAAGAAGACGCTGATCACGACCAGCACTCCGGCGATGGCGCCGATCCAGAACGCGCCCATGGGGCTGACGAATGCACACGGGGCGGTGATGGCGACCAGGCCCGCCAGCATGCTGTTGCACATCATCGACGGGTCAGGCTTGCCGGACACCATCCACATGTAAATAACGCCAGTGATCGTGGCGGACATGCCCGCGATCATGGTGTTGACCGCAACCATGCCAGCGCGACCATCACTGCCCGCCATGGTCGAGCCGGCATTGAAGCCGAACCAACCGAAGGCAAGTATGAACGTGCCGAGCTGCACCATCGGGATGTGATGCGCCAGGATCGGCTTGACCTTGCCGTCCGCGCCATACTTGCCCAGACGCGGACCGATCAGGAGTGACGTGACGATCGCCAGCACACCGCCCTGGAGGTGCACGACACCCGATCCGGCGAAGTCAACCACGCCGTGTCCAATATCCATTCTGTAGCCAAGCTGTGCCAGCCAGCCGCCGCCCCAGACCCAGCAGGCGAAGATCGGATAGGTGAAGCCGCCGACGACGATGCTCATGAGGCAGAAGCTCTTGAAGCTCCAGCGTTCAGCGCACGCGCCGGTGATGATCGTGGCGGTGGTGTCCATGAAGGCCATCATGTAAAGGAACATGATGACGACCGCGCCGTCATAGCTATCGCCGGTGAGGCAGAAGCCCTTCATGCCGAACAGGCCCCAGCCGTGGTCCCCCGCGACAGACGAGCCGAAGGTGAACATGGAGTTGAGCTGCGGCAAGCCGCCGAGCCCACCGGGCCCGCCGATGCCAGTGCCATTAAAGCCGCCGCACATCAGGCCGAAACCCAACACGAAGAAGCCGAACATACCAAGTCCGTAGACCATGAAGTTCATGCTCATCGTATGAGCGGCGTTCTTGGCTCGCACCAGGCCGGTTTCTACAAGGGCAAAGCCGGCTTGCATGAAGATGACCAGAAAGCCAGCCACAAGCACCCAAACGAAGTTGAGGTGATACGTGGTGTTCAGCGCCAGATTGTACGCATCCTTGGCGGTCGGCTCCGCTCCGGCGTATGGCTTGAAGGTCGCAGAGTCGTTGGAGCCCATCGAAGCATCGGGCTGGCCAGCGAGCCATGGGTTGGGAGTAATCAAAGGCTTGGTATCACCGCCAAGAAGACCGGTCGGATCCGCGGTGGCCTGCGCAGGCGCCGTGGATGGGGCTGTAGTCTGAGCCATCGCCTGTGTTGCCAACCCAAAGGCCAACAACAGGGCAAGGAGCCATGGACGGAATCGACACGAACGATTGAGATTGAGCATAGCCAGCTTCCTGGACACGCGGGTCCCTAAGGGGGCGATTAGTTATCGAGCCCGTAAAGAAAACGACGTGCCGGACGCTGAAATGATTTTTGCAAGGCCCCGAATGTCACCCCGAGCATTGCATCAGTGGTCCACTGATATCATCGCTGATCGAGGGTCCATTGAAGTGCGTACCGCGTGAGTTCGGCGGCCGACTTGAGCGCCAGTTTTTGCTTGATGTGCTCGCGATGGGTTTCGACTGTCTTGATGCTCACCCCGAGCTTCTGAGCTATTTCGGTCGGGCCAACGCCTTGCGCGATGTGCGTGAAGACCTGGAATTCACGATCCGACAGGGTCCCAAGCTGCGATTGCTCCGCGGCTTTTTCGGGATGAATGAACTTACGGACCATCCGTGAGGCCATTTTGTCGCTGACGTAGATCTCCCCGTCCAGCACCCGCCGAATCGCGGTCATGACCTTGTCCATGGCCTCTTTCTTCATGATGTATCCCTTGGCCCCGGCGCGGATCGCCCGCTCGCCGTAAACCGCTTCATCATGCATCGACAGCGCCAGGAGAGGCAGATCCGGGTGGAGGTCATGAAGCTGCTTGATCAGCTCCAGGCCGCTGCCGTCACCCAAAGCAATATCCACCACGACAATGTCAGGTTTGTGCTGCCCGACCATCTCCAGCGCCTGACTCATCGACTCAGCGCCGCAACAGACCGCCAGATCCGGCTCATCATCGATCAGGTTTGCCAGGCCGTGTCGAACGACGGGGTGGTCCTCGACGAGCATGACGCGCGATTTGGAGACTGCCGGTGTTTGCTTAGACGTGGTCATGATTGGAATCCGTGCCATGGGCGGCCGAAGCAGGGTGGTAGCGGCAGGTTACCGTGGTTCCGCCTGCCTTGCGCTGCTCCACATCCACTGTCGCTCCGATCATCTTGGCCCGATAGCGCATGATACGCAATCCCATTCCGTCAGCGGCTTGGGGAGGGGGCTCAAATCCGGTTCCATCATCCACGACGCTCATGGCAACTTTGCTTCCATCGGAGCGCAAGTGGATTGCGATGGTTTTGGCCTTGCCGTGCTTTACCGAATTACTGATTGCCTCCTGAGCAATGCGGTAAAGATGCACGCCGGCCGGCACATCGCGGAAGCTCAACTCGCCATCGTGCTGGAAAACACAGGAAATATCGAAGATTCGCTCCGCATTACTTGCCAGTTCCCGCAGCGCGGCCGCCAGTCCTTCGCGTTCCAGGACGGGCGGGGAGAGGGAACGACAAAGATCGTGGGTCCATTCAACGGCGGTTTTGGCAAGCTCACATACCTGGGTCGCCTCGGCGGCCTGGGGCGACTTCTCTGCGATCAGGCGCTTCTCCAGCCGCTTGGTGATCAGCATGATGCCGGTAAGCTGCTGCCCAAGGCCATCGTGGAGGTCGTGCCCGATGCGGCGCTGCTCGGCATCGCTGATCTCAAGCATTCTGCGTTCCAGCTCGCGGGCCTCTTCGGCCGCCTGTTCAACATGCTGTTTGGCGGCCTGCAAACTCGCGCAGATCACGCTGACCAAAACGCCTTCAATGGCGAACAGCGCCAATCGAAGCCGCTGATCTGGAGTGGCCAGGCTGAATTGCCCGTACGGCTGTACGAAAAAATAGTTATTCGATAAGGCAGCCAGCACGGTGGCGAGCAACCCCGGCCCCAAGCCGCCGATCCAGGCGGCCGTCATCACGGCGATGAAGAACAGCAGATACGGCGCATCCTGCGTGATGAGGGGCACGAGGAGCAGCTTTAGCGCCAGCGCGCTTCCCACCGCGATAACGGCGGCGAGATATCGAATCCAGCTTGAGCGGATCACAGGATGCATGATACAGCAAATAAGACCGGGCCGCTCGCGGAGGCGAGCGGCCCGGGTCGGATCCATGTTCACAAGGATAACCTCAAGCGTGGGCCAGCGAGGCCTTGCCAGGGACAGCGGTATCGCCGCCAGCGCTGAACGTCCCAACTTCTTCCTTGGCAAAACCGGGGTAGGCTTCCATGCCGTGCTCGCCGATGTCCAGGCCTTCGATTTCCTCTTCAGCCGTGACGCGGATACCGAAGACGGCCTTGAGGACGGCCCAGCAGATGAGCGAGAAGACGAAGGACGTGCCGGCGACAGCGCCGATTCCGAGGAGCTGCGTGGTGAGTTGCGTCATGCCGCCACCGTAGAGCAGGCCGGGCTTGCAGGCCGTGTCCATGGCGTACGCCTTGATCACAGCCGGCGAGGCAAACAAGCCGACGCAGATCGTGCCGAACGTTCCACCGATCAGGTGGACCGTCAGCGCGCCGACCGGATCATCGAGCTTCATCTTGTCCCAGAAGAGCACGCCGAAGACCGCCAGGACACCTGCGAGCGTGCCGATCACAGCGGCGGCGCCGACGGTGATGACTGCACACGGAGCGGTGACGGCGACCAATCCGCACAAGCATCCGTTGATGATCATGCTGAAGTCAGGCTTGCCCAGAACGAGCCAGGCAGTGACTGTCGCGGCAATCGATCCAAACGCGGCGGCGGTGTTGGTGGTAACGGCGATATGCCCGGTCTGAAGGTTGGCGGCCATCGTCGAGCCGGGGTTAAAGCCGAACCAGCCAAGCCAGAGGACAAACGTGCCGATGGCGGCAAGAGCCATGCTATGGCCGGGCATTGGGTTGACCGAACCGTCGGCGTTGAACTTGCCGATACGCGGCCCGAGCACGATCACGCCCGCAAGCGCGGCGTAAGCGCCGACGCTGTGCACGACGGTCGAACCAGCGAAGTCGTGAAACGGACCCGCGCTGAGCGTGCTGAGCCAGCCGCCGCCCCAAATCCAGTGACCCGTGACCGGGTAGACGAAGGCAACCAGCAGGAAGCTGAAGAGCATGAACACACCGAACTTGATGCGTTCAGCGACAGCACCCGAGACAATTGTCGCGGCTGTGCCGGCGAAGACGAGCTGGAAGAAGAACTTGACGGATTCAGAGACATTAGCCCAAGCCAGGCCGGGGAAGAGATCGGATGTGCCGGGGAGCAGCGTGGGGAGCATCCCGGTTGTGCCGACGAATCCGCCTGCTGACTTGCCGAACATCATGCCGAAACCCGCGATCCAGAAGGCAATCGAGCTGATGCCGAAGACAATGAAGTTCTTGCAGAGAATGTTAACCGCGTTCTTGCGGCGGCAGAGGCCGGCTTCGAGTGTGCAGAAGCCGAGGTTCATGAAGAAGACCAGCATGCCTGCAATGAGGGTCCAGATGGTGTTGGCGACCAAATTGATGTCGGTGATCTTGGTGATCGCATCTGCAACGGTGGGCGGCGGGGGCGCCGCCACTGCAGCAGCGGCCGCCGCGGGGGCGGCCTCCTGTGCCAACACCATGGTTGAACATGCCAAAAATGCCAGGAGCGGTACAATCCACCCGGCCTTACGACGCCAGTGCAAAAGCATAACGGTCTCCCATTGAAGACGATCGCGCGGTCATTGGGGCGCGAGCGATTGGTTCGATTGTGTCACCAACATGATCAACCGGATGACCCATCAGTGGAACACGGGTACTGGTGAAGGCCATTGCAACGATTGTGCCAACCCCGTTTGCGTCGATTTATGGGGTGCGGAGAGGAAGGAGCCTGCAAGCGACCGGCTCGGAAATAGGCAGCGTGCCTCGCTCGGAAGGGCGGCTGCCCCTTTTATGCGCATTTAATGAGCAACTGTTGATTGCCGATGGCAACCCAACTCAACAGCCGCCCCGGCGCCGATGGCGTAAAGGTATACAAATGAAGGACTTATGCAGAGTATGGGCGGTGCCGGCTGGCTACCGTTCCTTCGGCAATTCCAGCGCGTGCTGCACTGCCAGGCGCATCAACTCTGTGCCGCTGCGGAGCTTGAGCTTCTCTTTGATATGTTCGCGGTGGGCCTCGATGGTCTTGATGCTAAGTTGAAGCTTGTTGGCGACCTCGCGCGTGCCCAAGCCCTGCCCGATCATTCCGAAGATCTCCAATTCGCGGTCGGTCAGCCGCTGCAGACCGGCGGCGGGCTGGGACGGGCTGGTTTTGGAGGACAGGTTCGCCAGATGGGCCGCCATCTTCGCGCTCAGGTAAATCTCGCCATCGAGCACTTTCCTGATGGCGGTCATCACCTGCTCCGTCGCTTCCTGTTTCATGATGTACCCCTTCGCCCCAGCGCGCAAGGCGCGCTCGGCATAGAGGGATTCATCATGCATGGACAGGGCCAGAATCGGCAGGTTCGGGTCGCGCGAATGCAATTCCTTGATCAGTTCCACGCCACTGCGGTCTTCCAGCGCGATGTCGACGATCGCAATATCAGGGCTCCCTTTTTCCATCGCTTCCAGCGCTTCTTTCGCGTTGGCCGCCTGGGTATGGACTTGAAGATCTGATTGCTGGTTCACAAGCTGCGAAAGGCCCTGACGGACGATCGGATGATCGTCAACCAGCAGGACGGATCGTTTGTGCGTGGCGGGCATCGTCGATTGCGTGATCATAGGCTGGTTCTCGATCAGAGGTTGGAAGCGGCGCCGAACAGACCACCGCTGTCCCGCCGCCATCCTTTGGTTGAACACTCAGGTTTCCATCCACCATTCTCGCGCGAAACTGCATGATCTGCAATCCCATGCCGGCATGATTTGGAGGCGGGGAAAACCCGACGCCGTCGTCCTCGATAAGGAGGCGAATCTGTCCATTCATCGCCTCAAGCGAGATATCGATGCGCCTCGCTTTACCGTGGCGGATGGCGTTATTCACCGCCTCCTGGGAGATCCGGTAGAGATGAGTCGCCACTGCCAGATCGGTTACCTCAATACCCTGTTGCCGACACGTACATTCAATGCCGAAAACATCGCGGGTGGCGATTGCGAGCTGTCGTAAAGCCCCTGTCAAGCCTGCATCCTCAAGCCCCACGGGAACCAATCCCTTGGCAAGGTCTCGCGCCTGGCCGATGGATTCGCTGACCAGCGCCGCAATCTTGGTGGCGTCCCTGGCTTCGGGCCGCGACTCGGCTTCCAGTTTCTGTTGCAGCGCCTTGCTCAGGAATGCCACGCCGGTGAGTTGTTGACCGAGTCCATCATGCAGGTCCTGGCCAAATCGGCGGCGCTCGGCCTCGCTGACATCGAGAATGCGTTGCTCGAGCCCGCGCGCTTCGGCCTCGCTTCGCTCGGCGCGCCGGCGAGCCGCCTGCAGGCTGGCGCCGAGCACGCTGATGAACACCCCTTCGAACACGAAGAGCACCAGCCGCAGTGGATCAGGAATATGTCCCCACCCGATGTTCATCGTCGGAGGCATGAAAAAAAAGTTGCTGGCAACAGCGCCGAGCAATGTGGCAAGCAGCCCCGGCCCCAGGCCGCCAAACACACCTGAAACAAGCACGGCGGCAAACAGGAGCAGGAAGGGCGTTTCACCGCCAATCAGATGTTCGATGTATAAGCGGCACAGAAAGGCAGCAAGCGTGCTCGCCACCGCCACCGTATAGCGGGTAATCCACGATTCGCGCACCGACGTCAGTGTTGGGGATGCGTGCATTGAAGATGCGATCCGTAGGCTCGATTATGCGACCGGCTGGCGACGTGTGCGGTGGCGCAAGACCCATCCACCCATCGTTAGCCAGACCCCCACTATAGGCTCTGGGAGCATCTGGGCAAAGGATTGTAGCGCAGCCGCCTCTCCCGCCTGCCAATGGGCCGCCAGGATTCCCAGATCGGTGCTATTCACGGAACCGTCATGCGTAAAATCACCGCTCGACCATGAGTTCATCGGATCAAGCCCGCTCATTTGCCAATGATTGGCCAGCGCCAGCAGGTCTGCAATATCAACCTTTCCATCAATGTTGGCATCGCCGCCGAAAGCAACAGTCAGCGCCGCCTGGCCGAGCGTGCGCGACTGCTGGTTAAGATCGGCGCTGACCAGAATCGTGCTCTGCTCGACGAGTGGAAAGTAATAGATGCCATGGGCCTGGGCGAGGGGGACCGAAAACTGATAACGTGCGACGAACCCCGTCTTGTTGGCGGGACCGGCCCCGGGAACGTTGGTCGTTCTCTCGCCATTGAAGGGCGAGCCATTCACAATGTTGTAGCCGGTTCCACCGCTCACCCCCGCGAAAAAATCATTGGTTGCCGGGATTCCTGCGCTGCCGGAAACGTATGAGAAGCCGCCGGGGTTCGTGAACCGCCACTGCAAGCCATCCGATCCTGCCCCGCCCAGGTTCTCGTTGTCGAGCTCAATGAAGAGCGTGAACGCATCGCCGGGGTAGACGACGCTGGTGCTGGGCAGGGTGCGGACGTAGGGGGGCGGAGGCTGACCATCGGCCGGCAGCGACGAAGCGGCGGCCGACCCAGCCAGCGTCAATGCAAGGATACTGATTGCTCTGTTCATGCCCCGCCGACCGTTCATCACGCCAGCCAGTCTAGCACGCTGATCGCAGCCCGCCAAAGCAATCCCGAGGGAAAATCGCCCCGGCGGGAGTTCCTGATTCGGATGTTTGGGTGATTTGGCGGGGATGTGCGATACGCTGGACGGTCGCCTGACTTACGATTAAAACGGCACGACTTGGCTTAAGGACAGACACATGATCGACATTAAAGACTTGCGAGAACACCCGGAAAAGTACCGTAAAGCCGCCGAACTGAAGCGGATGAATGTCGACATCGCTGCCGTGATCGACGTGGATTTGCGTTGTCTTGCCGCCCAGCAGGAATTCGAGCGCCTTCGCGCCGAGCAGAACGAGGCTTCCAAGCAGATCGGCAAGCTCAAGGACCCGGCCGCCAAGCAGGAGGCCATCGCCAAGGTTGGTGCGCTTAAGTCACAGGTGAAAGAAGCGGAAGACCGTTGGAAGGCAGCCGAGGCAATGCTTCAGCCGCTGGTGTTGCAACTGCCCCAATTGCCTGATCCGGAAGTGCCGGTCGGAAAAGATGACACGGAGAATGTCGAGATCAAACGCTGGGGTGAGGTTCGAAAGTTTGAATTCGCCCCCAAGGACCACGCGGCTCTGGGTGCTGAACTCGGCCTGCTTGATGTCGAGCGCGGCGTAAAGCTGGCGGGTTCACGAAGCTATTTTCTCGTTGGGATGGGCGCGCTGCTGCATCAGGCGGTCCTGCGCCTGGCGATGGACATGATGATTGAGCGCGGATTCCTTCCCATGACCGTCCCCGTCCTCGTGCGCGATGAAGCCATGACCGGCACGGGTTATTTCCCGCTCGGCAAGGAGCAGGCCTATGCCATGAGCAACGAGGACCCGGCCAAGTATCTGGTTGGGACGGCCGAGGTTTCGCTGACGGCCTACCACATGGGCGAGACGCTGGACGTCAAGACGCTGCCGCGAAAGTATGTCGCGATGAGCCCCTGTTTCCGCCGCGAGGCCGGCACGTATGGCAAGGACACAGCCGGTGTTTATCGCATCCATCAATTTGACAAGGTCGAGCAGGTGATCATCTGCAAGAACGATGTTGAGGAATCCAAGCAGTTCCACCAGCAGATCCTGGAAAACGCTGAGGCGGTCTTGCAGAAGCTCAATCTGCCGTACCGGGTCGTGGCCGTCTGCACCGGCGACCTCGGGCAGGGGCAAGTGGCGAAGTTTGACATTGAAACGTGGATGCCCTCGCGCAAGAATTACAGCGAAACCCACAGTGCATCGCGCTTCTACGATTTCCAGGCCCGCCGCCTGAACATGCGGTATCGCGACCAGGACGGCAAGGTTCGCTACTGTCACACACTCAATAACACAGTCATCGCCAGCCCGCGCATCCTGATTCCGATCCTGGAGAACTACCAAAATGCAGATGGCTCGGTGACCATCCCCGATGCCCTGCGACCCTATGTTGGCGGGCGTGAACGGATTGAAAAGTAATATAATGGGCTCGGAGGCGATGTATGGCTTCGAGCATTCTTGAAGAAGCTGCCGCGGGAAGGGCTTTTATCCGGCCTTGGACCGTCGAAGAGTACCATCGGGCTATTGAAAGTGGTTTCCTTCAAGAGGATCCGGCGTTCGAACTGCTCGATGGATTCATCGTCCATAAAGACAGGGCGAGAGCTGGGGAAGATCCTAAGGACCATTGGAGACCGACACCGAATCGTGGCGAACAAGCTGGTTCAATTGGCGCCTCAATTTGTCCCGTCGGGATGTTTTCCTTCAGACGCAGCAGCCGATCACACTGCCGCCTCGAAATGAACCCGAGCCTGGTGTGTCCATCGTGCGCGGAGCGGTTGACGATTATCTGGAACGCGCGCCCATCGGACCGGATGTATTCTTTCCAGCACATTGGGATCCTAAGCTTAGAATTCCACGTGGACAAGTTGTCGCG
>JADMIO010972837.1_pt1 | contig 22668 bp, 19 predicted proteins | sample 8958161 | NCBI WGS metagenome assembly JADMIO01 (sample SAMN16585339, study PRJNA669376) | soil metagenome | isolation source: Crop rotation soil | place: USA: Cullars Rotation, Alabama | collected 2011 | reverse complement strand
GCCGTTTTCGGATCGGCCACGAGAGCCGAAACGACCAGGCCTAACGACACCCCGCTCATGGCGGTCATGAAAACGATCGCCAGATCAGGCCAGAACATTCCCCGGATCCCGAGAATGAAATTTCCGATCAGAACAAAAAGGACGCACTGGACGAGGGCGAACACGCCTAACGAGACCGTCTTGGCAAAAACGTAATAGCTCAGCCGAACATTCAGGTTTCGTTCCCGTTGCAGGACAGCGCGATCGCGAATGATGTCGTCGGCACTATTCGTTAGGCCAAGGAACATGGCCACGATCAGGGTCAGGAAAAGGAAGGTCGGGATATGATAGGCCGACGCGAAATCGTACTGGCCGGTGTCCGAGTAGCGCAGGATCAGTCCGATAAAGAGAGCGAGCAGGGGAGCAAAACCGATCGTCACGATCAGGTTTCCGCGATTGCGCAACTTACTGAGGAACGCGCGACGCAGGAGCGTGCGCAGCTGCGTCCATTCATCCTGCCAGCGGATCGGCTCGCGCCGCTTGTTCGCCAGGACCGGCGGCACTGGCGCGGCGGGTTCGTGGCGCAAAGGCACTTGTTTAACATCCTGGATCAGCCGGAACGCCTCGTATTTGTCGCGCCAGAATTCCGGGGAGTAACGGCGGGCCGGCATGAGCTGGCCACGATTGTTTTCCTCGTAAATGATGTCGCCGCTCAGATCGCGCAGCGGCGTCTCGAGCACATCGAAAATGAATTCCGGGCGAGTCGTCCCGCAGGATGGACAAGCTCCCAGATCTGCGCCGAATTGATGCTGGTGCTCCGCTTCGGCGAAATAGCGCAACATGTCGTTCGGCGTCCCGAAGAAAACCAGGCGCCCGCCTTTATCGAGCAGGATCGCCTTGTGAAACATCTGAAAAATCTTCGAGCTCGGCTGGTGGATCGTGACCACAATGATCTTGTTGTGCGCCATCCCGCGGATGATTTCGATAACGTGCTCGGAATCTTTGGAGGAGAGGCCGGAGGTCGGCTCATCAAAGAGATAAATGTCGGCCGTGCCGATCATGTCGAGGCCGATGTTCAGGCGTTTTCTTTCGCCGCCGCTGAGGGTTTTCTTGACCGAACTGCCGACGATGCTGTCGCGCCGTTCGCTCAAACCGAGCTCGATGAGTTTCCCTTCCAGACGCCGGGTGCGATCGCGGGCGGAGAGGTGAGGGGACCGGATGGCAGCAGCGAACTGAAGATTTTCACCAATTGTGAGGTGCTCGTCGAAAGCGTCATCCTGAGGGATGTAACTGACGTACCGTTTCAGGGTGTCGAGGTTGGGATAAAGGGTCTGGCCATTGAACAAGACCTCACCGCCGGTCGGTTGCATTTGGCCGCCAAGGACGCGCATGAGAGTGCTCTTGCCCGAGCCGCTCGCACCCATCACGCAAACCATTTCGCCGCGATTCAGGGAAAAGCTGATGCCGTCGAGGGCGACATCGCTGGTGCTGAAGCGATGATTGACGTCGATCACTTCGAGGCTGCGAATGATGTTGCGTTCTTCCTCGATGATCCGCTCGGAAAAATCGCAGCGGAGGAATTGCCCAACATCGATGCGAATGGTGTCGCCGTCCGCCAAAGGCGCGGTCCCCCGGACCGCGTTGTCACCGACCATGATGGGTCGGTCTGCTTCCAAAACTTCGAGAACGCCGACCCGCTTGTCGTAGTCGCAGGAAATTTTCAAAAGAACATCGCCAGCCGTCCCGGGTGAAAGCAGGATGTCGTCTGCTTCGAGCAAGCTCGGATTGTTGGAGACGAGATACTCTGATTTCGAAGCCTTGAGTTGGAATCGACCACCAAGGGCGCGGGCGCGCCGGCGCAAATCATTGAGATCCAGTTCGGTGTCGTTATAAAATATGATCCGGTCATCCAGCGACGCCTCGACCTCGGTTCTCGCCTTGAGTTTGACGTCGTTGAGTTTGGCTCGCACGTCGCGCAGGGCTTTGACGCGAACCTTGAGCCCGAAGGTCACTTCGAGGGCGCTGTCCCGTGAACGCGCGCGCTCCAGCTCCACTTCGTCGGAATCCTTGTTTACCCGAACGAAAATCTGGGGGAGCGAGACGTTTTTCTTCGCGTTGAAATAATTGGCGAGATCCTGGTAGGAGAGCACTGAATCGCCGATGAGGATTCGTTGTCCTGGGTAAATCCGACAAAATCCACCGCGCCCGAGCGGCCGACCCCGGACCGAAACTGTCTGGCCGCTATAATTCTTGAGGAGGATTAAGTCGTGATAGCGGAAGGCGAGCAGCCGATCGTTGCCGCTCAGACTCTTGAGGACAATGTCGGATTTGCCGTTGCCATCGAAGGAAATCGCTTCGAGCGGGGACGCCCCGCGCTGATAGACCTCCTGGTCGGCGTCCTCCGATGCATTCAGTTGGTAGACGATATCGATCGCCTGGGCGGCCATCCCCAACTGCGACATGAACGAATAAAAGGCGACGACCTGTTCCTGCTTCAGTCCGGCCTGGGAAATCAGATCGTAGAGCTGGACGCCGAGCATGATCTTGCGATCGGTGCTTAACGATGCCGCCAGCTTTTGCGCCATGGCCGAGAGATCCTGCTGTTCGTAAAGCGCCTGCCGAAAAAGCATCCGCAGCTCGGAATAGACGGCCTGCGGGTAATCGTAGCGGAGAAACCCGAGACTGGAGTCAATTTCCTCCTCGAGAAGAACGCCGTCGGCTTTGGAAAAGCTCGCCAGCACCTGGATGAGGAGCGGGAGGAGATTCGGCGCCTCTGCCACGCTGCGTGGTTTGCGCATGGCGCGTCGCATCCAGAGTCGACCGCGACGCCGCAGCCGCCAGGCGAGGGGGGTTACCCGCTGGACAGCGCGATCGATTTTATCTGCGAAGGTAGAGGCCGTTTCCGACATGAATCTATTTCGACAAAGCTAAGTCCGGGCCGCTCCCGGTGCAATGCGGCGGCCCGGGTCCTGCTACTTTGCATTGGCTTAGGCTTCATGATATTTTTGCCTCTCCCGCCAAGTCAGTGCAATCTCTCTTATGGCCCAGCCTGATCGAAACTCCCCAAAAGATAAGCGAGGCAGTGATCCCAACTTCAACTGGCGGGGCGTCATCCTTTTCGCAATCGCGTTTGCGCTGATCGGACTTGCGATCCTGTTCCGGGGCGGCGGGACTTATGGGACCGAGGAGGACGTTCCATACAATCGCTTCCTCGAATTGCTCGAACACAAGCAGATCGTCAACGATCCGAAATACCCGCTCCGCCTCGTGGTCGAAGAGGGCCGGCCGACCCAGACCATCCGCGGCGCTTATACCCGGGCGGGCGTCGGGAAAGAGCCGGCCCAGCAGGTGCCGTTTCGGACTACGATTTACCTGAATTTCACCACGGATTTGCAAGAGAAATTGGCGGCGGCCAATGTGCCGATTGCCATTCGGACAGAGTCCAATGTCATCGCCCAGGCCGTCATCGGGTTCGTACCAATCGCGCTCTTTTTGCTCATTCTTTATTTTCTTTTCCGTCAGCAGATTCGGATGGCGGGCAAGGGCGCCCTCAATTTTGGCAAATCGAAAGCGCGCATGCTGGCGCGGGACAAGAACAAGATCACGTTTAAGGACGTCGCCGGGGTCGAGGAAGCAAAGGACGAAGTCCAGGAACTGGTTGAGTTCCTGCGCGACCCGAAGAAATTCCAGAAACTTGGCGGCCGCATCCCGAAAGGCGTGCTTCTCGTCGGCCCTCCGGGCACCGGCAAAACCCTGCTCGCTCGCGCCATTGCGGGCGAAGCGGACGTCCCGTTCTTCTCGATTAGCGGCTCGGATTTTGTCGAAATGTTTGTCGGCGTCGGCGCGAGCCGCGTTCGCGACATGTTTGAGCAGGGCAAAAAGTCCGCTCCTTGCATCATCTTCATTGACGAAATCGATGCAGTCGGCCGCCATCGCGGCCACGGCGTTGGTGGCGGTCACGATGAGCGCGAGCAGACGTTAAATGCGCTACTGGTCGAGATGGATGGTTTTGATACGCAGGAAGGCGTTATCATCATCGCCGCGACCAATCGACCCGACGTGCTGGATCCAGCCCTGCTGCGTCCCGGCCGTTTCGATCGCCAAATTACGGTCAATCTCCCCGACGTGAAGGGCCGCGAAGAGATTCTGCGCGTCCATTCGAAAAAAGTTAAGCTCGCGGAAGGGGTCGAACTCGCGGTTGTGGCGCGGGGCACGCCCGGCTATTCCGGGGCGGAGCTGGCCAACGTCATCAACGAGGCTGCCCTCTTGGCGGCGCGGCGTGGTTTAAAAGGAATTACTCTTTCCGAGCTAGAAGAGGCCCGCGACAAAGTCCGTTGGGGGAAAGAGCGTCGCAGTCTCGCGCTGAGCGAAAAAGAGAAGACCAACACTGCGTATCACGAAGCCGGACATGCCCTCTTGCTTGAGCTTCTCGAAAACACCGAGCCACTTCACAAGGTAACGATTATTCCGCGCGGGCCGTCGTTAGGCTCGACCATGTGGCTTCCAATTGAGGACAAATACACGCAGCGCCGCAATGAATTGCTCGACGATCTAGTGGTGAGCATGGGCGGTCGAGTCGCAGAGGAAATTGTCTTTGGCGACGTGACCAGCGGGGCGCGTGGCGACATCCAGATGGCAACGCGGCTTGCGCGCAAGATGGTGTGCGAGTGGGGCATGAGCGACAAGATGGGAATGGTCGAGTACGGCGAACACGAGGATTACGTCTTTCTTGGACGCGACATCTCGCGCGCCCGCGATTACAGCGAAGCCACAGCCGAGCAAATCGATTCGGAAGTGCGCAAGCTGGTCGATGACGCCTACGCGCGGGCAAAGGAGATTCTCGTTAGTAATCGGGAAAAACTCGAAGTCATCGCGAAAGCCCTGCTCGAGTATGAAACGCTCGATGGCGCTCAAATAAGGGAAGTGATCGAGCACGGGCGCCTGATCAATCCACCGCCCGGGCCGCCCGCGGCCGGGCCGAAGCTGGGGCCGGACAAGCCGCCCAAGCAGGTCGTGGTCGCGCCGGATGTGACGCCGCCCTTGCCCGGCGGGTTGAGCGGCGCACCCGCCTAGGACTTTTCTCGCTATTCGCGACGCTGTTTTTCGACGAGCGCCTTCAGTTGGCGCTCCATCGTTTTGAAGGCGTCGTTGATGACCTTGGTCAGCGGCTCGTGCATGCCGTGCGTGGCCGGTTTCTCATCTGCCACCAGTTCGTGACCGGGGGGAACCGTGAGATCGATTCGGACCCGAAATGGATTGCCCGACTGCTGTGCGTGGTTGGGCTGTTCGACGACGACGTCGCAGCGGCTGATATGATCGCAAAAGCGGTCGAGACGCTCGGCTTTGGTGCGAATGAGTTCTTCGATTTGATCGGATTTCTCGACTCCCCGGTAAGAAATGCCAACGGGTAATTGCATTACGAATGATTCGAAATTAGAGCGGCTGGAGCGAACGGAAATGCTTAGAAAGGTTCGCTGGATCAATCTTCACGAGGTCCGATTTAACGTGCTCGACAACGCGCTCACGAACATCCGTGGGCAAGAGTTCATCGATATCCGAATGGATTGCAGTCGGTGCGGCGAAAGACCAGCCCACCGGGGCTTCACGTTTCACCACATCGGCGATATGATCGGCAAGTTGCTGGCAAATGCGGCGGTCGTTTTCAATCTCAATACCTGAACGCTCCGCGATGGAGTTGGCATGCCGGCTATTGCCGTCGCTGACTGGGAAACGTCCCGCCTGATCGGTTAATTTGGTGTCGTAGCGGCCGTGTGCATCTGTGATGTCAAACGCCTGAACGAGTTGAAGGCTGGCGCCTCGATTCGGTGTGTCGGTGACCCGGTACGCTTTTACTTCTCCGCGATCCGCGACAACGATGAGCGATGTCGATGTCATACATAATAAGATCGCAAATCGGACCTTGATTACGCTCACTATTGAGCCGATTCGGATTCATTTTCGGAATCCGGCGTCCCGGCTGGCAGTTGATCCTTGTTTTTCTGCGACTCGCCGTTGTGGGGCGCTTCGAACTCCCGTTTTTTCCAGGACTCGTGGCGGGCCCGCTCGGTCGAGGTGGTCATGAGCTTAATCAAGAGGGTGGAGCGGCTTTTGATTTCCACTTCATCGCCAGATACGCAGCTGATCGGCGAACAAAATCCTTCGGGCGAAGAAGTGTCGAGCACCACTTCCCACTTCACTCGTTCCTGCCCCGGGAGAACGAAGGGCAATGGTTCGTGATGTGCGTTGATCAGAAGCAGAAAGGTATCGTCGCGAATCGGCCCGCCTTCAAAGTTCTGTACGTCGATTGTGTCGCCACTAAGAAGCATCCCAAGGCAGCGAACAAATGGCGAGTTCCATTCCTCGTTGGTCATCTCGCCGCCACCGGGATTGAACCACATCACATCGCGAATCTCTGATCCGCGAATCCGCCGGCCTTGGAAGAATTTCGGACGCCGAAAAACCGGGTGTTCTCTCCGAAATCGAATCAGGTTTCTTGTGAATTCCAGCAGTGCTTTCTGTTCGTCATCGAGATTCCAATTCAGCCAGCTGATCTCGTTATCCTGGCAGTAAGCATTGTTGTTGCCGTGTTGCGTGCGGGCCCATTCGTCGCCCGCTGTGATCATCGGCACCCCCTGGGAAAGGAGGAGGGTAGTTAGGAAATTCCGGCGCTGCTGCCGGCGGAGTTGGTTGACCTCCGGATTATCCGTCGGGCCTTCCACACCGTGGTTCCAGGAGTGATTATTGTTGTCCCCGTCGCGATTTTCTTCGCCGTTCGCCTCGTTGTGCTTGTCGTTGTAACTGACGAGATCGTTCAAGGTGAATCCGTCGTGCGCCGTGACGAAGTTGACGCTGGCGTAAGGGCGGCGCCCGTTGTGCTGGTAGAGGTCGGGACTTCCCGTTAGGCGATAGGCCAGTTCGCCAATCTTGCCTTCGTCGCCCTTCCAAAAACTGCGAACAGTATCGCGATATTTTCCATTCCACTCCGCCCAGAGGATTGGGAAGTTACCCACCTGATAACCGCCCTCACCGACGTCCCATGGTTCGGCAATCAGCTTCACCTGAGAAATCACCGGGTCCTGATGGATGATTTCGAAGAACGGATGAAGCTTGTTCACGCCATTCGCATCCCGGGCCAGGGTGGAGGCGAGATCGAAGCGAAAACCATCGACGTGCATGTCGTTCACCCAGTAACGCAGGCTGTCCATCACCAGTTGCAGCGTGCGCGGGTGGAGCAGATTCAAGGTGTTGCCGGTGCCGGTGAAATCCAGATAGAAACGCGGATCCTCCGGGAGGAGGCGGTAATAGGCCTGGTTGTCTATTCCGCGGAAGCTGAGGGTCGGCCCGAGATGGTTGCCTTCCGCGGTGTGATTGTAAACGACATCGAGAATCACTTCGATCCCGGCGGCGTGGAGATTGCGCACCATCCCCTTGAATTCCTTCACCTGTTCGCCCCGCACGCCACTGGAGGAATATTTACAATCCGGTGCAAAATAACCGATCGAGTTGTAGCCCCAATAATTCGTTAGGCCGCGATCGACCAGGGCCTGGTCGTTGATATGCGCGTGGACGGGCAGAAGCTCGACCGCGGTGACACCGAGATCCCGCAAATATTCGATCGAAGCGGCGCTGCCCACACCAGCATAAGTGCCTCGGATTTCTTCAGGTACCTTCTCATTCAACTTGGTGAACCCTTTGACGTGCATCTCGTAAATGATCGACGAATGCAAAGGCGTGCGCGGCGGCCTGTCGTCGCCCCAATCGAACGCGTTATCGATCACGACCGCCTTCGGCATTCCCCAGGCGTCATCGCGAAAATCGCGCGTTAAATCCTCCGAGTCGTCACCGACGACGTACCCCGACATTTCGTCGGCCCAATTCACCTGGCCGGCAATCGCCTTGGCGTAGGGATCGATGAGCAATTTTGCGCTGTTGAAGCGCAGTCCGAGTTTCGGTTCGTACGGACCAGAAACCCGGTAACCGTAGAGTTGTCCGGGCCGCAGATCGGGCATGAAAACATGCCAGACCTGGTCGGTGTGTTCGGTCACCGGGATGCGGACTCTTTCCTGGCGATCGTCGAGGCTATCGAAGAGACAGAGGTCGACCGAGGTCGCGGTCTCGGAAAAGAGGGCAAAATTCACCCCGTTGCCGAGCCAGGTAGCGCCGAGTGGATAGGGATAGCCGAGCCAGGTTCTGACTTGAGTCATAAAGTGCCGAGTTTTATCCCATTGAGAATCGACCGACGCAAGCGGAGGGGTCGGGTTCGTCCGTTTATGGTCTCGTCTGCGGACATTTACGAAATCGCCGCTGCCGCGATTTCTTCTCGTCTCGCAAAATACTTTTCGCTACATCCGCCTTCGAGCAAAAGAAGTCGGCTTTCGCAAATCAGATCATGACAAAAAGCAAAACCAGCCAAGCAGCCCAACGATCGTCGTCGGGCAAAGGAAAACGCGTTGCAAGCAAACCGAAGCGGGTTGTCAAGAAACGCGCGCCATCCAAGGCGAGTAAGAGTAAGCGTGGGGCGAAGAACCTGAAGCCGGCCCTCCTTGCCGGTGACAATCCTCAGATCGCAAAAGCGGAGGGCGACGCTCCCGTGCAAGCCTATATCCAGGCCTTGCCGGGCTGGAAACGCGCTGTCGGGCGGCGCCTCGACGCGCTTATCGTCCGCACCGTCCCCAACGTGTATAAGGCCGTGAAGTGGAACTCGCCTTTCTACGGCCTCGAAGGCCAGGGGTGGTTCCTCGGCGTCCATAGTATGACGAAATACATCAAGGTGGCCGTTTTCCGCGGCGCGTCGCTTCGTCCACCTCCTCCCATCGAGTCCAAGCAGAAGAACGTTCGCTATTTTCATATTTACGAGGATGACCAGCTCGACGAAGGACTCCTCACAAGTTGGATTAGCCAGGCGTCGAAACTCCCTGGGTGGTCTTTGTCAATGTGAGGTTAGCCAGTGGTTTGGTCCCGCAAACTTATCAATACCCTATTTAGATGAATCCCGGCATCGACAGTTATCTCAAGAAGTCCAAGTGGCAGAAAGAGCTTAAGAAGTTGAGAGCAATCATTCTTAGCTGTCCGCTGACCGAAGAGTTAAAGTGGGGTAAACCTTGTTACACGTATCAGAACAGTAACGTAGTCATACTACAGGGTTTTAAAGAGTTCTGTGCGCTTCTGTTTCCAAAAGGAGCTTTACTAAAGGACCGCAAGCGCATTCTCGAGAAACCCGGCGAGAATACCCAGGTGGCACGGCGAATTCCTTTCACTTCGCTTAAGATGATAGCTGAGGTGGAGGCTACTTTGAAAGCCTATGTTAAGGAAGCCATTGAGGTGGAAAAAGCGGGCGTGGAAGTCAGTTACAAAAAGAATCCCGAGCCGGTTCCGGAAGAGCTTCAAAGCAAGTTAGATGAAACACCTGCTTTCAAGGCCGCGTTTAACGCGCTGACACCGGGACGCCAACGGGGATACATTCTTCACTTTTCTGCAGCCAAACAACCGAAGACCCGGGAGTCACGGATTGAAAAATGGAGGCAGCACATTCTCAATGGAAAGGGACTAAATGATTAGTAACGCCACCAAACGTATCATTCTTCGCACGATCCATCTGGTGTTAAGCATTCCGATGCTTGGCTACATTTATGGCGAGCCTGCCGAAGTCGCACAATACGCAAGCTTTGTTCGGTTTGTCGCTGTCCCGGTGATCATCCTTTCCGGTTTTTGGATGTATGCCGGTTTAGTGTTCGCGATGATTGGAGTAGCGGTATGGCTAGGTGCCTATTACTTCTTTGGAATAGGGACAGCTATTCTGAGTCAGGTGGCACTATTCATCGCGCGAAAGATTTGGCTGATGATTCGCGCGCGACAGGCAAAAAGGACTATGGCCTGAGGATATAAGCCAGCCCGGTGGCGTCGTTCGCTCTCTCTGCTCCGACAAGCGCGCGATTTTTCCAGAGGGACACGGCTGACCCAAAGGCATCGGGCGGCTGGCCGTCGGAAGCGGTCAGCTTGGACTTCTGAATCCAATTACTCCCGTTGAAAACGAAAAGGTACGCGGCGCCCGCTCCACCGAGGCCGCCGTTAGCGTCGAGCTGAGACGCGCCGATCAAGGCGTGCTTGCCCGCAAGGGAAACGCTAATACCAAAATTGTCCGTGGATTGAGCGTCCGAGGAGGTAAGAATTGCTTCCTGATTCCAACTGACTCCGTCGAAGGCAAAGATGTAAGCTTTGCCGGGCGCAGGTGGATTCGCTTGGAGCTGATCCGCCCCGATTAAGGCGCGGTTGCCGGAAAGCGAGACGGAACGACCAAAGCGATCGTTAGGCTGGCCGTCGGGGGCGGTGAGTTCGGCCTCCTGCTTCCAGGTGTTCCCATCGAAGACAAAAACGTAGGCCTTGCCATTAGTAGTTGGGGATTGGTCGGCGCCGATCAGGGCACGATTGCCGGACAGCGAAACGGAGATGCCGAAGTCGACATTCGTTTGATGGTCGGGGACAAGCTCAGCTTCCTGAATCCAGTTGGTACCATCAAAAACAAAAACATAGGCTTTGCCGGGAGCGCCGCTCGACGACGCTTCGGACGCTCCGATGAGAGCGCGATTGCCCGAGAGCGACACCGAGCTGCCAAAGTTGTCGCTGTTGCGGAGATCAGACGGAACAATTTTGGCTTCCTGATTCCAGTTAGTTCCATCGAAGACAAAGGTGTAGGCTGCGCCCTTATTGCGATCAGCCAGGCCGCCGCCGACCAGGGCGCGTTCGCCTAAGAGGGAGACTGAGCCGCCGAAGAGATCGAATGGCTTGCCGTCCGAAGGAATGAGTTTGGCTTCCTGGCGCCAGCTCGTACCATCGAAAACGAAGACATAGGCTGCTCCCTGATCGATTGGGCTAGAAAGGCCACCGCCGATTAGAGCCCGAGTACCCCAAAGCGAGACCGCGCCGCCGAAATAATCGCTTGAACGACCATCGGAAGCACCTAACTCGACCTGTTGCGCGGCCGCTGCATCCATTCCTTGAGCTTGGGTTATGCGGACGACAGAGAGAGTTATCGACGCCAAGCCGGCAAAGAAACTCGTCGTCGCCCCGGGGCAGAAGAGCATTTTCACAGTTTGAGAGGCTACTGAGCGAGCGGCCTAAAGATCAAGCTTTTTCCTCGATCGGAGAAGGCGTGAGATACGCGACGAGAGAGGTGCGCGGCTGCTGCTACTTCTTCCCTTTGATCTCGAGCTTTCGGTAAAGAGTGGCCATGCTGATACCAAGAACGCTGGCCGCTTTTTCACGCGAGCCTTTGAACTTCGCCAGCGTGGCTTCGATATACTCACGCTCCTGTTCCTGGATAAACTCATCGAGCGACTTGCCGACTGGCATCGCTGAGCGCGACTTCCGAGCCGATGCTTCGTTGGCGAACTCGACAATCTGCGGGGGCAGATCGCCCGACATGATCGTATTGTTTTCGCACAAGGCGCAGGCCCGTTCGATCGCGTTTTCCAATTCGCGCACATTTCCCGGGTAATCGTACTTGGAAAGCAAATCGATCGCTTGAGCGTCGATCTTGATAGGTGGTCCGCCGCCGGATTGTTTCTGGAGGAAGTGATTCACGAGCAGTGGCACGTCCTCGAGTCGCTCCCGCAGCGCCGGGATCTCGACTGGAATCACAGCCAGTCGATAATAAAGATCTTCGCGAAACGTTCCGCTCCGGATCATCGGCTGAAGCGGTTCGTTGGTCGCGCCGACCACGCGGACATTGACCGACACGCTCTTGTTATCTCCAACCCGTCGAACTTCGCGTTCTTGCAAGACGCGGAGCAATTTCGTCTGGAGCGAAGTCGCCATCGAGTTCACTTCGTCGAGAAAAATTGTCCCTTGATTCGCCTCCTCGAAAAGTCCGCGCTTGTCCGCAACCGCGCCAGTGAAGGCTCCCTTCTTGTGCCCAAAAAGCTCCGACTCGAGCAGATTTTCCGGCAACGCACTGCAATTTATCGCAACGAAAGGATACTGCTGCCGGTTGCTGTTGAAGTGGAGTCCGCGGGCGACCAGCTCCTTGCCAGTTCCGCTTTCACCCTGGATCAAAACCGTGCTGTCGGTATCGGCTACCTTGCTGATCAGGTTGTAAACCAACTGCATTTTTCGGCTCGAGCCGATGATGTTATCGAACTTGTATTTGTTCTTCAGCTCCTTGCGCAGAAAAGTGTTTTCCTGGCGGGCAGATTGGAACTCGAGCGCGCGCTGCACCGTCATCTGCAGTTCATCGATCTTAAACGGCTTCGGAACGTATCCGTGCGCGCCCATTTTCATCGCTTCGATCGCAGTATCGACTGACGCGTAGGCTGTAATCAGGATGACAAGCGTTTGCCGGTGATGTTCCTTCACATGGCGCAGAACGTCGAAGCCGCTCATCGTCTCCATCTTTACGTCGGTGATGACGATCTCCGGATTGATGGCCTCCATTTGCTCGACTGCTTTGGCAGCGGAATTGAAAGGGAAGACCTGATGTCCTTTATCGCGACAGAGAGTCACGATCACTTCCACCATTGCCGGTTCGTCGTCGATGATGATGATCTTGGCCATATTCTCAGGGCGGAGACTATTTCACAAATGAGAAAAGGAAAGGCAAAAATGAGAAATCACGATGGTGTGATTACTCTCCCCGCAAGCATCATCCACGGAACGAAGTCGGCCCACGAAACGACGTGCGCGAAAACATCGCTTCCCGCCGTTGCACTCGGCAAAGCGATCAGATCGGCAAAGTAGCCGGCGGAGATTTTGCCCAGCGCATTCTCTTGATGAAGAGCCCGTGCTCCGTTGACTGTAGTCATCCTCAAGATCTGTTCTGACGAAACATGAGGGTGCTCCTCCTGGGCGGCTCGCATTTCTGCGAAAAGGCTCAGCGACGAATTGCTGGCCAGACTGTCGGTGCCAAGGCAAACGTTAAAGCCCATTCCAACCAATCGCTCGAGCGCGAACGCTCGGTGCTGAAAATAACGACTGCTGCGCGGGCAATGCACGATGTGAAACCGCGGTCCAGCGTCGAGAAGCCCAAAATCTTCTTCGGTCAGCTCATTCAGGTGCGCGATGATCCACCGCTCATCGATGGTCGTGTGCTCGAGCATGACGCCGAGCGGGGTCTTGCCCGCGCCGCAATCGTCCATCGAGCGACCCAAACTTTGCAAAAACGCGAATAACGGCCCAGAGCCGGCGCGAAACATCTCCATTTCCTCATGAGATTCGGCGAGATGAGTCGAGAGAAGAAAGTCGCCCTGTCTGGAGGCTTCCGCGGCCAGTCGGGTGAGTCTTGGGGATGCAGTGTAGGGGGCATGGGGGCTCAACCCGAAGCCGCCTCGCCAATTCTGGTTGTTAAAAAAAAAGTGAAGCGACGCTGCGATCATCTCCTCGGCTGCCAGGCGGGGCCGGACGTCGATTAGTTCAGCAAACCACCACGTCCGCAACGGCGGCGGCGCCATTCGCGTGAGGAGCGCCGGCATCGATTCGATGTTGGCCAGCGTGGTCGTGCCCCATCGTTTCGCTTCTTCGAACCCGTCTGCGATCGATGCAAGATAATCCTCATCCGAAAGATCGCGGCGGAGTCCGTTGATCTGCAAGATCCAATCGGCAAACGATCGCCGGGGTGCGATCATGCCACGCAACGCTGTGTAATCGAGGTGACAATGAGCGTTGATGAGTCCGGGGAGTAACACCATTTCGCCCAAATCGGTCACTGGGCCACCGACCGCTTGGACGTCCGAAAAACGCCCCGCGCCTACAATCTTTTCGCCCTCGATCGCGACTCCACCATCGTCGATCGGTGGACCATCCATGGTGACGAGAGTCTGGGCGCGGAGAATAGATCTCTCACTCATCCGGGGGTGCTGAAGAATCTCTCTTCACGACTGCGCGAGCCTCGGCTACGAGGAGGTTGCAGGCCTCCTGACAAAGCAGCGGCATGACCTTTTCGCCGCGGCCGGTTTGGTCGAGGGGAGCGATAAATTTATCGAGAGGCAACTGCGCGGAGGGTCGAGCCCCGGAATTGTCGCGAGGCCAAAGGATAGTTCGCAGACAGCCCGGTTGGCCGCCTTGGGATCGGCAGAACCGTCCAACCAGCAAATCGACTTGATCATCGGAGATCTTTGCCGCGCTGCGGTACATTCCGGTTTGCCGGTCGAGCGTCTCGCGCAACGGGGTGGTGCCTAACCGGTGCGCCTCCCAGGCGGTTAACGCAGCGAGACGCCCCGGATAAAAGAGATCAAGAGCGCGTTGCACCGCCTCGAGGTCGGTCAACTCAAGGCGCCAGTTGTGTCGCAGGTTGGGCGCAGTTTTTAGCGGTCGATAGTTCCCTTCGTCGTCGAACTTCGCCAGTTCTTCAGCGTCGTCAGGCGAACGGTGGAGTTCCAAATCCTCTCGGCCGGCGTCCTCCCGATGCGCCAGGACGAACCCGGTCTGGGTTTGCTTTATCCCGATCTGTCCGATGCCGCGTGCCCCCGCGGCGAGCCAATCCCCAAGAACGCGCCTAATGCGCGGCGACATGCTTCTTTTCGCTGACTCCGTTTTTCTTCGCGGTGCAGAGCCGACGAGCCATCACGCCCGCTACGTGTTCGAGAAAGTCGCGATCGTCTTCTGTGAAAGCGTCCCGCTTTTCACTTTCCACATCGATCACTCCGATCACTTTACCCGTCTTTTCACTTATGATCGGAACGACGATTTCCGAGTGGGTCGTCCAAAATGCCGGTAGCCAGCGCGGATCCTTGCGGACATCACCCACGATGAGTGTCTCCTTGGTTTCTGCGACGGCGCCGCAAAGGCCCTGCGACTTCGGGAACCGTGGGTAGGCTGGTGGTTCGTTACCAGTGCCAGCCGCGATCACAAAGTCGCCGCGCTCGATTTTGTAAATTCCGATCCAGCGATAATCACGCTCTTTGCGAACCATTTCGGCCGCGGTCTTGAGCGAGTTGGGGTTTTTCGGAGCGGCCAGGATGAAGGCCGCCAAGTCCTGCAAGAGTTTGGTGGAGTTTGTTTTCACAGGCGCGTTAGGGAAACAACCTACGGAATGGCGTGGAGATCAAGGGCTGACCGATCAAAAGCTTCCGCCTGCTCCAGAATGATTTCGGCGAACTTTGGTTCCGTTCCAATGGCGTTCGCGTAAAAAAGGTTGCGGTCGTTAAGCCGATGCGGGTTGTCGCGAAAAATTTCCCGCTGGCTCGCCGCCGCTGTTGCCTGCGCTTCGATCCCCAGCAGCACCGGGATGTCCTGATAGCTGTGCAGCCCGTCGGAAATAAAAAATGGCACCACCACCACGTTCGGCGTCGTGGCCAGTTTCGCCCAATCGGAGATCAGCGGCGCCTCCTCCATGTAAGCATTTTGCACGGAGGCATAGATTCCGAGCGCGCTGATTTTTTCGACCTCGCGCTTGGCAGCTTTGGCGCTGTTTTCATTCAGGGCGGTTCCGTGTCCGACGATGAACAGGCTGGTTTCCCTTTCTGGAATACCCGGCGCGACTTCCCCCGCCCGGCGCAACAAGAGTTCGGTCACGCTGGAATGATTTCCGGTCGGCTCGCAATATTTCCAAACTTGGCCACCTGATCGAGTGGTGACGCGGCCATCCAATTCCAACTCCCGCGGGATGACGGTTTGTGTGAAATAGCCTTCGCTAATGAAATTCGGCACGACGTAGACATTGCGAATTTCGGGTTCATCGAAGAAGAAAAGCGCGTCACGCAAACTGGCTTCCTCTTTCCAAAAGCAGCAGGCGACCTCGCTGAAAATGCCTTTGTTTCTGATGGCCTTAGCCTGATCAAGGCTCGGTCCGCTGGAATCGGGGTTGACCGTCGAGCCGTGGCCAACAATCAGGAGGGCGGCATCAGGGCGGTGCAGAGTCACTGGCAGAGTGTAAGGCATGCCCTGCCCATAGGAAAGAAGTCTGGTGCTGCCCGTTAGTCCGAAGAGTCTTCGTCGTCTTCTTTGTTTTCTTTCTCGGCCTTCTTGCCGTAAACCTGACTCAGAATTCGGCCGATCATCGGGGCCGCGGCGGAGCCACCGTGCACTTTGCTTCCCACATCGCCCTCATAGAGCGCGGCAAACGCATATTGCGGATGTTCGGCCGGCACAAAACCCGCGAACCAGGCCGCGGTGCGTTCCTTCTCCTTCGGACCCCATTGCGCTGTCCCGGTTTTTCCCGCGACCGAGACTTCGTCCAGGCTCGCCTGATGCGCGGTGCCCAAGGGCGCATTGACGGCGTCGACCATTCCGACGCGAACCTGCTCCATCGTTTGCGGTGAAACGGGGATTGTTTTCTTCGCGCGGACGGAATAGGCCGCCACGATTTCGTTGCCCACCGTCTGCACCTGTTGCACAAGCCGCGTCTGGAAAAATGTTCCGCCATTGGCCACGATCGCCATGGCTTGGGCCATTTGCAGGGGCGTGACCAGGACGTCGCCCTGGCCAATGGAAAGGTTGGCGATGTCGCCGCCCATGATTCTTCTTCCGTGCGTTGCCTTCATGTATTCGTCGTTAGGCAAACGCCCGTCGGTTTCAGCTCGCAACGGGATACCGCATTTCGCGCCGAAGCCGAGCTTGGCCGCCCAGTCGAGAATTGGCATCGCGCCCGTCTTGATCCCCACCTGATAGAACCAGGTGTCGCATGATTGGGTCAGAGCTTTGACGAAATTGAGCGAGCCTTGATCCCCCTTTTTCCAGTTGTGAAAAGTGGTGTTGCCGACGTCCATCGCCGGCACGCACTCATATTCGTCCTGCGGTGTAATCGTGCCGGTCTCAAAAGCCGCGATGCCAACGGCGATTTTGAAAGTCGAGCCCGGCGGGTAACCCGAGCGATAGGCACGGGGCAACAGCGGGATGTTCGGGTCGCTCTGCAATTCCTTAAATCTCGTCGGCGAGATGGATGGAATGAAGTCATTCGGGTTAAATGTCGGCCACGAGGCCATCGCGAGAACATCCCCGTTATTCGGATCGATGATGACAATTGCGCCGCGTTTCGCCCGGGCCGCGAGCGCTTTTTCGGCCAATTCCTGTAGCCGCAGATCGATTGTGCTGACGACATTGTAACCCGGCACCGGGGGTTCGACGATTCGCTCTGAGGTTTTCCGGCCGTCGCGGTCGAAGGTGACTTTATATTTCCCATGTCGCCCGGTGAGCATGGTGTTAAAAGTTTGCTCGAGGCCTTCGCGGCCTTCCGTTTCCGGCCAGAGCACCTGGCCATTTTGGATAATCCCGTCGGCGTTGCGACTTGTCTTGCCGGTGTAACCGATGATCTGACCAGCCACATTGTCGTTAGGGTAATAGCGCAGATAGATCGGCTTGAGCGAGAGCCCGCTGGAAAGTTTGCCCGCCAGTTTTCCCCGTTCTTCCTCAGTCAGATTCTGCGCGATCTCGAACGGGAGAAAGCCGCGATTATGATAGTGCCGAATGATCGCCGCGTCCGGGATCTGCAGTGGCCGATCGAGACGCCTCTGTGCCTCGCGAATTCTTGTGCGGGCGAAATTGAGGGCTTCTTCGTCGGAAAAATCGAGCGGAGTAGGGAAGTCGATCGCAAGGTTGTAGCTCAATTTGTTCTGCGCGAGCGGTGCGCCGTTTCGGGCGGTGATCTGGCCGCGGGGTGCTGGAATATCAAGCACGTAGGTTCGTGCCTGTTTCTGCGTTTCCCAGGTCGGCTTGATTGTTTCTTCAAACGGTGACGGGGAAGCCTCCGGTTCGGCAGGTGCTTCCTGCGCACGGGCAATCGTGGCGAGGAAAAAGAGCAGCACCCACGAGTAGCGGCGAGATGCACGAAGCGTCGGCCAGGGCTGGAAGAATTTCGATCTCAACAAATTGCCAATGGATTAGTGCGAAGCGAGGAAGCGATGCACTTCCTCCGCCAACTTCTGGCCTATTCCGTCGGTTGACGCAATTTCCTCGACGCTGGCTTTGCGCAAACGTTGCACGGAACCGAATTTTCTGAGGAGAAGATTTTTCCGGTTTTGACTCACCCCCGGACAGTCGTCGAGCACACTTTCGCCGATGCGTTTTTTCATTAACAACTGGTGATAGGTATTGGCGAAGCGATGGGCTTCATCGCGGATCCGCTGCAGGAGACGCAACGCGCCTGAGTCCGGGGATAATTGCAACGGCAAGGCGCGCCCGGGCTGGTAAATCTCCTCAAATTCCTTGGCCAAACCGATGATGGGCAATTCGTGCAAACCGAGCCGCTGCAATTCACGACATGCAGAGGAAAGCTGGCCTTTACCGCCATCAACAATGATCAGGTCGGGCAAGCGAACAAATGGCGCCGCAGCGTCGCGCGGATTTTCCTGCGAGAACTCCGCCGTTTCCGGATTCGCTTCCCGTGCTTGAAGAAGGACGCGCGAATATCGGCGCCGAACCACTTCCGCCATGCTCGCGAAATCATCCTGGCCCTCCACAGTTCGGATGCGATAACGCCGATAGTTATTTTTATCCGGAACACCATCCCGGAATGAGACCATCGACGCGACCACGTGCGTCGTGGAGATATTCGAAATATCGAAGCATTCCATCACGTTAGGTGGTTGGGGCAGATGGAGAGCCGCGGATAGTTCCTGCACGTCCGCCCGCGGATCAATTGTGGTCGGCAAACTGTGGCGGCTGAAACGGCGCATTGGTTTGGTCGTGCGCCGCAAATCTTCGATCATGTTGCGAAGCTCGGCGGCCTTTTCGAAATCGAGCTTGAGGGCCGCTTTCTGCATTTCCTCCTCGAGAGTGTTCATCATTTCTCGCGAATGCCCCTCTAGAAATGCCGCCGCTTCCTCTACCCGTTGTCGATAAGTTGGCGCGTCGATCTCGCTCAATCGTACCGGCACCTGGTAGGTGGACGATTTCAGCTCACGCTCCGTTGGGGACCCACGACCAAAAGTCAGAACGCCGAATTTTTTGCGCATAAAATTCAGCGTTTGCCGGAGCGCGCCGGCATGCGCATAGGGCCCGAAGTAGCGTGCCCCGTCATCCTTTTTGAAACGGGCCAACCGAAAGCGCGGCCATTCCTCGGTCGGATCGAGTTTCACAACCAGGAAGCGTTTATCGTCGCGAAAAGAAATATTATACCGCGGTCGGTATTCCTTGATCAGCTTGCCCTCGAGCAAGATCGATTCGGCTTCGCTCGCCACGGTGTGCGTCTCGAAATCCCAGACCGCTTCGAGCAGCGCGCGTGTCTTGAGATCAGCCACCGCCATCTTCGAGGGCATGAAATACGAGCCGACTCGCTTGCGCAGGTCGCGCGCCTTGCCTACGTAAATAACGCGGCCGAACCGGTCCCGCATCAGGTAGACCCCCGGCTTGTGCGGGACTTCGTGCACCTTCTTGTTCAGGTCTGGCTTTTCTTTGGACAACGGCACGGTCGTCGAAGAGTACGCGAAAATGTATGATGTCGCCATCGTAGGAAGCGGTCCGGCGGGGGCAAGCTGTGCGGCTTTCTCGGCCCTGACCGGGCTGCGTACCCTGCTCATCGACCGGGCGACATTCCCGCGAGAAAAAGTCTGCGGCGATTGTCTTAACCCCGCCTGTTGGCCAGTGCTCGAACGGCTCGGCGTGGCGGCAGAAATTCGCGCCGCGCCGCATGGGAAGTTGTCGAGTGTCGATTTCATCGCGGTGGATGGCGCCGTCGTCAGCGCACCGCTGCCCGAGGGCCCGAACGCGGAGATTGCGATCCGGCGCAGTCTGCTTGACGAGATCCTGTTGCGCCGGGCCCAATCGTTAGGGGTCGAAGTGCGCGAGGGAGAAACGTTATTTTCCGCTGCCCACTCTGGGCATTGGACAATCGGCACTGATCATTCTGAAGTGCAAAGTCGGGTTCTCGTGGCAGCCGACGGTCGCAACTCTACCGTGGCGCGGCTCTGCGAGCTGATGCCGCGCAAAGGACCGGATCGGGTCGCGCTGCAGACTCACGTGCCGTTGCCGCAGAATTTCCGCGATCGGATTGTGTTGCAATTGCTGCCCGAGGGTTATTCGGGTCAGGCGCCGGTTGGGGACGGTCTGCTCAACCTCTGTTTGGTCAGTCGCCCAAGGGATCTTGCAGCGATCAAACGCTGGGCTGAGAAAGGATTCGCCCTTTCTCCCGATCACGCTTGGCGGACGATCGCGCCGCTGGCACGCGCCGCGCTCCCCGCCGCAATGCCAGGATTGTTTCTGATCGGCGATGCCGCTCGCGTGGTAGAGCCTTTTACCGGGGAGGGAATTTCTTACGCGCTCCATTCCGGCGAGCTGGCGGCAAAAGCGATCGCAGCCGGAGATCACCTTCAGTATGCCAAGGCGCATCGGAAGCTTTATTCCGGCCGTCTTTGGATCAACACCCTCGCTCGCCATGCCGTCGAGCATCCGCGTCTCGTCACCAACCTGCTCCGCTTTTTGCCTAACGAGAAGTATGTCCTGCGGGCTCTGACCGCGAAAGTCGTGCAGCCTTGACCGTGTTCGACATCAACATCGCGATCGTCATCGGTCCAACCCCGCCGGGAACCGGGGTGATGGCGGATGTTTTCGGCGCGACCTCATCAAAGGCAACGTCGCCGACGAGGCGATAACCGCGCTTGTTGCTAGTGTCGTCTATCCGGTTGATCCCAACATCGATCACAACCGCGCCTCCGCGCACATGTTCTTGCCTAACGAATTGAGCCTGGCCAATGGCTGCGATCAAAATGTCGGCGGACCGCGTGATTCCCGGGAGATCTTTGCTGCGCGAATGCGCCACGGTGACGGTCGCGTTTCCGCCCTTCGCTTTTTGCATCAGAAGAAGCGCCAGCGGTTTGCCGACGATCATGCTGCGGCCCAATACCACGACGTGCGCGCCTGCGATCTCAATTCCATGATTGACGAGGAGTCGCTGACAACCGAGCGGCGTGCAGGGCACGAAGCCGCTGCTGTCGCCCAGCGCAAGTTTCGCAATGTTCGTGGGGTGAAAACCGTCGACGTCTTTGGCCGGATCAAGCGCGCGGATGATCGCCGCTTCATCGATATGTTTGGGCGGCGGCGACTGGACGAGAATTCCGTGCACCGCTGGATCGCGATTCAGTTCCGCCACGCGCTCGAGAAGATCGGCCTGGGTGGTGTTTTCCGGTAGCTCGAGTTTAACGGAATGCAATCCGAGTTCGCGGCACATCTTGTCCTTCGAACGGACGTAGGCCCGTGAAGCAGGATCGTCACCAACCAGAACGACAGCGAGGCCGGGCGTGAGCCCTTGCTTTTTGAGGGCTGCGATTTCGTCGCGCAGCTCGGCGTAAACATTCTCCGCGACCACGCGGCCATCGATCAGATTCATTGTCTTTCCACTAGCTGCATCATGGCTTCCTGCAAACGCAGACGTTCGCGCTCGAACTCTTCTTCGGTGGAAGTGGACGCCACCCGATGCGGGGAACCAAAGATGGCGCGCACTTTTGCAAACGGCTTGGGCAGAATGAAGCGATCCCAGCTTTTCACCCGCCAGCAGCTCGAATACTCCATGTTGATCGGCACCACTTCGGCGCCCGATTGTTGCGCCAGAAAAATGATGCCCTGGCCGAGTTCGTAGGCCGGTCCGCGCGGGCCGTCGGGTGTGATGACGACATCTCGACCGCTCGCAATGACTTCCGAGAGCTGCCGGATCGCACTCGCGCCTTGTCGTGAGCTCGACCCCCTAACGACTTCAAACTTGAAACGCTCGACCAGATCCGCGAGCAAGGCACCGTCCCGACTCGCACTGATGAGCGCGGCGCCACGCCTTTCGGGCAGGTAGCGTTTGAGCACGAAAGGTAAAAGGAGAAGTCGATTGTGCCAGAGGGCTCCGATATAGCGCTCGTTAGGCGGCGTTCCGACGACTCCGGCCCGATCTTCGATTTGAAACCGCAGAGTGCGGGCCCAAATCTGCAGAAGCCAATAGCCAAAAGCGGTCAGCCATCGCGCGCGCCAGCCTTCGATTTTCAAGAGTCGGATTTCTTACGGCTGCGTTTTCCAGCGATAGGCGCGCGGATTGGATAAACCGATCTGATCGAGAATGCGCCAGACGACGGTGTCGACCACCTCACTGACTGATTGCGGCCGACTGTAAAAAGAAGGAATGGCCGGCAGCACGATCGCGCCGGCTTCGAGCAGGGTGACGATATTGCGCGCGTGGATCAAACTCCAAGGAGTCTCGCGCGGGACGACAATTAACTTGCGCCGCTCTTTCAGGAAAACATCAGCGGCTCGGAGTAGCGCGCTCGCTCCCGAGCCAGAGGCAAGCCGGCCGAGCGTCGCCATCGAGCAAGGCACGATCACCATCGCATCGAACCGCGCCGAACCGCTCACGAAAGGGACATTCAAATCATTCTCCGCATGCTGCCGCACATCGGCCGGCACCCGAAAGCTATCGACTTCTTCCATCGCGACTTGTTTGGCGTGGCCGCTCATCACGAGATGGACTTCGTTTTCGCGCGCGTCGATCTGATCGAGCAGGCGCTGCAGGTAAAGCGTGCCGCTGGCGCCGGTCGCCGCGATGACAAGTTTCATTTCGGGTTATCAAACCACAGATCGTGCTGGCTCACTAGAACAGATCGAGAAAGCCAGTTAAGGGAAGCTGCACCTCGCAACGTCAGGAGACGTAGCGCACAGCGGGCTCGTCGATGGTGTTAGATGCCGCGTTCCTAAAAGTATCCGCCGGTCTTCAGCTTTTTTGTGAGATCGATCTGTCTGAGCAGCTGTTCCCGATAAAAAGTGACATTCTCTTTGCGAGGCTCGACGCGG
>JADMIO010833533.1_pt1 | contig 22668 bp, 17 predicted proteins | sample 8958161 | NCBI WGS metagenome assembly JADMIO01 (sample SAMN16585339, study PRJNA669376) | soil metagenome | isolation source: Crop rotation soil | place: USA: Cullars Rotation, Alabama | collected 2011 | reverse complement strand
ACGACTCCGACGACTGCGACGACTGCGACGACTGCGACGACAGCGACGACTGCGACGACGACGGCAACTGCGACGACTGCGACTGCGGCTGCGACGACTGCGACTCCGGTTGCGGCGACTGCGACTGCGACGACGGCGACTGCGCCTGCGACGACGACGGCGCTTGCGACGACAGCGACTGCGACCGCGACAACTGCGACTGCGCCGACTGCGACGGCGGCGCCGACTGCGACGGCGGCGCCGACTGCGAGGGTTGCGAGGGCTGCGAGGGTTGCGACGGCTCCGATGACGGCGACGGCTGCGATGACGGCGATGACGGCGATGACGGCGATGACGGCGACGGCGGCGCCGACTGCGAGGGCTGCGAGGGCTGCGAGGGCTGCGAGGGCTGCGACGGCAGCGATGACGGCGACGGCTGCGATGACGGCGATGACGGCGACGGCTGCGATGACGGCGATGACGGCGATGACGGCGATGACGGCGATGACGGCGATGGCGGCGATGACGGCGACGACGGCGACGACGACGACGACAGCCACGAGCGCGACGCTCGCGCCAGGGTCGTGGCTCGGTCGGCGAGGATGGCGGCGGCGCAGGCGAGGGCGGCGCAGGCGCTGTCGGTGTTGCCGTGATGGCAGGTGATCCAGAGGCTCACGGGCGCGGACGCGAAGATCGCTGCGGCGATGGGGCTCCGGCGTCGCAGGAGGAGAACGGCGACGACGTCGGCGGTGAACGGCAAGAGCTTGAACAGCGTCGCAAAGGGCACGTCGAGGGCGGTCGCGGCGCGCAGCACGGCGAGCGCATAGAGGCCCATCAGCGGCGGGTGGTTGAAGTTGTGGTCGGCGGCGTAGAGCGCGAGGACGCCGCTCTTCTCGATGGCGAGGGCGAACAGGCGCCAGGTGCGTGCGTCGCCGCTCCCTTCAGACGACAGCCAGAACGCGACGCGAAAAAGGAACGCGACCGCGATGACCGCGTTCCACGTCGACGAAGGTTGCGCCTCCGCCCAGCGATGCAAGCGACGCCAGACAATTTCGAGCACGGGGACGCGAATCCAAGAAGCCTGCCGGCTCCGGTCGTGGCGTCGTCATGCGGTCAGGTCGGCGTCGACGCGCAAGAACTTGCGCGCGTGTGCAAGGGGTCGTGCGGCGCGGAGCTCAGGCGCCGATGCGCTTCAAGCAGAACACGTGCTGGTAGGCGAAGAGGTTGGGGCGCACTTTGCCGAGCGCGAGATCGACGAGCTCGAGGCCGCGCAGGAGGCGCGAGCCCTGGCCGCGGCGCGAGACGTTCTCCCACGGGACCGGCGTGGTGACATGGCGCGCGACCTCGAGGCCGGTGTCGCGAAAGAGACGCCGCGCGCTCTTCTCGGTGAAGAAGCGCAAATGGCCGCGGTCGAGCAGGCCGCGGTTCGTGTACTCGAAGCGCCCCGCAGCGACGTGCGCGCGCACGCTCCAGTGCACGGCGTTCGGCAAGCTCACGAGGAGAACGCCGTCGGCGGCAAGGTGCGCGATCAGCGCGCGCAGGGTGCTCTGCGGATCCGGCAGGTGCTCGAGGACGTCGGCGAGGACGATGACGTCGAAGCGGCGCTCGGGAGCCAGCGGAATGTCCCGCGAGAAGTCGGCGCGAATGAATTCGCGCAAAGGCACGCGCGGCTCGAAGAGATCGATGGCGGTGACGGTGTGGCCGCGCTGCTCCATCTCCGACGACATCTCGCCGTAGCCGGAGCCGACGTCGAGGACGCGCTTCGGATAGGGGCCGAGCAGATCGAGCAGGCGCGCGTGCGACGACAGCGGGCTCTTCTTCGGCGCATACGCACTGCGAACTTCGAACTCAGGCGCGGCGCGCAGGCCGAGCTCGTGCAGCTTGAAGCTCGCGACGGACCGCGCCACCTCGGCGGCGTAGCGGACGCCGGTGACGACGCCGATCTCCTCGCTCGAGTACACACCGATCGGCACCTCGGCGATGCGGCGGCCCGTGGCGTGGAGCTGGATGATCACCTGCGTGTCGAAATGCCACGAGTCCGTGTTCCGCTCGAACGGGATGGATGCGAGGGCGTCGGCGGTGACGGCGCGATAGCCCGAATGGAGCTCGCTGAGCGGCGTGCGCAGGAGCAGGTTCTCGAGCGTAGAGAGGGTGCGGTTGCCGAGAAACTTGTAGATCGGCATCCCGCCTTCCACCGACGCCAGCATCTCCACGCTGCGCGTTCCGAAGACGGCGTCGGCGCCGTCGTCGAGCATGCGCAGCATCTCGGGGAGGACCTCGGGGGGATACTGACCCGCGCCGTGCAGCGTGACGACGACGTCGGCGCCGGCGTCGAGCGCCTCGCGATACGCGACCTTCAAGCCGGCCCCGTAACCGCTGCCGCGGGCCGCGACGCGCACCGGCGTCGGCAAGCCCTCGATGTCGACGCCGCCGCCGTCGTCGTCGTCATTCTCGCGACCGCCGGTTCCCTCCCGGGGATCGGGTGCCAGGTCTTCGCCGACCAGAGCGATGCTGCCGATCGAGGGGCGCACCGCCTCCGGGATGCGCGCGAGCGTGGCCGTTCGCTGCTGTGCCGTCGCCTCGCCGACGACGACGACGGCGACGCGTCGCTTCGCAGGGGACGCGGCGGCGGCGGCGGCGGGAGCGTCGGCGCGGGCAGCGAGGGGCTTTTGTGGCGGAACCGGCCGGAGGCTCACATCGACAAGGTAGCCGCGGCGCGCGCTCTTGTCGACGCGTGCAAGTTCTTGCGCGCGTCGATCCGGCGGGACACGCGCGCCAACCTGTTGCGCGTAGGACGACGGGGCGGCATGACTCCGTCATCATGCTCGATGGAAAGAAGATCGCCGTGGTCATGCCCGCGTACAACGCGGAGAAAACGTTGGAGCAAACGGTCGCGGAAGTGCCGCGCGACGTGGTCGACGACGTCATCCTCGTCGACGACGGCTCGCGCGACGGCACCGTGGACCTCGCCAAGAAGCTCGGCTTGCACACCATCGTGCACGAGAAGAACAAGGGCTACGGCGGCAACCAGAAGACCTGTTACACGGCGGCGCTCAAGCGCGGCGCCGACATCGTCGTCATGGTGCACCCCGATTACCAGTACACGCCCAAGCTCATCCCGGCGCTCGCGTCGTGCATCGCGTCCGGGCTCTACGATGTCGCGCTCGGCTCGCGCATCCTCGGCGGCGGCTCGTTGAAGGGCGGCATGCCTGTCTACAAGTACATCGCCAACCGCATCCTCACCGCCACCGAGAACGCGCTCATCGGTGAGAAGCTGAGCGAGTACCACACGGGCTATCGCGCGTTCTCGCGCACGGTGCTCGAGACGTTGCCGCTCAACGAGAACGACGACGACTTCGTCTTCGACAACCAGATGTTGGTGCAGGCGGCGTGGTTCGGCTTCAAGATCGCCGAGGTCACCTGCCCGACCAAGTACTTCGAGGAAGCGAGCTCGATCAATTTCTCGCGCAGCGTGAAGTACGGGTTCGGCGTGCTCGGCGCCGCCGTCGAATTCCGCCTCGCCAAGCTCGGCGTCATCCGCCCCAAGTATCTGCAGGCGTCGGGTCGCAAGCTCGGCGAATGAACGCCGGCGCGTAAACGTCGTCGTCAACGCGCGTACGTGGCCTTCCTCGAGATGCCGAGGAGCTTCATGCGGTGCTGCAGCGTGCGCTTGGGCATGCCGAGTGCCGTCGCGGTGGCGGCGACGCTCTGTTCGTTCTTGTCGAGCGCGTCGAGGATCAGCTGGGCCTCGATCTTCTCGAGGCGCTCGCCGAGCGTGGCGCCGGTGCCGGTGGCGCGGGCGCTGCCGCCGCTCGCACCCGACGTGGCCATCTCCACGAGCGCCGACGGGCGCCGCAGCGCCTCCGGCAAATCCTCGACGTCGACGACGTCGCCGGCGGCGATGACGACGGCGCGCTCGATGGCGTTGCGCAGCTCGCGCACGTTGCCGGGCCAGCGATACGCGAGCAGCGCCTCGGCGGCGTCGTCGTTGAAGCCGCTGCAGGTGCGACCGTGTCGCGCGTTGGCGTCGCTCACGAAGGAGCGGGCGAGCGGCAGGATCTCGTCCGTGCGATCGCGCAGCGGCGGCACGAACAGCGTCATCGCATTGAGGCGATAGAGGAGGTCCTGGCGAAACGCGCCTTGGGCCACCATCGCGTCGAGGTCGCGGTGGGTGGCGGCGAGCAGGCGCGCATCGATCTCGATCTCGGCGTTTGCTCCCACGCGCGTGACGCGCTTGCTCTCGAGGACGCGCAACAGCGCCGTCTGCGCCGCCGCCGACAGCTCGCCGATCTCGTCGAGAAAGACGGTGCCGCCACGCCCCGCCTCGAACACGCCGGCCTTGGTCTCGCTCGCGCCCGTGAACGCGCCCCGCTCGTGCCCGAACAGCGTGCTCTCGATCAGGCTCGACGGAATCGCTCCGCAATTGACCGAGACGAACGGCGCCGCCTTCCTCGACGAGCGCGCGTGGATCTCGCGGGCGACGACCTCTTTGCCGGCGCCCGTCTCACCGACGATGAGGACGGGGATGGCGGTGCGAGCGACCTTGTCGACGGTGCCGCTCAGCTCTTTCATCTTCGCGGATGCGGACGACGACAGCGCCAGCAGCGTCGCCGCCGCCGCCGTCGTCGACGGCTTGGCCGTTTTGGCGCCGACGGACGCGAGCGCTGCCTCGTACAAAGCGTCGCGCGACGTGCCGTCCGTCGGATAGATCGCGACCGCGGCGGCGCCGCCGATGCGCGCTGCGACGTCGGCGGCGCCGGCGGCGTCCGTCTCGACGAGCAGGAGCTCCACGAGGTCAGGCGCATAGGCGGCCACGCGATCGACGGGGCGCAAGACGCGCAGCGCGCCGGTGACGAGGTGTGTCGCGGCGTTCGGCCCGCGCAAGAGGACGAGCGCGAGGTTGCGCGCAAAGATCCGTGCGCGCGCGACTTCGTCGTCGACGGTGGCGAGAAACTTCTCGTGAGCGACGAGCAGGCGGCGGTGGGCGGGGCCGACGGCGGCGTGCACGGCGACGACGACGGCGCCGAGGACGACCTCGTCACCGGCGGCGAGCGGCTGTGGCGTGTGCGGCGCGAGGGCGACGCCGTTGACGCGCGTGCCGTTCGTGGAGCCGAGGTCGACGACGACGAGGCCGTCGCCGCACGTGAAGCGCGCGTGCTCCCGCGACAACGACGGGTCTTCGACGACGACGTCGCAGCCGCCGGCGTCGCGCCCGACAGTCACCGTGGCACCGCGCTCGAGCGAGACCGTGGCGGCACCGGGACCTTTAGCGTCGACGACGAGGAGCGCGCCGGCGTCGGCGCGTTCGCGCGCGGCGAGCGCATCATTTCCGAGCCGCACAGTTTCGTTCGAGTCGGTCATGGCGTGTTAGTTTCGCAAGGCTTGCACGAACGAAGGGCTGTCGGCAGCGTTGTCGCCGGAAAGTTTCGCATCGAAGCGGAGCTCGGCGCCGGAACAGGAGGCGCGGTCTATCGCGCGGCGCAAGAGGCCTTGTCGCGCACGGTCGCGCTGAAGATACTCGCCGACGATCGCTCCGAGCGTGAGGCGCGCGCGATCGCCAAGCTCAAGCACGAGAATGTGGTGGCCGTCTTCGACGTCGGCGACGCCGGCGACGGCGCCCGCTATCTCGCGATGGAGTTCGTGGACGGGTGCACGCTGCGCGCGCTCATGGATCGACGCGAGCTGTCCATCGACGAGGCGCGCGCGGTGGCGCTCGGCATCGCGCGCGCCCTCGCGCACGCGCACGCCGCCGGCGTGGTCCATCGCGACTTGAAGCCCGAGAACGTGATGCTCGAAGGCGAGCGCGCCGACGCGCGCTCTGTGCGCGTCGTCGACTTCGGCCTGGCGCATGTCGCGAGCGTCGCCGGCGCCGGCGCCTCCGTGACGTCGACGATCGCCGGCACGCCCGCGTACATGGCCCCGGAGCGCGCCGAGCCGAAGTCGCCGCACGTGGAGCCGGCGTCGGACGTCTACGCGCTCGGCGTCGTGCTCTACGAGATGCTCACGGGGACGAACCCGTTTCGCGCCGAGACCACGCTCAAGACGCTGCTCCGGCACGTCGAGGGACCCGTGCCGCTCGCTCCGTCTACCTTGCGCGCCGACGCTGCGCCGCTCGACGCGCTCGTCCTCGCCATGCTTGCCAAGGACCCCGCGGCCCGTGCACCGCTCGCGCGCGTGCTCGACCTCCTCGAGGCCCCGCCGTCGGCTCCGCGTGCCCTCGCTGTCGACGCAGCACCGGTCGCCGTCTCTCGACGAAACGCGTCCCCGCTCGCGCTCGGCGCGATCGTCGCCGTCGTCGCCGCTCTCGTCGTCGTCGTCGCCGTCGTCGTCGCCGCCGGCGTCGGCACCCGCAGCACGCATGTCGTCGGCGCCGACGCCGGCCGCACGACGATGGCGCTCGCTGCCGAGGACGCGGGTTCTTCGACGATGGCGGACGCGGGCTCCTCCTCGACGATTGCGGCGGGCGCAGGCTCCAGGGTGATGTCGACGGACGCGGGTTCTCCGACGATGCCGGCCGACGCGGGCTCGTCGTCGAGGCCGGACGCGGCGCACAGCAGCCGGCGCGCCAAGAGCGACGCAGGTGTGAACCCGCCGTCCGTCGAAAAGCCGTCGTCGGCGCTGCAGAGGAAGGCGGCGGCGTTGCGGTCGTCGTGCACGCAGCCGTGCGCCGCCGAGACCGAAGCGCAATTGGCGCGCGCCGTCGACGGCGGGCTCGAGGCGCTCAAGCAGTGGAAGGCGGACTTCGAGACCTGCCGTGTGCTGTGCGCGAAGAGGTAGCCGTTCCTGCTACGGACAGAAGCAGGATTCGCCGGCGTTGTCCTCGATGTCCACCGGCGCGATGCCGAGGCGGATCGCGGTGCGCTGCGCTTCGCACGTCGACAGCTTGGGGTTGGAGCGCACCGTGAGATAGCCGAGGCGGCCTTGCAAGCCGTCGAGGCCGTCGAGCGACGACAGCGCGGAATTCTCGACGATGACGACGCCGGCGGTGCGAGACAGCGCGTGAAAGCCGGTGAAATTCGCAGCGGCCGTGCGCTGGACGTCGAGGGCGGAGACGCTCTCGAGTCGCACGAGCGGTGAGAGATCTGCGAGCGCGTCGAGGTCGTTGAGCGTGAGCGTGCCGTCCACGTTGCGTAGCTCGGCGAGCGCCGGCAACGCCGAGAGTCGCGCGGCGTTGCGAACGTCGACGTCGCCGCCGACGTGGGACAGGCGAGCAGGTCGTTCGTCGCCGACGGCGGTGGCGGCGTTGTCGTCGACGATGCGCAGCCCGCCGGTGATCTGTTGCGGGAGCGACGCGAGGAGTGTGAGCGACGGGTTGCGCGCGACTTCGAAGTCGCCGAAGCACGTGGTCATCGCCGCGAGATCCACGGTCTCGAGGTCGGCGTTGTCGTCGATCGTCACGCCACCGATCGTGACGACGTTCTTCAAGTCCACGAGCGACGTCAGCCCCGTCGTCGCCGTGATCGAGAGCGGGCCGTCGATCTGCGTCAGCGCCGACAGCCCGCCGAGATTTTGCAGGCGCGTGGTGCCGGCGATCGTCACGCGGCCCGCGTGGGTGAGCGCGCCGAGGTCGAGCGCGGTCGGCGCATTGACGCCGCCGATCGCGAGCTCGCCCACATCGGCGAGCGCGGGGAGCCCAAGCGTCAACAGCGCCGGCACCTCCTGCACCTGCAATCGCCCGCGCACGCTGCGCAGCGCGGCCGCGCCCGTCGTCGACGACAGCAGTGCTGCGTGGGTCAGATCCAGATCGCCGCCGACGGTCGCGAGCGCGTCGAGGCCGTCGAGCGACGTGAGCGCGTCGTTGCCGTAGACGCTGAGGGACCCCGCGAAGGTGAGCGACGACAAGCCCGCGAGCGATCTCGGCGCGCCAGCGCCGGCGTCGAGCCGTCCCACGCTCGTCAACGATTCGAGCCCGACGTACGACGGCAGCGATCCGTTGCCGTGGACGCTGAGCGTGCCGCCGACGACGCCGACGTGCGCGCCAGTCAGCGATGTCAGGCCCGCGTTGTCCTCGACGACGAAGTTGCCGGCCACGGCCACCACGTTCTCGAGCCCTGTGAGCGACGCAAGCTCGTCGTTGCCGCGCACCACGAGGTCGCGCCCGAGGCGCAGGTCCGGTGCGAGGCCGGCGAGCGTGCCGACGTTCGAATCTTCGATCGTCGTCGAGCCGCGCACGCAGCGGAGGCCGGCGAGGTCGGCGAGGTCGTCGCTCCCGATCGTGACGTCGACGTCGCCCGACACGAGCGCGAGGCTCGCGAGCTCCGGCGCGTCGCTCGTGTTCGGCAGCCGCACCGTCAGTGACCCCACGATCGCGCGGATTCCCGCGAGGCCCGAGAGGAGCGCCGGGTTGTCGACCGTGACCGACCCCACGAGCGTCTCGCTCGCGCCGTACGTTCCGGCGTCGCACGGGTCTTCGCCTTCGCCCTCGCCTTCGCCTTCACCTTCGCCTTCGCCCTCGCCTTCACCCTCGCCTTCGCCCTCGCCCTCGCCTTCGCCCTCGCCTTCGCCTTCTCCTTCGCCCTCACCTTCGCCTTCACCGACGTCGCCGAAGCAATGGCCGGCCCAGCCGTCGCCGCAGGAGCAGCGGCCGTCGTCGACGCTGTCGCAGAGCTCGACCGCGCACCTCTGGCCTCGGGTGCAGTCGCTGTCGTCGATGCATGCGCCGTCGACGCCCGGAATGATGCACGCGCCGGCGTGACAGTAGCCGTCGACGCACGGGTGCTCGTCGTTGCACGCCTTCCCCTCGAGGTGAGGTTGGTAGCAGGACGTAAACACGAGCAGCGAGACGGCGCCGACGCGCGCGAGTGTGTTCATGCGCCGGGCTCCACGACGAAGAGGCTGACGCCGGCGGCGATCGCGCCGGTGCCGAGGATGCCGGCGATCCCGGCCACAACGAAGCGCGCGTTCGCCTCCCCGCCGATGCTCGCGGCGTCGTCCTGAAAATGCGCCGCTTCCGCGCGGCTTGCGCTGTCGATGCCGAAGCCGACGACGACACCGCCGATCGCCAGCGCGACCACGCCCGCCCCGATCAACCCCGCGCCACCGACGCCGGACGCCGAGAAGCCTGCAGGCCCGGCCTTGGCGACCGACGGCGCATCCGTCGGCGTCGCAGTCGTTGTCGTCGTCGGTGTCGTCGCAGACGTCGTCGCCGCAGACGTCGTCGCCGTCGTCGGTGTCGTCGCAGACGTCGTCGTCGTCGCCTCGCTCGGAGGTGGCGGTGTGGGCTCGAGGCGGGCCGCGAGGGCGGCGGCGACGGCGGCGGCGACGTCGTCGTCGTTGTCGGCGATCTCGGCGTGGGCGCGGCCGATGCGCGGGACGCTGTCGACGGCGACGACGTCGAGGCCGCCGTCCTTCGGCGAGGCGTAGACGACGGCGTCGGCGTCCGCGAGGAGCGCGACCTTGGCGAGGCACTCGACGTCGAAGCAGGCGCCGACGGTGGAGAGCGCGCCCTGCACGTCGACGTCGTCGACGACGGTGGCGCCGGTGGCGGCGACGCCCTTCTTGAGCGCGAGCGTATGAGGCCCGGCGTCGATCACGGCGACGGCGCCGACGAGGGTGAATGCGAGCGCAGCGGTCAGCACGACGGGGCCAGTTTGCCACACCCGCCGCCCTCTGCATCTCGCGCAAGATCTTGCGCGTCGGATCAGCGCGCGACGAAGAGGGACGGCGCCAGCGCTTCGCAGACGGCGTCGGCGGCGAGGTATGCCGTGAGCTCGGGTTCGTCGCGAAGAACGCCGGAGACCTCGAGCTGGAGCGCGTCGATCGGCGCGTGCGCCAACACCGAGCGCCCGGCGAAGAGATCTTCGTCGACGTCGCCGGCGCTCACCGGAAACACGTCGAAGCCGGCGAAGCTGCGCGCGAAGCGCTCATAGAGGCGGGCACGCACTCCGCTGTTTTCGTCGAAGAAGAGGGCGACCGGCTTGTGCGGCATGGTGGCGCCGAACGGATGGCCTGCGCCGAGGATCAGCGCCGGGGCCGGGGCGACGTCGGAGTCGCCGTAGGTGTGCACGTCGATGACGAGCGCGCGTTGCTCGCCCGACGCGTGCGCCCTTGCCTGCTCGGCGGCGCGATCGAACGCGTCGTAGAACGCGTCCCAATAGGGGCGGGCGGCGGGCTCGCCGAGCGCGCATTGCGTACCACCTCGATCGGCGGCGTCGCGCGAGAGGTCGAGGACGGAGCGTTTGACGTCGCCGATGACGACGGTGGGCTTTTGTCCGAGGCACACCGCGAGATGCGCGGCGAACGCGTCCACGATCGGCGCGAGCTTCTGATCGTTGAACGGCCGACACGGCCCGCTCGCGCACGCGAGGTCGAGCTCCGCGCTGCACACCCGATCGCGGAGCGGTTGGTGCGTCTCGCACGACGTCGGGCGCTTCCGCCCGGCGTGCACCGCGCTGACGACGACGCCGCCGTCGCCGTCGCGCACGATGACCGTTTTTTCCGGCGCGGTGCACGGGTTCGCGGCGAGGGACGGCGGCATGCCCATGGCGACAGCTCCCACGACGAGGAGGAGGGCCGGAAAGACGGGGCGGCGGCGTGGGCGAAACAACGCGGCCAGTATCGAAGGGCTTGCGTTTCCGCGCCAGACTGTTCTGATTCGACCATGTTGCACGATGCGCGAGGATTTTCGTCGACGGCGCTCTTGCTGGCGCTCCTCATCGGCGGAGCCGGTTGCGGTGAGAAGAAGGTCGGGCCGTTCTCACCCGACAAGGACCACGTCGAGATCTTGTTCGCCGGCGACCTCAGCGTCGCGCGCGGCCTCGCCGAGACCATCGACAAGAACGGCGGCGACGTCACGTATCCGTTCAAAGACATCCAGCCCGTGCTGGACACGCCCGACCTCGTCTTTGCGAACCTCGAGTGCGTCCTCTCGGATTCCGACGACGAGAAGGCGCCGAAGACGTACACCATTCGCGCGCCGCTCCGGTATGCGTCCAAGCTGAAAGAGACCGGCATCGACGTCGTCAGCGTCTCCAACAATCACTCGCTCGACTTCGGCTATCAGGGCTTCTGGTCCACGCTCGCCGAGGCCAAGCGGCAGGGCATCGGCGTCACCGGCGTGCAGACCACCGAGGACGGGCCGCAGGAGCCGCTCATCGTGCAGGTGGGCAAGATGAAGGTCGGCTTCATCGGCTACAACGCGCACGGCGACGAATACAAAGTCGCCGAGAAGCGGCCGCGCCCCGAGCTCTACAAGATCAAGCGCATCATCGAGAACATCAAGCGCGTGCGGCCGATGGTCGATCAGCTCGTCGTGTCGGTGCACTGGGGCCCCGAGCTCTCGCACTGGCCGTGGGACTGGCAGGTGAAAGACGCCCACGCCATGATCGACGCCGGCGCCGACTTCGTCATCGGCCACCATCCGCACGTCCCCGAGCCCGTCGAGGAGTACAAGAACGGCCTCATCGTCTACAGCCTCGGCGACTTCCTCTTCGACAAGTCGTCGGCGTTCTTGCGCAACCGCACCGGCGACCGCTTCTTCGTGAAGGTGAAGTTCGACGGAAAGAAGCGCACCGGCTTCGAGCTGCTCCCGATCAACCACGATCAGCAGTGGCGCCCGCACCTCGAGGAGAAGCAGGACACCGCGAGCTGGATCTTGAAGCCGGAGACGGCGGCGTGGGTGGCGTCCGATCACATCGAAGACGCGATCGTGAGCCGCGTCGGCGGCCCCGCCGCCGGCCCCTGCGACAAATTCTCGCGCGCCCGGCCGAAGCTCGCGGCGGGCTACATGCGCTGGCTCGAGCAACGCTGGTTGTGCGGCAACGACGACAACATTCCCGGCCGCGGCGTCGGTCGCAGCGCCGAGCTCTCGGGCACCGTCATGCACACCGGCATCTGGGCGAGCCCCGAGAACGACGTCGTGCACCTCGAGTTCAAAGACGTCCCTCTCGCCGGCACGATCACGGGTTTCGCGGGATTCACCGATTTCCCCGTCGAGAAAGAGCGCAAAGAGAAATCACCGGCCACCATCACCGTCAAAGCCGGCGACGTCGAGCTCAAGAAAGAGATTACATTCGCAAAGGGCTGGAACGATCTCACCCTCGACACCACCAAGCTCGCCGGCATCAAGCAAACCATCACCATCGACGTCGCCGGCGCCAAGCGCGAAGAGCACGGCTTCGTCTTCGATCTCAAGGTTCCGAAGTAGTGCGCCTCCCGCGCGAGCTTCTCATCGTCGGCGCACTCCTCGCGGTGCTCTCGGCGTGTCCCGGCGCGGCGCCGCTCGGCGACCTCGGAGCTCCTTGCACTTCGGGCGCCGACTGCGCGAGCGGTGCATGCCAGTCGCATCAAAACACCGTGGACTGCACCTCGGTCTGTGTCCAGCCCGTCGCGCTCGACGATGAATGCGCTCATGTCTGCGACGACTTCAGCAACTGCGAGCGCAACTTTCGGACCGAGTGCACTGACGGACTCATCTGTGCGCTCGCCTTCGACAACCAAGTCGAAACCAGCCGTGTCTGCGTCGAACCGCTTGCGCTGGATGCGCCCTGCAATCCTGATATCGACGCTTGCGCCGACGGCCTCGCTTGCGCGCCGCCGTGCGGGCAAGTGAGCAATACGCGGTGCACGCCGGTCGCCGACGATGGTGCCGTCTGCATCGACCGCGAGCACACGCGCTGCCTTCCATGTCGGCCCGGTCGCGAGTGTTTCGACATTGGCGCGTCGGGAGATGTCCTCTGCGCCGAGGTTGGCAGCTTCGGTGACCCGTGCACGCCACACGGCGTCGTCGCCGGCGCCGACGACGGCTGCTCCGCGGGCTTCACCTGCAACCCGGACACGCGTCAATGCGAATAGCCGAACGCCGGTCGTACTGATTTGCCGGTCACATTCCGTCGCTTGGTGCGCAGTGTCCCGTGAGGCAATCGCCTCCTTCGCTGTCGGTGACGCACGTCAGACCGCTTTCGCACCCTGGCAGGCGAGTGTCGCAACACGTTTGTCCTTCGCAGAACGAATCGCAAAAGCCACATCTCGCCCCTGCGCCTCCGCGGGCGACGCAGTGATCGGCACAGTCTGGGCCGGTTCGGCAGTCCTCATCGTCGCTACACGCGACGCCGCCACAAAGCTGTATCCCGCAGACGCCGCCGAGGCACTCGAGGCCCGCGCTGCAGCCGTCGTCGTCGGATGAGACGTTCGGATTGCAGAGCGCATGTGCGCCGCCCGGATCGGTGCAGTTGCCTTCGACCTCTCCCTCGCCCTCTTCGCCTTCACCCTCACCAAGGCATTCGCGCGGCGGTGTGCATTCCGTGAGGCCGATGCGGCAGCGCGTCGGCTCCTCGCCAGCATCGTCGGCGTCGTCGGCGTCGCCGGCGTCGTCGTCGCCGCCGTCGCCTGCGTCGTCCTTGCCGCCGCGTTGCGGTTCGGTGCAGGAGGCGGACAGCGCGAGCGCCGCGAGGATCAGTGCGATGAAGAGCACTTCGGCTCCAAACGATGCTCGCATCCGGCGAATCGTATCTCGTTCGTGGCGCGCATGCTTGAGCGCGCGGCCACTCACGGTGTCTCTGCCCATTGCGTCGATGCCTCGTCGATGAGATCGACGAGCTCGGACTCGGTCGGCGAGTCAGGACTGCGCACGTCGTCGACGATGGCGCGGACGTCGGCGAAGCGGGCGCCGTCGGAGAAGGTCGAGTGGCGGAGAATCTCGGCGAATTCCGCGACGGCGGCGGCGAAGCGGGTGTCGGCGGTGGCGTCGTCGAACGAGGCGACGTGCTCGGCGAGCGTGATGGCGAACTGCTGCTCGGTGCTCGTGTCGCCTGTCGGTTGTTTGTGGCGCACGAGCACGGTCGCGATCGGCGAGGTGGACTCGACGACGGCGTTCTTGGCGTCGTCGGTGAGCTCGATCTCGTAGAGCGCGGTGACGTCGTGTCCGGCGCCGATGTCGCCGGCGTCGACCTGATCGTTGTTGAAGTCGTCGTTGTTCAGCACGCGATTCTCGTAGCCGATGAGGCGATAGCGCGAGACCACGGCGGGGTTGAGCTCCACTTGCACCTTCACGTCCTTCGCAATGACCTGCAGCGAGCTCACGAGCTCGCTGCCGACGACGCGGAGCGCTTCGTTCTCGCTGTCGATGAACGCGTAGTTGCCGTTGCCGTGGTCGGCGAACGCTTCCATCTCGGCGTCGTTCGATGCGCCGAAGCCGAAGGCCGACAGGAAGATGTCGCGCGAGCGGAAGTCTTCGATGATCGAGACGAGGGCGTCACCGGTCGCGCCGACGTTGAAGTCGCCGTCGGTGCAGAGCACCACCCGGTTGATGCCGTCCTGCACGAACGCGCTCTCGGCGAGATCGTATGCGGCGCGGATCCCCGCTTCACCCGCGGTCGATCCGCCGGCGGCGAGCCCGTCGATCGCGTCGAGGATGCGCGACTTGTCCGAGACCGGCGTCGGATCGAGGAGCACGCCTTCGCTGCCGGCGTAGACGACGATGCCGAGCGTGTCCGTCGGCTGCAGCTTGTCCACCAGTTGTGCGAGCGTGAATTTCACAAGGCCGAGCTTCTGCGGCGACTGCATCGAGCCCGAGATGTCGATGAGGAACACGAGGTTCGCCTTCTGGCGCTGCTCGATCGGCACCTCGGAGCCTTGGATGCCGATGCGCAGCAAGTCGAGGCCTTCGCCGAAGCGCGACGGCGCCGACTCGAGGTGGACGGCGAACGCGTCGCCTTCGGCGGGCGCCTCGTAGTCGTAGTCGAAGTAGTTGATGAACTCCTCCACGCGCACCGAATCCGGATCGGGAAGGACGCCTGCATTCAGTTGACGGCGCGCGATGCTGTAGCTCGCGGTGTCGACGTCGACGGAGAACGTGCTCGTCGGCTCTTCGCTCGTCGACACGAACGGGTTCTCTCCGGGGTTCTCGAACGTACCCTGCGGATCGGGCTCGTCGATTTGCGCGTCGCCCTCGCCCTCGCCTTCGCCTTCGCCCTCGCCCTCTTCGCCTTCGCCGCCTTCTCCTTCTTCGCCGCGCGGGCCGCCGAAGATGCCGCGACCGCCTCCGCCGACGCCGTCGGGTGCACAAGCAGCGGCCGCGAACGTCAAGAGAACGGGTGCGAGCAGGCGAAGGTCGATGAGCGATTTCATGTTGGCTACCTCGGCGACTCCCTTGAGCAACCGACGTGCCGCGGCCGCGCACCCTCACGAGAACCGCGCCGTCCGCGCGGCCTGCGCAACTTCTTGCGCGGGCGAGCCGCGGCGTGTCGCGCTTCGTCACGGCTGCTCGCCGGTCCTGACCTCGTTCACCGCGCAAGAACCTGCGCGAGCGCGATCGGTGCGGTCGCATGCACCAGCCGGTACGATCAAAGGATGACTCGCCTGGCCCGGCTGATCGCGATCGGTGGCTTCGGTGCCGTCCTCGCGTGCGCGCGCGCGCCGAAGCCGCAGGCACACGAAGACGATGGCGCGACGCCGTTCGGGCTGAACGCGATCGGCGCCACAGAGTTTGTCAGCGCCGACAATGCGCAAAGCGACGGCGGTGAGCACTTCGACGACGACGGCGACGAAGACGATGGCGCTGACGAAGACCGCATCCACACGCCGACGCTCCTCGAACAGAATGGCGTGCTCTTTGCTGCGCAGCCGACGACGGCGAGCATGCAGCGCATCGATGACTCGAATGAGCTTCGCGCCGTGCGCGTATCGAGCTCGTCGCTGCTCGCGAACGAGGTGAGGCTCGTTCTGCCCGACGCAGGCGACAGCAACATCATCGTCACGAGCCTCGGCGACGTCGCGCGCGTCGCCAGTGGCGTCGTGCAAGCGGGCCGCTTGACCTTCGACGACGCGCGCGGGCTCCTGTGGGTCGAGAGTCAGACCGTCGCTGACGGAACGGAGATCGTTCTTGCGGGCCAGGACGCGCAACTCGACGTGTTGATCACCTTGGCGCTCGTGACGCCGGCGGGCATCGTCGTCGCCGGCGAGATCGACTCAGGAGCGCAGCCCAAGCCGGGTATCGCCGGGCGCCTCGAAGGCGATCGGCTCGTCGTGCCGGTGCAGCCGAGCGCCACTGGGATCATTCCGACGGCCTTGGTGCTCTACGACCTCGTTGATCGTGCGAACCCAGTCGAGCTCGACCGCGTCTCTGTCGCTTCGATCGGAAGCATGGCGCTCACGGATGGCGTCCTCGACGTGATCAGCGGTGGCGAATCCACGTCGCATCGGCAGCGCTTCGATGTCAGCGGCTCCGCCTTCGTGCCGTTGTCGAGCGTCGCGTTCGGAGATCCGCTCGATTCGATTCCCGTGCAATGCGCTGATGTTTGGTACGCCGTCGATAGTGGCGGCCAGCTCTTCGCCGTCGACACGACGGCAGCGAGTCCGATCGACGCCGACGTCGGTGTCGGCGCGGCGCTCGCCTGTGTCGGAGCGGCGACGGGCCTCATCGTCTCGGGCGAAGCCGACGCTCGGCTCTATGATCTCGCGTCGCCTCGCGCCCCGGTGCTTCTGGACCGGGTGCAGACGAGCATTGCGAGAACGGCGCGAGTGTTCGACGACGTCGACGCCGAAGGCACCGGCTTGCTGGTTGGCTTTCGCAATAGCACTGCGAACGCAGTCGAACGATTCCGCTACGACGTCGTCACGGGCACACTGACGGCGCTCGCCGCTTGGCCGAGCGACTTCCGCGGACGGACGGCGCAACTGTTGAGCGATGGAACATTGGCAGTCACGCTCGGCCGCAGCGTCCTGCTCGGTGACCCGAGCGCGAGCGCCCCAGAGGAGCTCGAGTTGCTGCATGAAGTTGGCGACGTTGTTCCGCTGCCGAACGGCGCCGCATGGATCGTGCATCCTGCACTCCGGAGCGTGACGCTGCGATCAGTGTCGAGCACCATTGCAACGTTCGACCACATGCCCGCGAACGCCGACGAGGCGCCCCTCGCCGAGATCGCCGCGCCTTTCGCGTCCCGGCTGATCACAGTCGGATCGTCGCTCGTGGTCGCGGTGTCGCCGTCCGTGGCAGAGGGCGACGCACAGATCGTGGTCGTGGATGTGACCGACGTTCACGCACCGATCGTACGCGCAGACACCGAGCTCGCAGGCTTCTACGAGCGCGGTGACGTAGGCGCCGCCGCCGCCGACGCGTCCGAGCTCGACTTCGTCGTCGTCGGCGACCTGCTCGTCCGCGCGTCGGCGACACTCGCATCACCTGACACCCGCAGCTTCGTCGTGAAGGCGATCGATCTGCGCGACCCGTCGACGCCGCTTGTGGAAGAGGTGATGCGGGGCGGCGCCGAGGAGTCCGTTGCCGCTCTGCGGGCCGCGCGTGACGGCGATTTGTGGCTCGGCTTCGTCGAGCATCTCGCAGCCGACGGGCCGGGCCACCCCACCGCGCGCTTCAAGGTGCAACGCCTGCATTGGGACGAGACCAGCGGTCTCGCTGCAGCCGGTCCGTCGATCTCGGTTCCGGGGCGCGTTCTCGGCGAAGCCGCCGACGGTTCGCTCGTGACGGAAGACCTCCGCTATGACGAGAATTTCGCGAAGTTCTATGCGCTGAATCGCGTCACGATGGACGACGATCACGCGACGCTGACGGCGACGGCGGCTGTCGGGCCGAATTGCTGCTTTCGCTTCGACGGCGAGAATCTCGTCGTGCACGACATCCCGTTTCGGCAATTGCCAAGTGACGTGGAGATCTTCGACGCCACGACGCTCGCATTGCAGCGCGTGCAACGCTGGCCAACCGGGACTCTCCTGCGACTCGCGCCGCGGCGCGCTCTCCTCGGGCGCCAGGCGTTCCAGCTCCTCTCGCGCATCTCGCTCGACATCGACGACGGCGACTTCAACACCGTCCCCGAGTCCACCATCCTGTACCGCGCAGCGGCGCCTCCTTCGCACACCGTCGACGGCGCCTTCTTCGTCGCCGGCGGCTTCCGCGGCGCATATCGGATTCTGCTGCTCGACGACTGATCCCGCGCTCAAGGGGAGTCGGTGCACGTGCTCGTGAATGCCGTCGCGGTCGATGTCTCGACGATGCATGCGAGACCGTCGGCGCATGAGATGCTGAAGGTTTCGCACCCGTCGGCGGCTGAGTCTCGCTGCGCGCATTCTTCGTGGAGCGCGCGCGGCGCGGCGCACTCCGAGCCACAGGCAGCGCTCAGACCGTGGAAGAAGCACGCCGTGTTGCCGTCGAGATTGTCTGCGCAGTCTACGTCGGAAGCACACGCGCGTTCGTGGCAAATGCCGTCACCGCACCCTTGCCCCTCAGGGCAGGGGTGAGATGAATCGCACGCAATCAAATCGCCGCAAATTCCGAACGCGCAATGCAAGCCATCGATGCAGCCGTCGTTCTCGGCGGGCGCCAAGTCGACGCACGCTCCGCCTGCGTCACGAGGCGGAATGCAGACGAGCCCGCCGCGATCACCGCCGGCGCACTCCAAGCCTTCGGCGCAAGGCTGATCGCTGACGCCGCATTCGCCGCCGCCCGCACAGAGCTCGCCCTCGCCGGCAGCGGGTCGGCACGCATGGCCGCAGTCGACTGAAACGCAGAACGTGCCGGCGTCGCAGCCGTCGTCGTCTTGACATTGGTTGGGCGCACAAACGCCGGACTGACAGTCGCCGCCTTCGGAGAGGATTGTACACTCGAGGCCCGGACCGCAGCCGACATCGGACGGACAGCAGCCGGCCTCACAATCCGAATCGCACACGCCGCAACCGTCGCCGATTGCACCTCTCGCAGTGCACTTGCGAGAGCAGTCGGACGTACCGGCACAAACCTCGTCCGCATCGCAGTCCGAGTCGTCCACACAATCCGGCGTGCCCGGCGCAAAGCATCGACCGAAACCGCATCTGAGCCCGTCGGCGCACCCGTCATCACGGGTTCCGCCGAGCCAATCACAGTGTGCGCCGACGCCGCCAGGCTCCGCGCATTTTCCATCGATGCATTCAAGCGGTGCTTCGCAGTCGCCGTCGCCAAGATCACACCCGGTATCAGGCGACCCGGGGACGCACGCGGCGCTGGCGATGATGACCACGAAGAGCACCGCAAACAGCTGCTTCATGAGCCCGCGCACGCTCACGGCAGCTCGCAGGTCTTCACGACCTCGTTCGTGTTGTTCGGCTGCTCCGCGCAGACGAGGCCGACGTCGCAGGAGACGCTTTCGTTGTCGCAGACGAAGCTGTCGCTGACGAAGACACAGCGCTCGTGAAGCCCGGCGGGTGCGACGCACTCGCTGCCGCAGTCGCCGTTGTCGTGAAAGTGACACGCGCTACCCGCGGCGCTGCCGACGCAATCGGCGTCGCTTGCGCACGCGCGCAAATGGCAAAGGCCTTCGTCGCATCCCTCGTTCGGCCCGCAGTCGTCGGCGGTTCGGCACGGCGCGCCTTCGACGCAAACGCCACCGGCGCAATGCAGGCCGTCGTCGCACCCGTCGTCGCCGACAGGCCGATCGTCGATCGGCACGTCAGGAATGCATGACTCGCCGATGCCGTGCGGCGGAGCGCACGTGAGATTCGCAAGCGCGTTGCCGCCACACTCAAGTCCCGTGTCGCAGCGTCGACGGACCTCACAGGTGCCGAAGTTCCTGGCGCATGGAACATCTTCCGCAGCGCCGCCCGCACAGTAGTGGCCGCAGTCGAACGCTTGGCACGTCGCGCCGGTGTCACAGTCGTCGTCGCTCGCGCAGAGATCTGCGGCGCAGACGCCGGGCTCGCAGTCACCGCCTTCCCCCTCGATGACGCAGTCGAACGCCGCACCGCAGGGAATGATCGAAGGACAGCACTCAAGGTCCTCGCACTCGCATGAACCGCAGAACGCGCCGGCGCCGCCCCTCGGTGTGCACGCTTTCGAGCACGTCTCGGTGTCGGCACAGACTTCATCGTCGGCGCAGTCCCCATCAGTCGAGCAGTTCGGTGGCGGCGAGACGCGGCATTCTTCCCGCACGCAAACGAATCCATCGACACAGCCGTCGTCATCGGGTCCCAAGCCGCTCACGCAAACCGCGCCGTCGCCGCCCGGGACGACGCAGGTCCTGTCCAAGCACTCGAGCGGCGCGACGCACTCGTCTCTGTTGGGCGCGCAATGGTCACCCTCCAGGCCTTCATCATGGTGCTCCGGCGTGCACGCGCACGCGCTCACCAAGACGATTGCGCAAGCGACTCGTCCGACGATCATCTCGGCGAGCGTAGCAGCCGGGGCGACTGGCGCCGCGGTCATGGCGTGCAGTCCTTCTTGTCAGCCTGCGAAGGGCCGGCGCAGCGGAGCGGGGCATAGCAAGGCAACGTGGCGTCGCAGCCGAAGCCGGTCGTGAATGCGCAGGTGTCGCCGCTCTCGTGTGGCGCTTCGCAGACGGAGCCACAGGTGAGGCCGTTGCGCTCGGCGCGGGAGCAGACGGTGCCGCTCGAGCAGTCCGAATCGCTGTCACACTGATGATCGAAGCAGCGATGGCCGGCGCCGCAGACGCCGCCGGCGCAATCGTCGTCGTCACGACACACGACCCCCGGCGGGCCGAGGAGCTCTTCGCCTTCGCCTTCACCACCGGCATCACAGTCAGGCGGCGGAGCGCCGACCGGCTCGCACGCGAGCTCGAGGCAGAGCGCGGCGACGCACGCTGTTCCTGTGGGACATCCGTCGTCGGCGGCGTCGTCGTCGACGCAGGCGAATCCGCAGCCGCCGATGACGCGGTCGGGCACTTCTTGGAAGCCGACGACGAGGCACGCTTCACCATCGGGACAGGACGGGCTCCCCGCGGACGCCGCAGGATCGCACTCGCCTTCGAAGTCGTGGCTCTCGCAAAATCCGCCGTCGGCGTTGACGACGTCGCAGAAGAACGGCGACCTGCAATCGATCGAACGCCGGCATGCGCCGCCGTACCCAACTGCGCGCACGCAGAGCGACGCGTCGCCGGTGCTGCCGTCGTCGCCGACGGCGCGGAACGTTTCACAAGCGAATGCATCGTCCGCGCAAACGCCGCCGGCGCTCGTCGTCGACACCTGCAGCGAGCGCGCAGCGTCGCACGGCGCGTCGCAGACGCCGCCGACGCAGCGCAGTCCGTCGTCGCAACCGTCCTGCAGAGGTGGCGCGAGAAAGTCGACGTACTCGGACGGGCAGGATTCGCCCACACCGGCGGGCACGGCGCAGATTGACGTCGGACCGAGACCGCCGTCTTCGCCAAGCGCGCACTCGGCACCGGGCCCACACGACACTTCGAACCCTTCACAGCCGACGTCGGAAACCACGCGGCATTCGGACCCGAGCGACGGTGCGTCGACGCAGATGGAGCCGCAGCCGTCGCCGATGCCGCGCTCGCATACCTTCGGCGCGGGGCAGTCGACGTCGACGGCGCACTCATGCGTATCGCGAGGGATGACGTCGCCTTCGCCTTCGCCTTCACCCTCGCCTTCGCAGCCGCCGAAGTCGCCGTCGCCCTCTCCCTCACTCGCCGGCAGGAACGGCGGCAAGGAGGTGTTGCCGATGCACCCGGTGCTGACGTCGACAAGAAACGCGAACGCGAGAGTGGCGGCGCGGAGAACCTTCATGCGTCGACCGTAGCAGGGCATGCGAGTTTGACGAGGCGACGGGCTCGCGCAAGATCTTGCGCGGCCGTCGTCGTCGGTGCGCCGGTCCCGCGCGCCTGCTATCGTGAGCGCATGTCGCGCGTCGTCATTGCCGTTCTCCCGTTCGTCGCAGCGTTGACCTTTGGCGTCGGCTGCGCCCCGGGATCGACGAGCGGCGGGGGCGACAAGCATCCAACACCGCATGAGGTCGACTTCGATCAAGAGGGCCTGCCGACCGACGAGGATCTGGCGTCGACGCCGCGCGATGACGTCGAAGCGGAGTACGTCGCGCTGCTCTACACGCCGGGTCGCTGGGTCGCCGATCAGGACGCGTACGATCGGATCGCTCGCGACCTGGCGGCGGCGCGGGCGGCATTTCCCGACGAGCTCGGCTTTCGCGTCGACACCGCCGATCGAGCGCAGAACGCGTGGGCGGATTGCGTGACCGCCGACGTGGAGGAGTGTCGCGGTGCGTTGCAGGATGTCGCCGACGTCTTCCACGGCGCCGCGAGCGCGAGCGCGTTTTCGACGAGCGCCGCTGGCGTGATGAGTTGGGCAGGGCTCTTTCAGCCGAGCAAGACGCAAGCGATCCTCGATTCCGACTCGGCGTTCGTCGAGGCGCAGGCGGCGCCCGAGGACGAAGAGGACGGGCCGTTCGTCGACGTCTTGTCGCTCGATCTCAGCGGCGACGCCGTTTATCGCTTCATGGATCGCTTCGGCGATTGCCCCGAAGGCTGCGTCGACCTCGACGCCTATCTCGTCACCGTCGACGTCGACGGCGTCGCCACGATCACCGACCGGTATGCGAACGTCGACGGCAGCGTGTGCCCGTCGTGGATCGAGCATTGTCCTCCGCCGGACACGGGCCCACGCGAGCACTGACGGACGACCATCGATCGATGCTCTTGTCTTGCGGGCCCTGACGTTACAAGACGTCACACAGCCATGGCTCGGTACGACGACGTAAGGAGCGAAATCGCACGGCGCCGCTGGACGTGGCTCGTGACGGGCGGCGCCGGCTTCATCGGCAGCCACCTCGTCGAGCACCTCGTGGCGATGGGGCAACGCGTCCGCGTCCTCGACAATTTCGCCACGGGGCACCGCGAGAACATCGCGGCGCACGTCGACGCCGGCGCCGTCGAGCTCATCGAGGGCGACTGCAGCGACAACTTTCCAGCACAGTGGGATCCGAAGCTTGGAATTCACGTGACTTGAAGTCGCGGC
>JADMIO011298073.1_pt1 | contig 22672 bp, 14 predicted proteins | sample 8958161 | NCBI WGS metagenome assembly JADMIO01 (sample SAMN16585339, study PRJNA669376) | soil metagenome | isolation source: Crop rotation soil | place: USA: Cullars Rotation, Alabama | collected 2011 | reverse complement strand
CCGCCGTAATAAACGGTAACGAAACTCACGCCAACTTCGACCAGGCGGCGCGCGAGCAGAAGGCGTTGCGCGAAATCGTTCCGTCCGTATTCTTCGCGCACCTTTTTGTCTTCGGAGTGGATGTCGAAAGCCTTCTGCGCTTCAGAAGAGGCCACCAGATCAAGGCCCCTCGCATAGAATTGATCGAAAGAAACTGCCGGGTCGTCGGCCATTTTGTCCGCGAAGCGTTTCATCTGATCGAGCGATTGCCGCAGCTCGAGGCGACTTTTCGCCCGGCCTTCACTAATGTCCGCCGGGATCGTCACATCGCGGACTTTGAAACTCTCGCTGTTCGGATAGCCATCGATGACGAAGGGCGCGTGCTGCGCACCAAGAAAATTGGGTCCACCGGACCGGGAAACCTCCGGCATGGAGATGTAGGCGGGCAAACCGCTTCTAATCCCGCGATCCCAGGACACCACCGAACCGTAGGAAGGATGGAAAGTGACGAATGCGCCGCACGCCACGGGAACAGGTGTGGGCATGCCTGTCATCATATAATGATTGCCGCCGCCGTGATTCGGATCTTTGTGACAGATGGACCGGACAATCGTGAGCTTATCCGCGACGTCCGCGAGCTTCGGCACAGCTTCGGAGAACTGCACGCCCGGGATTTTCGTGGGAATGGCTTTGAACTCGCCGCGAATCTCTTTGGGCGCGTCCGGCTTCGGATCGAAGGACTCGTAATGCGATGGGCCGCCATCCATCCAGACGAGAATGCAGTTTACGTTACGCGCGCGGGCGTTCGTGGCCGATTCCGCACCTTCCGCCCGCAGGCGGAGCAAATCACACAAACCGAGGCCAAGCATTCCACCCAGCCCGACCTGAATAAAATCGCGCCGTCTCAACCCGTTGCAGTTCGTATTGTATTTCATCGAGCCGTCCTCGAAACGCAAATAACTGGTGGATTTTAACGTTAGACTCTCCGCGCCGTGTGAATATTCGTCAATGGGGAAGATTGGCTGCGAATCGCTGCGCGTCCGACTTGCCTGAAAATATCGATCCATTTACGGTCTCAGGGTGCGCGAAATCATCTTCGAAGTGCGTGAAGACGAAGCAGACGGTGGCTACGTCGCGACGGCGCTCGGCCATGCTATAGCTACTCAGGGTGAAACCATTGAAGAGGTTCGCTCCATGGTTCGAGACGCGGTCCGCTGCCATTTCGGGGACGGCCAACTCGGCGAAACCCCTGGAATTATTCGACTTCATTTTGTGCGTGACGAAGTCCTCGCTCCGTGAGGATTCCTCGCGATGTGGATGGATCCGCCCTGGCGAGCTCCCTGCGGGTGCTTGGGTACCAAATCGTGCGCCGGGAAGGCTCTCACATGCGCCTGACAACGGAACGGAATGGTGAACACCATGTCACAATTCCGAACCACAAACCGCTCAAAACCGGAACTCTCGTCCGCGGAATACTCAAGCCAGTAGCGCTGCACCACGGATTGGAAATGGATGCTCTTTTGCAGTTACTGGATCTATAACCGCACTGCAATTCAGTGATTAAACACGAACTCCGGTGAGTTCAGCAACGCCCACAAAACATCTTCGGTCGCGGTTTGGCGAGTGGCTTTGGAGGCGCTAAATGCGGCGGCGGCTGTGGCGAGTTCGTCGGCGGAGGGCAAGCGGCAGAGGCTGGCGAGATAGAGTTCGCGCACGATTTCATCGGCGGCTCTGTTGCTCTCGGCAAGCTGTTTCACCCGGCCTTCCTTGTTCGAAAGCTTTGACTGCAGCTCTTTCGAATTCATCATGTGCAGCGCCTGCACGACACTCGATTTCATATCGCGCTCGCAGGGGCAGTCGGTGCTGGGATTGGGCCGTCCAAAGGCGTCCATAAAGTGTGAACGAACTTTGTAGCTCCAGGTTTGGATGGCCCGAGTTCCGGGCGGACAGCCGTTGTAATCGTCGGTCGTTCCGGTGATGTCGTTTATAGCGTCGAGCAACACCTCGGCCGGAAGGCGGCGGCGATACGCGCGCGAGAAGTTTTTGGTATCTGTGAGATTGTATTCATTCGGAACCGAACTGAGCTGATAAAGCTGCGATTCCATGATCGTGCGCATGACCTGCTTCAAATCGTATCCATGCTGGACGAAGTCGGCGGCGAGCGCGTCGAGCAGCGGCTCATTGCTGGCGGGATTCGAGATTCGAAAGTCATCCACCGGATCGACAATGCCGCGCCCAAAGAAACCGGCCCAAATCCGGTTCACCGCCGCTTTCGCAAAAAACGGATTCTCCGGGCGGGTCATCCACTCGGCGAGGGAGCGTCGCGGGTCGCTCTTTTCGCTGTCATCCAGGGCAGCGCCGTCGAGCGGCTTTGGCTTCATCACTGCGTCGGTCACGGGATGACGCACTTTGCCTCCCGTTGCGAAGTAAAAGCTTTCCGTGCCAGCGGAGATGGGGGGCGAAAGTCCCGCTCCCTTTTGCTTCAATGGACCAAAATACGCGGCGAACTGATAGAAATCGTCCTGACTCCATTTTTCATTGGGATGATGATGACACTTCGCGCACTCCATGCGCACGCCGAGGAACAGCTGGCTGAAGAGTGTGGTTAAATCCTGCGGCTCGCGACGGTCACGATAGATGGTCAATGGTCCATCCTGATGATTGCTTCCTTCAGCGGTGACGATTTCGCGGACGAATTGGTCGTACGGCTTGTTTGCGCGAAAGCTTTCCCGCACCCACTGGTCCAGAAAATAGATGCTTTTCACTCCCACGCGGTCCGGGTTGGGCCGGATCAAATCGGTCCATTTGTTCGCCCAGTAATCCGCGTAGGCTGGATGGCGGAGCAAATGTTCGATCCAGCGCTGGCGTTTGCCGGGATCGGAATCGGCGAGAAAGTGTCTTGTCTCGTCGGGGCTGGGCAATTCGCCAATCGTATCGAGTGTCGAACGGCGCAAAAAGTCCGAGTCACTGCACAATTCAGACGGATACAATCCCAGTTTTCGGAACTGCGCATAGGCAAGCCGATCTATGTAATTCCGAACCGGTAGAGCCGCATACTTTTCCTCCGGCAGGGTCCGGCTGGCGGGGATTGTGATACGGCTGGCATCCACGTAACCCATGAAGCGCGCGACCACCACCCCTTCGCCTTCGACACTTCCAATTTGAACTACGCCCGCCGAATCAACTTTGGCGAGCTCCTTGTCGTTCGAAACGAAATCCGCCAGGTGCGTGACATCCTTCTCGGAGTTATCCGAGTAAATTGCCCGAACTTTTAGGTGGAGGGCCGACCCTTTCACGTAGCTACCCTGGCTCGGCTCGACCTGAATGCGCGCGAGCACCGGCTCGTTCGGATGCTGGTAAACCATTCCGCCCCGAATCCATTCGAGCATGGTATTGTAAGTTTCCGAACCGGGCTCGATGCGCTGTCCCCCGCCATGATCGATGGACATGGTCGGTTTGAGCAGAAGGAGGCTCTCTTCGGGAGCAGCGGGGAAAATGCGGCGGCCCCGGGCCTCGCGGGTGATCTCGGCATAATCGGATTTGGGATCGAAGCTGAAAACCGAGAGTTTAAACCCGTTTTGTCCATCTCCCTTGGCGTGGCAGGAGCCCGCCGAGCACCCGGCTTTCGCCATCAAAGGCAAAACATCATGGACAAAGGAGGGCGCCTTTTTACTGCTTTCATTTGCGAGCGCTTTTGCCGGCGTCTCTGATTCGAATTTGTGCAAGAGCTTTCCTTCGCGATCGACGAGATAGACAATTCCGTCCTGCCCGCCGGCGGCGATGCGGCTGGCATCTTCAGAAACGGATATGGCATGAAGCGGTTCGCTCCAGCTTCCCAACTGGCGTTCTCGCGCCGTCTCTGAACTTTGTTCGCCGGTGTGCCTTTTGAAATCAGTGAACCGAATCAACTTTCCGTCATCGTCCGCGGCGACAACGGTCTTGCCGTCCCCCGACCAGGCGACATTGATAAAATTGTGCTTCCGACCGGCGATCGTGACGACGGACTCGCGGCTCTTCACATCCCAAATTTTTAACTGCTTGTCCGCGCCCACCGTGACCAGTTCGGTGGCATCGACATTGAAGGCCGCTCCCCAGATGGCGCCGAGGTGCGCTTCGATCTGCGCCACTTCTTTTCCGGAAACCAGTTCCCAGAGTTTTACAAGCTTGTCACCGCTCGCAGTTGCGATGAGGCCGCCATCCGGACTGAGTGCAAGATCGTAGAGGACATCCCCGTGCGCCTGCCAGGCAGAGATCTCTTTCCAGGTGGCCGTCGACAAAACGCGCACCCAGCCGTCCTGCGCCATTGCGCCATCAGCCACGATCAGGGCGCCACCATGTGGAGTAAACCGCAACTCATTCACGCGCCCCGCCAGATTCGTTGTCGTCCGAAAAACCTCCATCGACTCGGCTTTAAGAACCTTAAGTTCGCGAAAGGCGCCGCTTGCGATCCATTCCCCATCCGGACTCCAAGCTACGGAACGGACCACGTCGCGATGTAATTCGATATCGTGGAGCACCGGGAAATTCGTCGAAGCGACGTCGTAAACCATCAGATGATTTCGCCGGCCCACCGCCAGCCGTTTTGAATCAGGGGATAAAGCGAGCGCCATAACCGGCTGATAACCTGCGGGCATTTCTTCGAACTTTACGAGGCGGGGCGCCGCGGCTTTCGCAAGAGTCTCTCCATCCCACGGCGCGCCTGCGGCAACCCAGGCGTGCATCACAGCGACCTGATTTGTCGAGAGCTGCTTATTCGGCGGCATATGAGGATCGGAATCCGCCGCCAGCACTTTGAGAATCCGGCTCTCTTCCGCTTTCGCCGTATCGATAACTGCCCCCGAGTCGCCCCCCTGCAAAAGAAGCTCGCGGCTGGTCATCCGCAGCCCGCCTTTGTGTTTTTCCTCGTTGTGGCATGACATGCAGTTCGCATGGAGCAGGCGCATGGCGTCGCGCGCGATCGGGTCCGTTTCCGCAGGCGCGGCGGAAAACACGCGCGCAGAAAGGCACGCGAGCAGCAGGATTCTGATTATTCCCTCAAGCACAGTCTGGGGGATCATCTGCTGAGTTTAGCCGCAAAACGCCGGTTCCGACAAGGCAAACGGTTTAAATCGAACAACCCGTGCATTTTATTTTTTCCTCGAGTCGCTATGCTGCACCCATGAACCGCCTGCTCGGAACTGCGCTGACATTAGTTCTTCCGTTTCTTTTACCGGGATTAATGGCGGAAACACCTGTCGCGCCGATCAACCTTCACGCGCGGGACGCCATCACGCACGGGACCATGCTGCTTTATGAACCGGCTACGAACAAAAACTGCCTGGGGTATTGGACGAATCCGGCTGATTTCGCGGAGTGGAAATTTCAGGTGGCGCGTCCCGGTGCGTATGAAATCGAACTCTGGCAGGGCTGCGGGAAAGGACAGGGGGGCAGCGAGGTGCTGGTGCAAGTTAGCGGCGCGGATGGCCTGCTGACGGAAAGCCGCTTTGTGGTTGAGGAGACTGGCCATTTCCAAATTTTCATTCCACGAAAGCTCGGGCGAGTCGATTTCGCGCAAGCCGGCGAGTATTCGTTATTTATTCGGCCGCAAAAAAAACAGGCCGGCGCAGTGATGGATGTGCGTCAGGTGAACCTGATACCGGCTGCCACACCCCATGCGGAGAACGCCGCTTTGGATTCGATTCTGCATAGCCGGCGGGTGGTTTTTCTGGGAGACAGCATCACCTATTCTGGCGAGTACATTGATTTCGTGGAGGCCTGGCTGCGGTTGAACTATCCCGATTCCAGCGTCGAAATTCTGAATCTCGGGTTGCCGAGCGAAACGGTCTCGGGCCTGAGCGAACCGGGGCATGCGGGCGGTGCGTTCCCGCGTCCCGACCTGCATGAACGGCTGGAGCGTGTGCTGGAGAAAACAAAGCCGGATCTGATCTTTGCCTGCTACGGGATGAATGACGGGATTTATTATCCGTTTGCCGAAGAACGCTTTCAAAAATTTCAGGACGGTATTCGCCGGCTGCGCGAGCGCGCACAGGCCGCGGGAGCTAAAATCATTCATCTGACTCCGCCGGTATTCGATCCGCTTCCGCTCAAGGGCCGGACGTTGCCTGCGGGCCGGGATGAGTATCGATCTCCGTACGAGGGTTATAATGAAGTTCTCGATAAATATTCAGCCTGGCTTGTTGAGCAAAAGGCAGCCGGCTGGGAAGTCATTGATCTGCACGGCCCGATGAACAAGTTCCTCGCTGAGCAGCGGAAAGCGAAGCCGGACTTTATTCTCGCGGGCGATGGGGTGCACGCGAATGCTCAGGGCCATTGGCTGATGGCTCGGGAAATTCTTCATTATCTCGGTGCGCCGGAAAAACTCACGACATCGGAGAATTCGACCGTACTCACAACTTCCAGCGCTCTCGCTCCTCAAGTGCTGAAACTCGTCCAGCAGAGACAGCGCGTTCTGAAGGATTCGTGGCTTACTGAAACCGGCCATCGCCGGCCGGGTATGAACAAAGGAAAGCCGCTGGCCGAAGCACAACGTGAGGCGAACGAACTCACCGCGAAGCTGCACGCTCTCACACGAGCGAGCCTTCCTGGGAAGCGCTCGCTTTGGTTCGGGTTCGAGCGATTCGATTTCGAAGTCGATGGCAAACCTGTTCTCGTGGTGGCCCCGAAGATTGAGGCGCCGGGACGACCATGGGCGTGGCATGGGGAATTCTTCGGGCACAAGCCGAATCCGGACATCGCGCTGCTGGGACGCGGATTTCATATCGTTTACATGAGCGTTCCAGACATGCTGGGCGGGCCGGAAGCTGTCGCGCACTGGGATGCGCTCTACCGTGAACTAACCAGCCAGTATGGGTTCGATGCGAAACCGGCGCTGGTCGGATTGAGCCGCGGCGGGCTGTATTGCTATAACTGGGCGGAGTCCAATCCGGATAAAGTTTCGTGCATTTATGGGGACGCGCCGGTGTGCGATTTCAAAAGCTGGCCGGGCGCTTATGGCAAAGGCAAGCGAAGCGACCGTGACTGGCAGATTGTTTTGGAACAGTATCACTTCCCCTCGGACGCGGACGCGATGGCTTACCGAAAAAATCCGGTGGATAACCTGGCTCCGCTCGCCGCGGCTAAGGTTCCCCTGCTGCACGTCTTTGGCGATGCGGATGAAGTTGTGCCCTGGGATGAAAACACCGGGCTTGTCGCGGAACGCTACAAGCAACTGGGTGGCGAAATCACTCTGATCCGCAAGCCGGGCGGGCTGCATCATCCCCACGGCCTTGATGATTCGACGCCGATCGTTGAATTTATCTGGCAGCACGCCGCCAGTCCGGCGGCGAAATCCTGGCTGACCGCGCACGGTGGCGGTCCTCTCGACGCCGATTCTCACCCACTCATCCGCAAGCTGGGCACCATCGATCTCGACCTGGTGGAAACGACACCGATTGTGATGAGCAACCGGCTTCGGCGTTTCGAATGGGTGCGCCAGGGTGTGGGCCAGCAATATTGGAATAACCAGCGGCACACTAACTACTTCAGGTTTCGCGACCCGGAAACAGGCAATACCACACCGCCGTTTGCCGACGGCCACGAGTTTGGCAGCGCGTTCGTCTATGAAGGCGCCGTTTATGTCACAGGCACGGAGGGGCGCAGCCGCGTGAACATGTTCGTTTCACGCGATTTGACGAATTGGGAAAGCCGACCAGTGCTCAACGACCCGCGCTACGGCATCTTCAACACCAGCCTCTGCCGCGATGCGACGGGTTTTGTGTTGATGTTCGAAATCGACAAACCGGTGGAAGAAGCAGGCGCTCCCTTCACCGCGCGATTTGCCAAATCGGCCGACCTTCAAACCTGGACGCTTACTCCGCCTGAGTGCAATTATTCGAAAGATCGCTATACCGCACCGCATGCCCTGCGCTGGCTCAATGGCTGGTATTACGACTTTTACCTTGAAGCGCATGACGGCTATGAAATGCGTTTGGTCCGGTCCCGCGATCTGATTCATTGGGAGCCGAGTCCGTTGAATCCTGTTCTCCGTCACTCCGCGGAGGACAAGATTATTGCGAACAGCAACCTCACGGACCCGCAGCGCACGCGAATCGCGCTCGCCACAAACATTAACAATTCGGACATCGACTTCTGCGAATACCAGGGCCGCCTCACGCTCAACTATTCCTGGGGCAACCAGCAGGGAACCGAACACCTCGCGACCGCCGTTTACGACGGAAGCCTTCAACAGTTTCTCGAGGGCTGGTTCCCGCCGAGGTGAACTTCGAGCCGGACCGCTAAAACGAAACAAGCCGCCGGGAATCCGGTGGCCTGTCTCAAGTATGAAGTCGATGCGAGTTCAACCTCCTTATTTGTAATATCGGAGGATTTGATTCGCGGCTTAAACGATGGGCTCAGGCCACGGCAGCGATGCGTTCTTCGGCGCGCTTGATTCCAAGGCGTTCGCGGACGAGTTCGACGGTGCGCTCCACAGTTAAGCCATACTTTTTGCGGAGGTAATCGACTGAGCTGGCGTGTTCGATGAACTGATCGGGCCAGCCAATTCGGACGACAGGAGTGGAGATGCCGCGATCCGCGAGCAGTTCGGTGACGCTGCTGCCGTAACCGCCGGGCAGCACGTGGTCCTCGAGGGTCACGACGACATCCGCGGCGCTCGCGAAAAACTCGGTGGTCGCTTCATCGAGCGGCTTGGTGAAGCGGGGATTGATCACGGCGACGTCGCAGCCATCTTCGGCGAGAAGAGTTGCAGCCTGGCGCGCGAGGCGGGTCATGTTTCCGAGGCCGAACAGCGCAACCTTCGCTTTTCCGTTGTTCGAAAAGTTTTGAAGCACCTCTGCTTTGCCTATCTCGAGGAGGGCCGGCTGTTCCTTGATGGGAACGCCTTCACCCGCGCCGCGCGGATAGCGGATAAATGTCGGATGCTTTTGCATCGTGGCGGTAAACATCATGTCCACGAATTCATCCTCATCCTTCGGGGCCATCGCGATGATGTTCGGCACGCAGCGCAAATAGGCGATGTCGAACAAACCATGATGAGTCGGCCCGTCATTGGCGGAGAGGCCGGAACGGTCCATGCAGAAGATGACCGGCAAATCCTGCAAGGCGACGTCATGCACGATGCAATCGTAGGCGCGCTGCAAAAACGTGGAGTAGATCGCGACGACCGGGCGGTAACCCATGGTGGCCATACCGGCCGCGAAGAGGACGGCATGCTCTTCGGCAATGCCCACATCGTAGTAGCGGTTTGGCAGAGCTTTCTCCAAAGCCTTCAATCCGGTGCCGCTCGGCATGGCCGCGGTGATTCCCACGAGTGAATTATCCTTCTGACAGAGCTTCACCATGGCGTTTCCGAAAACATCCTGGTAATTCGGCGGCGTGCCCGGCTTCGTGACCGGCGCGGCGCCAGTGCGGATATCATAGGGACCGGTGCCGTGAAATTTCTCGGGCTGCTGCAGGGCGACGTCGTAACCCTTGCCCTTCACGGTAACGGCGTGAATGACGATGGGGAAATCGACGCTGCGCGCGTATTCGAGAACGCTGATCATTAAGGGCAGGTCGTGCCCGTCAATCGGTCCGAGATAGCGGATGCCCATTTCTTCGAAGATGAGGCTGCTTCCGTAGCCGCCGCGTCCATCGCCGCCGAGGGGACTGTGGCTTGGCTGGAGGGCCACTTCGCTGACGGCGCCTTTAATCGCCTCTTCCGCCTTATGCCCGAGCCGGAGAGCCAGTTCACCCTTGGGTATGCGCTTAATCCAGGCGCCAAAATCCTTCTGAAGCTGGTTGTAACGCGGATTGGTGATGAGTTTATTCAGGTAGCTCGCAATAGCGCCCACATTCTTCGCGATACTCCACTCGTTATCGTTCAGAATGCCGATAAATTTTTTGGTGGTGTGCGCAATGTTGTTCAGGGCTTCGAATGAAATTCCGTTGGTGAGAGCGGCATCGCCAAAAATCGCGACGACGTGCTCATCGCTGCCGCGCTGATCGCGGGCCGCAGCCATTCCGAGCGCGGCGGAGAGAGCCGTTCCCGCGTGGCCAGCGCCATAGCAATCGTGCTCGCTTTCGGTGCGGAGAGCGAAGCCATTCAGGCCATCCGTAGTGCGAATGGTGTGAAAGCGGTTTTTCCGTCCGGTGAGGAGCTTGTGCACGTAGACCTGGTGGCTGACGTCCCAGACGAATTTATCGTGCGGCGTCGAGAACACGCGGTGGAGCGCGATGGTCAGTTCCACCACGCCGAGGTTCGGGCCGAGATGTCCGCCATTGACCGCGAGCTTTGTGATCAGCTCCTGGCGGATTTCATCCGCGAGCTGACCGAGTTGCGGCACCGTTAATTTCTTAACGTGAGACGGATCATCCACCATATCCAGGAATCGACTCATACTTTCTTGTTTTATATCGGAATAAATAGTTGAAACCGAACCGTGAAACGGCCCGGCCGGTCACGCCACATTTCAGGGCGCGGTGCTCTCGGCAGCCTGGGAAAGAGGTTTCAGCGCGAATTGGCCGTTCGACTTCCGTTCGAGCTGCTGAATTTTCACTTCAGCTTCGGAGAGCCTGCTCTGGCAGTTTCGGGCGAGCTTTGTGCCCTCTTCGAATTTTGAAAGCAGCGTTTCCAGCGGCAGATCGTCGTTCTCCATCGCTTCGACAATTCCTTCCAGCCGCTTCAACGCTTCTTCAAATGGCAAATTAACCGCCTCGTCCGCAGCCGAGGGGTCCTTCACCGTTTTCGACATAGCTGGGAGATTAGCGGAATCAGCCCGGATGTCCAGGCAAACGAAGTGAGGGAAGAGAGGGCCGAGGGGCGAGGGCTGAGGGGTGAGGGGGAACGGAACCCGCGAGGGCTGGTTCGGTCGAGGTGCGCGAATACAGGTTTTTGGGGAATGTTGACTGAAATTATTTAAGGTTAGAAAGGTTATTTCAACGGGTCGCGCAGGAAAGTGCGCAGGAGAAGGGTAGTGAATAGGGCCGAAAGGAGGTAGTTCAAGGGTTCGAGGATTTTCACTTTTTAGAGGTACACCCCCGAAAAAGACGCTAAATGTAGAATTCTTGAGGTGCGGTGCCGAGATGGGGTGATGTGCGAGGGGCCAAGGTTTCGCATGTTTCGGGAGGCAGCGCTTCGTGTTCATAGCTTTGGTCATTTGAAAGCAGGTGAGATGCGCCTCCAAAACTGGAGGCGGCTCGTTTGAGCGGGTCGAATGTTGACGGCTCGCCTTCGGAGCGGGCGTGAACTGAGACTCACCCGAGTATCGGTTCAGGCACGCTGACCTGCGGTGATGAATTTCGGTGATTAAAGCATTCTTGTCAACAATATTTGTCTGAACTGCTGAGGAACGTGCTTTTGATGATCGATCCTAGTCTAAATTCGGCTCCTGCGGTTCAAGATGAGCAAGGCGCAAAGGTATTCGTTTAAGGTTCGCTTGGAGTAGATGAAACCGGAATCATCTTTCCACATGGGTTTTCGGGAAGGCGTCATACTGCAATCAAGTGGAATGAGATCGTCCGGATGTTCGAGGTGGGAGAAAGGGTGCGGGCGGGTCTTTATCTCGGGACGTCACGAGGGTATTTTGAGATATCTGCATCTTACTTCACAGATGCTGAAAGCTACCGCGCCGTCCGGGAGTTCATTTGCAGGAACACCCTGGGGACAACCGAGGCGACAGTTCTGAATCCGATATTATCGGAGCAACTCCCAAAGCCTTTGCTGCATTGGATCGAGCCTGAAGACTGGCCGCGCTATCGAACGCAGCTGGTTCGCGGGAACGCTCTGGGACGGCGTGTGGTGACGGCGTTTTGGTTCTTTGTGCGATGGTTTGCGATTTTCGTTCTGCCGTGGCTCGCCTTGCGCCGATTTCAGGTGCCGACAGCCTCAACGGTGCCGTTTATTTCAGCGGTGGCAATCGTGGTCAGTTTCTTCACGCTGCTTCACTGGCTCAACCGGATTATGCCGGTTCATTGCACAGAGATCAGCGTTCGAGAAAACGGCATTTCGCAAAACTTCGGGAAACAAGTTTGGGACCGAAGCTTTCAGAACATCTCCGGCTGGAGGATCATCGAGAAAGAATTCCAGGGTCGACAGTTTGGGCTTTTGCTCCTACAGGAACGCGGGCGGGTAAGTGCGATTGCGATCCCGGACGGTACTATCGGTGAGGTATTATGTGGAATACTCCGCGGAAAGGGGATTTCTGAGGCTCTGGAATTGGCTGAACCGTGGGCCTTTATGAGCTTCCCCGCATGAAGAGGAAATCAAGACCCCAAAGCAGGAGATTGATTTAGTCCAGGAACGATTAAAACGTGCGGAGAAGCATTACCGGCAATGGCACCGAAAAAAAGAAACACGATTAAAAATCGCGAAGCCATCCGCGAGGGCAGCCTAAACATATATGAAGATCTGAACCTGCCTGACGCAGAGGAGCTCAACGCGACGGCCCAGATCGCATACCGCATCTGCGCTATCCTGGAGGAGCGGAAGCTGACTCAAAATGAGGCGGCGGCCGTGCTCGGGATCGATCAGCCCAAAGTCTCCGCACTACTTCGAGGAAGGCTTCAAGGTTTCTCCTCCGATCGCCTGTTCCGCTTCCTCAACGCTCTCGACCGGGATATTGAGATATTCATAAAACCGTTAAGGAAGCGCAGCGACACACCGAGAATTCGCGTAGTGGCCTGCGCGTGACGGATGACGCGTTCCTGGCGTTGCAGGGGAGCCGCGGTTTCGGTAATTTACCGGAGTGAAGAGGGTAAAGGTCGAACCGCGGACGATGCACTCGTCTGAAGAAGATTCGGGCGTCCGTATCACTCTCGCGCGGCCGGAAGCGATCCCCCTCAAACGGAGGAAGTTCATTTCGAAAAGCGAAACGGACGCACAGTGGGAATTACAGACCGGCAAATTTCTCTTGAGAGAATTGAGGAAGCTTTGGCGGACTTCCCGTGAAATATCTGCTGGAGATCAATGTCCAGTTGGCGCGCGGAGCGAACTAAAGCTGGCGACGCTGCTGGATGGGAAAATCCGCCGCAGAATGCCTCCGCGTGGAGGGCGGACAAAGGGAATTCTCTTAAAGGATTGGCGGCCGGACGGTCGAAGTGCCTGACGGAATCTACAGGCGGAAATCGTTCGCGTTTATTTTCCGGAGGAAAAGGCCTTTTTTGACGAAGTATCGGAGCGGTGCTTCCTTATCCGGATGTTCCCTTCCCGCAAATTAAGGAGCCGTGGCAGTTTAGTTGCGTCCGTGGCCTTGTGCGTATTCGGTACGCGATCGGCGGTGGGCGCGCAATCGGCGTATTTGCAGGCGAATCCGACGGCGCAGGAGCAGTATCTTTTGGAGCTGGTGAATCGCGGGCGGCTGGATCCGGCGGGGGAAGCGGCGCGGTCCGGCATTGATTTGAATGAAGGGCTGGCTCCGGGGACAATCAGCGTTACGCCGAAGCAGCCGCTGGCGATGAATGCCAATCTGCTGGAGTCGGCGCGGGGGCACAGCCAGTGGATGCTGGATAATGACATGTTCAGTCATTTCGGCGCGGGCGGAAACGACCCGAGCAGTCGAATGCGCGCGGCAGGTTATTCGTTCACGGGAAGCTGGACGCTTGGCGAGAATATTGCGTGGAAAGGATCGTCGGGCACGATCAATCTGAATTCAGTGGTGGCGGATCTGCACAAAGGGTTGTTTGTGGACGCAGGGATTGCGGATCGCGGGCATCGTGTGAATCTCGAGAGCGACAGTTTCCGCGAGGTGGGCATGGGGGTAAAGCAGGGGGTGTTTACGAGCAATGGGGTGAATTACAACGCGGGGATGATCACGGAGGACTTTGCCAAATCGGATGCGCAAGGGCCGTTTTTGCTCGGCGTGATTTATCGCGATACGGATAACAACAAATTTTATACGCCAGGTGAAGGTCTCGCCGGGGTGACGGTTACACCGGGCGCAGGGAATTATTACGCAACGACGGCGGATGCCGGGGGATTTGCTCTGCCGGTCGCCGGGTTAACGGGCAGTCTGAGCGTGACGATCAGCGGCGGGCCGCTCGGCTCGTCGTATACGAAAACCGTTCTGCTGACGGGTAAGAACGTGAAGGTGGATTTCAACACCGCTGTCGATTTGCCGGACGCGCCGTCGATCACGCTCAGTCCGCCGCAAATTGTGGGCCGCTTTTTCACGTTTCATGTGAGCGGCGCCGCAGGATGGCAAGTGGCGGTGGAAATGAGCAGCGACTTCGTGCATTGGCAGCAGAGCCAGGTGCTTTCGCTGGATGCGACGGGCGGCACCTTCAGTGAAGGGTTGGTGACGGTGAAGGGATCGCGCTTTTACCGCGCGAAAAAATTGTAGACTGAGTCCGGACCTCTCCCGCGGAATACTGGAAAGCCTGAGCCGCGGCAGCACGCGACCGCCCCTTGGAATTCCTTCAAATCGGTATTTGTTTACCGGAGGAAAATTAATTCAACAGGAGGTAAGTTATGTGTCGATTCAGCAGTTTCACCATTCCCGCGACCCTGGCATTTTTCGTGATCACGGCGCATCCGGAGCAACCCGCTGCGAAAGCGACCGATCGGAACAGGAATCTCACGGCGGAGCAGCGTAATCAGCAGTCCACATTTCAGCCGGGCGCGATTCCGGACGCGGAGATGAAAACGGCAGTGAAGGATGTGAACAAGGCGAGCACGTTCATGGGGATGGCTGTCGAAAATCTGCAGAACGAGAGGGTGGGTACGGTGAAGGACCTGGTGTTCGATCCCTCGAGCGGAAAGATTTCTTATGCGGTGCTCTCGGTGGGCGGATTTCTCGGGGTGGGCGACAAGCTCGTGGCCGTGCCGATCACGTCGTTGCGGGCCGCTCCGGGCGAGAAGCATTTGGTGGTGAATATGACGAAAGCGGAAGCGGGCAACGCACCTGGCTTGACTCGGGACAACTGGCCGCACTTGAACGATCCGGCTTTAAGCGCCGCGCCGGCCGCCGAGGCGAGCAGCACGAGCAGCACGGGAAGCGCGCCGTCAGCCAGCGTTGGGTCAAACAGCAGTTCGTATCAGAGCAGTTCGGCGGCGAAGTCTTCGGACTCTTCCGCCGCGCCATCGGCGAGCAGCGGTAAAGATTCGGGAAGCAGCGCCCCGGCGGCGACTGGTTCGAGCACGAGCAGCGATTCTTCAACCGGGCCGAAGGACAGTGCGCAAACTGCGCCGGATTCCGCGAAGGATTCGAGCAGCAGCGACAGTTCGAAGAAGTAGTTTTAAAGGAGTCGCGACCCAGGGCCGGCAAGAGCGCCGGCCCTGAACCACTTGCGACTCTACGAACTCAAACTCAAATCGCGCTCTTTCGTACCCGCCAAACCGATCCGAAAACTGCGGTGCGTGGCTCTGTCGCCGGGCGCTCGCAGGCAATTCCATTCGATGGCGAGGCCATGAACATTTGAATTGCTAACGGCATGGGGATCGCCGCCGGTTTCGATTTGGCATTTCGAGTCTCTGATTTGAGCACAGTGACAGTTTAGCTGCCTCACGCGAGAGAGCTTCCCTTATCTTGCGGATTATTGATCGTGGGTTGCCCTGGAATCAGCGGCAAAACTCAGATTTCAGCGAGCCGCCGATCCGCATCGCCAAACCGCGGGACAGTCACGCCCATACGGTCCATCAACGAAAGATAAAGGCTGCAGGCGCGGCGGTTCTCATTTCCGCGATCCAAGTAATCGAGGATGCGTCCGGTTTTGAGTGTGCCACCGGCGCGACCGGCCAGGAGCATCGGCATTTGATCGGCCTGATGCCGGTCGCCATCGAAGAGGTTCGAGCAACAGAGCAGGATTGAACTATCGAGAAGAGTCTGGCCGCCCTCGTCGATGCCTTTCATGCGGCTGATCAGGTATGCGAACTGTGAGGCGTGGTACTGATTTGTTTTCAGATACATCGCTTCGCGTTTCGGATCGTGGCCATTGTGCGTCAGGTCCAGATGCAGGCTGCCCTGGACGCCTTCGATGAATCCGAAATTCATTTGCGAGAGGTCGTTATTCAGCATGCAGGTGGCGATGCGGGTTTTATCCATGCGGAAGGCGAGCACGATCAAATCGAGCATGAGCTTCATGTGCTCGGGAACATTTTGCGGAAGCGAGTCGGCCGGGCGCGCCATGTCCGGGGTGGAGAGCGAGGGATGCCAGCCTTCCAGACGCCCGTCCTGAGAGGCCCGGTCGATTCTCTTCTCCACGTCGCGAATCGATTCGAGATATTCCTCGAGCCGCGTGCGGTCCTGAGAGGCAATGCGCCGCTGGAGATTTTTCGCGTCATCCATGACTTCGTCCAGAATGCTCCGGTCGCGGCGGCGCGCGCCGGGATCGCCCACGAGCAAATCGAAAACGCGCGGGGGATAAATTTCTTTCATCGCCGGTTTGCTCTCCGAGCTCCAGGAAATGCATGAGCCGTAGAGCATCGAAAGGCCGTCTTCGAGACGCATTTCCGTGGGTTCGATCCCGAGCACGAGGCTGGGAATGGGAGTGCGATCACCAATTTGCTGCGCCATGAGCTGATCCATGGTTTTCCCACAGCGAATGTCGTTCTGATCGGTGCTCACCCAGCCGCCGGAAAGAAGATTGGAAATGCGGCCGAGGTGCGGGCTTTTGTGAGCAACGGCCTGCTGGTTGTAGAGGCCGCGAAGAAAGATCATGTCGGCGCGGTGCGGCAGCATGGGCTGAAGGCCCTGGCCGAACTCCATCTCCGCGCCGGAGCCTTTGGCCCACCAGTGCGCGGGCTCGACGCCATTCGAGAAATAAAGAGTGGCAAAGCGGACGGGTGGTTTGGCGGCGGATTGCTTGAGGACTTCTCCGCTTTGCGCCGCTCGCAAGGGGAGTGATTCGAGCCATGGCAGCGCCAGAGTGATCCCTGCGCCTCGCAGAAAATTGCGGCGTGTGACGCGCTGAGACCAAACTTGTTGTTTCGGGGTTTTTGTTTTCATGGCCGTTTGCTTTCGAGAGCGGTTTTCTCCTGGAGCGCAACGTGGCGCGGCGCGGTGGAACTGATGTCATTTGCGCGCCGATAGCGGAATTGCGGACTTGCGACAATTTGGAGAACGAGAGTGGAAAAGTGATTGTCCGCCTGCAAGCCGGAGACCATTTGGTCCAGGAGCGGGCGGTCGGAGGCTAGCTCCGCGCGGCCAAGAGCAAAGCCCAGCAGTTTCGCGCAGAGGGTGCGGTTGAAGGAAGATTCATGGACGAGGAGATATTGATTCAGGCCTTCGAATTCGCTGATCTCGGTGCCATCATTCAGTTTGCCGCTCGCATCGATTTTCTGACCGTCGCGATACGTGTCGCGCCAGCGGCCTATCGAATCGAAATGTTCGAGCGCGAAACCGAGTGGATCCATACGCGCGTGGCAGTTGACGCAGGAAGGATCGCGCCGATGCGCTTCAAGACGTTGGCGGACAGTCTTGCCATCGGCGAGCACGTCGTCAGGTGGAATGGAGCCGGCATCGCCGGGCGGTGGCGGAACTCCCTGGCCGAGCACCCGGCGGAGGATCCAGTCGCCGCGCTTAACCGCGCTGGTGCGGAGCGGAGCGGAAGTGCTGGTGAGAACTGCGCCAAGGCGAAGAAGGCCGCCGCGATGGGAAGAGTTCACACCGTCGATTTTCGCCAGAGCGTTCGTCGGAAGATTGCCCGCCTGCACATCGTAATGGTGCGCAAGTTCCACGTTTAGAAATGAGTAATCGGCGAAGAGAATGTCATGCACCGGACGGTCCTCGCGCACGATGTGTTCGAAGAAGGAAACCGCTTCGTCGTAAAGCGAGGCTTTCAAACTGTCCGTGAATTCGGAGAAGCGAGTGGTGTCCACGCCGCGATAACCGTCGAAGCGGTAAAAGCCAAACCACTGGCCGAAAAATTCGGTGGCGAACCGGCGGGCTTTGGGGTCGCGGAGCATTCGGCGAGCCTGGGCAGCGAGCTGGTCCGGTGTTTCGAGTTCGTGCGCGGCAGCGGCGCGCCAAAGTTCTGCATCGGGAACGGAGCCCCAAAGGAAATAGCTCAGCCGGCTCGCCATTTCCCAATCGGTCAAGGCTACGCGGCCAGAGGTGGAATTTTGCGCGAGAGAATTGGGCGTGACGCCGGGCATGGTTTCGATGCGGTAGAGGAAAGCCGGTGAAACAAGGATTCGCGCCAGCAACGCCTGCATGGCGGATGGATGATCCACTTCGGCGCGCATGGAATGGTAAAAGGAGCGGAGCTTTTCCTTTTCGCTCTCGGAAAGCGGTCGGCGCCACGCATTGCGGGCAAATTCGAGGGCATCGTTCACGTGCCCGGCCTCGGCCGCATGCAGTGTGTTCGTGGCGGCAATGTACTGGTTGTAAATGTGTTCGACGAAAGGCCGCGGTTCCCCGGGAATTTTCGCGACGCGTTCGGGGGTGAGAGCGGCAACGCTGAGTTCGGCCGGGTCTAACTTAAATTTCTTCGCGATGAAGGAAAGCCAGAGATCGTGATAATCGAATGCGGTGAGAAGGTCAGTCCACGCCTGGTCAAGTTCGCGGCGGGCGTCTGACTCGAGAACGTGCTCGGTGAGGAACTGATCATCGCGATGGTATTTGATCGCGGCATGAAAGTGGTTTCGTTCGGGGTTGTTATAGTCGCTGTTGAAGGGCGGCGGGATGGGATCACGGTCCGCCGGGGCCGCTTCGCGATGAGAGATTTGCGGGAAAGCGCGTGCGAATTGCGCCACTCCTGCTTTGAGGCGGTCGATGCCGCGGCCATTCGGATTGGCCAGAAGCAGTGAGAACGTTCCCGTGGCCGCAGCGGTGGCTCCTTCGTTCAAATCATGCTCGATCAGGCAACGCATGACGCAGTCGCGGTCGTGCGCCGATTCCGCGATTTCAAGTTCCGCCTCCATGAGAAGCTCCGCCTGTGTCGCTTCGGGAGGAATCGCAAATTCAATGGTGTGTGTTACCGCGCCGGAGGTAACGAAATCATTTGTTCCTACCGCACGGTTTTTCAGGCCGGCGCTCTGCCCGAAATTGAGACGATTGGCGGTGGATTCAGATACGGATTCGCGCAACGGTGTCCCTCGCGCGCGCCGGCCAGTCGCCTGAGCGGCCCCGGCTTTGCGAAAGCGGAGGGATGGCTGCCGCCACAACACCAGCGCATGGTCGGCATCGCCGCTGAAAGCGGGAGCGACCGTTAATTGAAATTTCGCATTTGTGGTCCCGGCCGGCCAGCCGAGACGAATGCGAAATGCGTTGGTTGGAGAAGGCTTGAAACTGGTCTCGGTGAGAACGCTCGCGACCTCCGCATCACCGGTATTTTCAGCAAAACAGATCTGCCATGCCTGCAAGAGGTCGTAGAGTTTTTCGCATTCGGCGCGGACCGTGCCTTCGTTATTAACGGCTGGTGCGGGGAGCTGTTCCCACGCGCGAACAATCTCACTCGCCGGGAAGGGAAGGTCGCTCGATTGGAGTGTCTGCCAAACGTATTGCAGAAAAGGCGCATCCAGACCTTCACGGTGCGCGAAGTCGGTGAGGCTTCCTTCGAGATGGAGCGCGCTCCGGTGCTTGTAACGCCACGCCGCGAAAAATGCCTTTGGATAGCGGTCGAGCCCAAACTCTTTTCCACCTTCGCCCGAGGCCGTCCGAAAACCGTGCTTCTGGTAAATCGATTGAATGCGGCGAATTGCGGAGAGTTCCTGGCCGGTCTTTCCGGGATCGCTGTAAAAATGCAATGGCCCCGCGCCGATCACCGCGTGCGCGGCGACTAGTTTGGCCGCCTCGAGGTAATGTTCGAGGGTCGAATCCTGGATGAATTGAACGTCGCCGACGTTCGAGAAGCCTTCGCCACCGACCGCGTCGCTGATGAAGGTGCGTTCGAGGCCGAGGTCCAGGCCGGTCAGATCCTCGATTGAGTAGGCGTATTCGGCGCTGGTGAGACGCCGGAGGGCAATTCGTCCGGGATCACCCTGTTCCTTGCGAATATATTCGTCGAGCGCGTTGCGAACCACCGAAACGAGCGCCTGCCGCTCCGAGTCGGAGGGTTGTTTTGAATCTTCGGGCGGCATTTCCCTTTTCTCCACCATGCCGATGACCTTTTCCCAGGTTTTAAAGAGGGAAGCGAAGTCCGGAGCCGCGCTGATCTGCTCCAGGTTAAGGCGGGCTTTGGTTTTCCTTTCGCCGTGGCACTTGAAGCAGTAATCGCGGAAAGCGGGGGCGGCAACCTTCGTGAATTGTTCCTGGGCTGCGGGGGACGATTGCGATGAACCAGGCGTGGCGAAAAGAAGGGGCAATGCTGCAGCCAGGGACGGCAGCAGCAGCCGCAATCGTAAAGACAGGGTCATCAGCGGCGATAGTAGCAGAACCGCCGGGCGTTTGTCATTTTCCTGTTTCGAAGGCAGGCGCGGACTTTTCCTGGCTGGCGCGGAGGATCAACGGGAGCAACTCCTGGAACAGAATGATTTTATTCTGATCCTCGACTGAATCCTCCGGGGAGACGGGCACGGCCGCGGCTTCTTCGGAAATGGTGCCGGCAGCTTCGATGCCGGTTTGAAGAATCAGCCGTTCAAAATAGCTGTTCATAGTAGCTCCGTTTCTTCAATGGCGATCAGACGCCGGTATTCGTTCCTGCGGGTCTGCGGAACGGCGAGGGTTTGTCTTTCACTCCAGCCGTACGCCTTTGCGAAGAAATGGATGTCTTCGATCATGACCGCACGCAAATCCTGCAGACACTCCAGCGCGCATTTTTCGAGATCGACGGGGAATTGCGCGTGATTCCCGCATTTTGGGCACGGCCGGCGAAGCACAAATGCGACCAGCGGATCCGCGGCTGTCAGGGCCAGATCCAGCATGTTCAAATCACTGCGTCCGAGCCGGACGGGAAGGTTGGAAGCATCCCGCGCCAGTGAAATGGCCATTTCGTAAATAGCCTCTCCTTTTGTTGCAAACCGTCTTTCTTTCCAGACTGCCTGGTCCCTCCCCGTAGGGACGCGCAACCGCACCATTTTTTCCCCCGAAAGCTCCACCCCCACCTCCTGCGTCGCCGGTCGAACGGCGAAATCACTAAATAAAACGGCGGCGTGGAATCTCTCCTGGCAGGCCGCTGCCGGGCAGGCCAGCCATACCTGAAACGCCGGGGCGCCCAAACTGCATTCCACAATCTTGAGCAACCGCCTTGCGCGCTCTCCCACTGAGAAGTTCCACGCCGCGTTGCGCCGCGATTTGAGTGGCATTCCTGAAGCCACGCAACAACGCGCCAAAACTTCCGTTACAACCATGAGCCGGTCGCGTTGAAAGTCGATTGCAAGGTCCTCAACCCGCCCGAAGGCGCGCGCGGGCGGCAGTCCGCGCACCTCATCCAGCTCGGCCTCCATTTCGGCCCCGGCTCGTTCCAGCATATCGACACCCAGGAATTTGTGCCTCCGTTTACGTCTACACGACACCCTTCAACCCGCACCCAATAAAAATTCCAAGTTGCGGATCGAGTTAAGCAGCGGGAATGCCAGTTGGATTACGTTGATTTTGCGCTCGTTACAATGCGCTGCATGGCGCTTCTGCGCCACTTGACGGCTCAGAAATCCTTGCATTCGCTTTCCATAAGCGCTTTTTCAGGGTGGACATTTTCGCCCATCACCAGGACGAAATCAGCCTCTCGTCCGCGCCTGCGGGTCGTTCGCTCCACGCGAATATTGTGCTTTCGCATCAATTCAAAAAAGACGCGCCGGTTTTTCCGTGCGGCGCGGGCGGCCCGCCCGATGTTTCCCTGATGCTCCAGCAGCATTTCCTGGAGATAACGGCGCTCGAAATCGGTCACGACACGCGCTTTCTTCTGATTGAATGATTCGAAATCGGCTCCGTTCCTTGCAATGGAGCCCGGCAACTCAATGCTTTCCGGTTGAATCATATCGCCCTTCGCGAGAACGAGCGCCCGTTGCACAACATTTTCCAGTTCGCGCACGTTTCCCGGCCAATCGTAAAAGATCAGTTTCTGGAGGGAAGCGGGAGCGAACTCGGGCAGGCGCCGGGGATCGGGACCGCCATGACGCGCGAGAAAGTGAGCGGCGAGGAGCGGAATATCTTCCCGGCGGTCGCGAAGAGGAGGCAGGTGGAGGCGAAGCACATTCAACCGGTAGAACAGGTCCTGGCGCAATCGGCCTTCGCGCATGGCGACTTCAAGGGAACTGTTCGAGGCGGCAATCACCCGGACGTCCGCCTTGCTGGTCCTGGTCGATCCGAGGGGCCGGTATTCCTTCTCCTGCAGGAAGCGCAAGAGTTTCACCTGCGCCATGAGCGGCATGGAATCGATCTCATCGAGAAACAGCGTTCCGCGATCGGCCTCCTGAATCAGGCCGCGGGTGGTGCTCTGCGCGGTGGTATAGGCTCCAGCGGTGTGTCCAAAAAGTTCGTTTTCGACCAGCTCGGAGGGGACCGCACCGCAGTTCAAGGGGACGAACGGGAATTTCGCGCGACCGCTCAGATAATGAATGGAACGCGCGCACACTTCTTTTCCGGTGCCGGTCTCCCCGGTAATTAAGATTGAGGCGTCACTTTGCGCGAACCGGGGCACTTTGTTCACCTCTTCCAGGAGGACGGGGCTTTCGCCCACAAGCTGATGCACACCAAAAATTCTGCGCTGATTCGGTCCATCGCCCTGTTCCTCGCGAAATTGAAGCAACCGCTTCAGCCGCGGCCATATTTCGAACTGGCGCAATGGAGGCACGAGGAAATCGCTCGCACCGAGTTCCAGAATGTGGTGCAGAATGGCGGGA
>JADMIO011011152.1_pt1 | contig 22676 bp, 20 predicted proteins | sample 8958161 | NCBI WGS metagenome assembly JADMIO01 (sample SAMN16585339, study PRJNA669376) | soil metagenome | isolation source: Crop rotation soil | place: USA: Cullars Rotation, Alabama | collected 2011 | reverse complement strand
GCCGCGACTTCAAGTCACGTGAATTCCAAGCTTCGGATCCCACTGTGCTGGAAAGTGCCCCCGCTCCGTAACGGAGATGCGCATGCCCGCCCCGCCGCCGACGATCACGCCGACGCTGGAGACGCCCACCGCACGAACGGAAGTGACGTCCACGACGACGACGCGCGTATCGGCATACCAGGTGAAGGGCGTTCGCCCGCTGAACTGGATGCCAGCACCACCGCCGTACATCGAGCCGGTCCCACCGACATCGAGCTGGAAGAGGCCGACGACACGCCCACCGAAGTTGTTCCTGACGAGCCAGTCGACGTTCGGCTTGAGGTCGTTCTTGATGACATCGGAGTGCTCGGCGACCACGACGGTCGTGCCCGCGATGGCCGCGGCATTATCGTCGATGGCGTCGTCTTGGCGTCGCTCGTGCTTGCGACTCCTCGCCTGGTCCTCCTCGTACTGCTTCCACTTGGCCTCTTCCGCCTCCGAGCTGTAGTTGCAGACGATGCCGGTTTGAACCACCTGCTGCAGGTTGGTCCACTTCCCCCAGTGCATCTCCATCGCCGCCGGATACTTGCACTCGCAGGCGCCGTTGGCGGCGCGCTTGGTGCCAGGTCCGCAGGTGATGTGCTTGCCGTTCTGGAAGTTGGGAGTGTAGTACCCTCCACCACCTCCGGGCAGCGCGGGACGCGTCGCCTGAGGCTGGCTGGGGGTGACCACGACCGTCGTCGGGCGCTGCGCTTGTCCGCAGTTGACCCCGCCGGCGGCCCTGCAAGCCCGCTCGAACTCGGCGCGACGCCGCCACGCGACCATCTCCGCCTCGGCGTACGCGCGCTGATCGGCCATGCCCTGTTGGGCAGCGGCCGCCGCGCGCGCCTCGGCGTCGGTCGCATGCTGGTGCGGCTGCGCCTGGACATCCCCCTCGCGGGAGAACGTCACCACCCCCACGACGGGGACGGCGACCAGGAAGGCCATGAGGCTCGGGAAACACGTGCTTCGCTTGATCATCGACGTCCTCCATCTACAATGTCCGCGGCCACACCGGGACTGACTTTGCCTCGGTGGGCAGTACTGAAACCACATCTTGGGAAAGAACATCTCTCCCTTGATGGACCGTCACTACGGACAAAATATCTTGTCTTCAGTGATGATCCATCAGGGTTTTCCAGACTTTGAGGATCTGGAGTCGTCCCGAGGCGAACTTTGGGAAAGGAGGAATATCCCCAAACACGCTACGGAACGGCTTCAGACTCCCAATGAATACCTTATTACAGAACAAAGTAAGTTACCATAAATAACAAATATTGTCAAGAGGGATTGGCTTTTAAAATAGCTTCTTTTTACTCTGGAGATATTTAGTAAAAAAAGAACCATATTTAAGCTAAATATCAACTAAAACACAAATCCCGGGTCATCGCGAGCGCACAGAGTCCGGAGGGACAACTGTGTGCGATGACACCGGGAAGGGCTTGATAGAACCGTCAAGCGGGCGGCGACCTCGTGGGGTCTAGTTGCAGAGCGTGTACGCGGTATCGGGCGTCGGCCGCGTGGACTGCAACAGGGACGCGCGGCGCGTCGGGAAGCACGACGTCTCGCTGGCAGGCGCGCTGGTCACGCTGTTGGTCCAGGAGGCGATGACGCAGAACGGCACCGCGTTGGGAGCCAGCGCCGTGCACGCCGTCGGCTTGTGGGGCACCGGAGCCCCACGATCAGCGCGCAGCGCGAGCCGCCGGTTTTCCTCGCAGGTCGCGGCGGTCAGGCCGCAGCCCGAGAAACCGTCGTCGTCCGCATCCTGCCAGCAGACCAGCGCGGCCTTCTTGGCCGTGGCGCAATCGGTGACCCAGGGGGCGACGGTCACGCCGCCGCTGGTGGCGGGCGTCGGGGGCGTGACCGTGATGGCCGCGACCACCGTCGGAGCCGGCGGCGGAGGCGAAACCACGACAGCCGCCGAGACCGTGGGCGCCGGGGGCGTCGCGAGCGTTCCGCTCGTCGTCGCCACGGGGGCGGGCGGGGTGGCGGACGCGGTGCCGCTCGCGACGGGCGGGGGCGGCGGGACCGAAGCCACGCTGCCCGACGCCGTCGCCGGGGGGGCGGGGGGCGTGGTGACCGTGACGACCGCTGCGCCGCCGTCCGGAGACGGGGGCGCGATCGTCACGGTCGTCGTCGGCGCGGGGGCGCCGCTGTCGGCCGGCGCGCCGCCGGTGCCGGTGCTGGTGTCGTCGATCCCCGGCGTGCTCGGAGGCGGACCCTCCTTCTTCTTGCAGCCGGTGGACGCGGTGAGGGCCACGAGGGCCAAGGTCGCGAGAATCGTGTACTTGCGCGAGATCTTCATGTTCGTCTCTCCTGATTGGTGATCGCGATCAAATCCGAGTTCTGCCACTGCAGTGGCGGGTGTATTTCTAGCTCTTGCTGTCATTACAGCGAATAAAGAGACAAAAATACACCCACCACTTCAGTTGTTCTATTTATGCTTTTAAAAGAACTAGACTTTATATCATGTTTCAGAGAATCTGTCAAGCCCACTTAGCTAAGATGGGAATAATCAATTAAAAAGCCTATTCTTTAATAAATATCAAAAAAACACGTCATTGCGAGCGTAGTCATACGAAGCGCGGCAATCTTCCAAAGAGATCCTTTCGTCTGATTCCTATCTATCTTTTGGTAAGATTGCCGCGTCGTCCTACGGTCTTATTTGACACTTCTCGCAATGACGTAATTCTTTACTATACCGTCGTTCCTTTGACACGGCTCAAAACCCATGTGACAGACAGAAGGAAGCCAAGAACAAGACCCATTAACGCATTGCGAATAAAATCAGGTTTCGCAAAAAAACGAGAAGGGAGCGGATCATCAATGACTTGCACGCGAACAGAATATCCAAAATAGTTAGGCGCTTGATTGGCGATCTCTTGCGCAACACGAATCGCGATACGCATTGCCTGATCTCTGGAGGTATGATATGCTGTCACGCTCATCACACCAGTGCCAGGAATAACGGTTGTCTCAATTGTCTTACGCCAGGTAGCTCGTTTGGTAATTTCGTCTGTCGGAAAATAACTTTGATCAATTTGCTCATCCCCCATTACGGCATGAAAAAAACTAGAAGTATAAATCACTTCAGAAAGATTTTGTGCAATTCGCTCGGTTGATTTGATGGCGGTATATGGATCAAGTCCCGTCACGTTTGTTTGAGTGATCAAAAGACGGACCGTAGAAGAATACCGAAGAGGTTGGATCAACGAAAATCCGATAGCGAGTACAAAACCCAAAGCAGTACAAATAGCGATCAAGCGCCAGAAGCGTAAAAAAATGCGTGTAAGGTTCGGAGTAGACATAAGTTTTTATTTATTTAAGTGGTTCACTGCTCGTTGTCGCTCCGAGAGTGACTGGAAGCGCCATATCCGCACCATTCCGTTGAAAATGAAAGACGACACTTGTACCAGCTCGATATTCAGATAATAACTCTCCAAGATCAGATGTCCCGTCTAGAATATCATGTTCGATGCCAATAATCACATCCCCAGCACGCACGCCAGCTTTGGCAGCGGGAGAATCTTTGATGACTGCCGGTTTACCTGCCTTTTTATCTTCATACACCAATGCTCCACGTTTCGGCAGCTCCCCTCTCTCGCCATCGATCCGCCAAGCAGCCATATCGCGTACATGCACACCTACATATGCATGACGAATCGTACCTCCACTTGAAAGAAAAGACGTGAGAGAGGTAGAAATACTCGTCACGGGAATAATACGCAAAGGCTCGCTAGGGAGAGCCTCAACAAGACCAACCAATGAGCCTCGACCATCCCATACCGGAGACCCTCCATCACCTTGACGAGCAAAACCATCCAGCGTAATTCGTCGCGTCGCGACTTCACTCGACGTTACTTCTGTCGCAAGACGAGGATCAACCAATGCCGTTACAAGCGTTGGCGCCAACACATGAGCACGACGTTCAGTCCAAAGCTCAGAACCTGGTACAAGATCAGCTATCTGCGCAAAAGCCGACACCGTAAGTTCGTGAGGAATCGTCTTTAAATAAACGGTACCGTTAATATGATCAACGATCGCTTTGGTGACAGAATAGGAAACGCCTTCATGCCAAAGACTAAGATCCGCTTGATGCAGGTTACCGATAACACCCACGGTCGCCACAAACCACCCATCCGATGTCACAGCCACTGCCTGACCAAGGAGACGCTCGTCCGTTAATGTCCGCTCTTCAAGGGTGGTACCTTTTGGCTTGCGATAGACTGCGGCCACAGGACTCATTCCACGCTGTAAAAATTCTTGTGGCAGCGTCGGCGTTGTGACACGACCTCCGAGTTTGATCAAAGCTGGTGGAGCCGCAACGTCTGTTGAAGTCGACGTCACCGAACGAGACGGCATCGAAATTCGATACACCGGAATGGGAACCATATACGACGTCACTACAAATGCGGCAGCAGCCCCAGATGCTGCGCCCACAAAAACGGTCAATGCAAGCAGTAAAAAAATGCGATGAATTTTTGGCTTTGTTGTTTTCATAACCTACGTGCTACGAGTATACGCGAATGACCTCGAAAGGCCAACTCTTTACAGATGTGGTCGACCATTTTTTCACACTGTTCTAAAACAAAAATGTCATTCTGAGTCTGACGAAGAATCTTCAAAATAGATGTAAGGCAATTTCTTTGACGCTCTCGGCAGCTGTTTTATTTTGAAGATCCTTCGTCGTTCCACCTCCCTCTGGATGACATTTATTTTTATGTTGCAAAAAACCTCACGACAACTATGCCTTTCTTCTATTCAGTAACAAACTCAATCCAAACAATGCAATCGCTACAACAACGATAGCTCCACCGCTTGGGAAGTTGAGATAAAAGGATGAAAACAGACCGGTAATGACACAACAGACAGAGATCAAAACCGCATAGATGGACGTTCTTAAAAAACTACTTCCGAATTGCGTTGCGGTAAGAACAGGAATAACCATCAGCGCACCTACTAACAACGAACCCACGACCTGCATGCTAAGCGCGACCGTCATGGCTGCAAGAATCATCAGCCCAATATTCAAGAGACCGACAGGCATGCCATTCGCCTTTGCAAGCTCTTCATCATAGGCAACCAAAAATAATTTTTTAAAAACGCCAATCGTGATCAAGAGAACGCTCGCACCAAGACCCGCAATCATGAACACATCCGCGCGTGACACCGTAGTAATGCTTCCAAACAAGTAGCTGAAAATATTCACATTCAATCCATGTGACACGCCAAGCAAAACAATCGCAACTGCTAAGCTGCCAGATAAGAAAAGCGCGAGAACCGATTCTCCAAAAATCTTACGCTTCTGCCGGAGTTTCTCGATTCCAAACGCCGCAAGAGAAGAAGAAAGAAGCGCACCAATTATTGGATTAAAATGAAACAAGACTCCTAATGCCACACCTACAAGAGAGACATGGGATAAGGTATCAGCGAGGAGTGAGTATCGCTTTGTCACTAAAAAAATACCAATAAGAGGAGTAATAATGCCAATAATAATCCCCGCGACAAAGGCGCGCTGCATAAAATCGTACTGAAAAATAGCGAACATACGATTAGTGTGATCGGTGAATATGGGTAATGTTTTTTCCGTAGAGATGCTCAATCACACGAGGCTCGTGTAGCATCGATGGACTGCCGAAGCAGAGCAATCCCCTGTTCAAACATAAAATAGATTTTACTTCTTCGGTCACCACATCGATGTCATGAGAGACGAAAAGGATTGTTAGTCCTTGCGTCTGGTTTAAATTTTTTAAGAACGCATAAAAATCCTGCTGCGTTGTAACGTCCACACCGACAAACGGCTCATCAAGGATCAAGAGATCGGGCTTGCTGACCAAAGCTCTGGCGACATAGACGCGTTGACGCTGCCCGCCAGACAACCCACTCATCAATCTGTCTTTCAAATCCACAATATTCGCAATCTCTAACGCTCTTTCAATTGCCGTACGGTCTCCTGCTGTGGTTCGATGAAAAATCGATGCACGCGGAGTCAAACCACTTTCGACAATTTCAAATACGGTTGCCGGAAACGAAATACTCTCTTGCGCGACTCTCTGTGGAACGTATCCTATGTGAGACCCTTCAGCGATATGGATCGTCCCGACCTGCGGACGCAAAAGTCCGACCAAAAGCTTTAGTAACGTTGTCTTACCACCTCCATTTGGACCGACAATGCCGACATAGTCTCCTCGTTTTATACTGAAAGAGACATGCTCCAACACAGGGTGCTGTTCGTAGGCAAAACTAAGGTCATGCACCTCAATAAGTGGTTTATCTATTGACATACGAGAGCCGTTCGCAGGCTGGTGAGGTTATCTTTCATGAGCGAAATGTAATTTTTCCCTTCTTGAATCTCGTGATCGGTCAGTCCTTCGATCGGATTTAATACCAGCGTCTTCGCACCTATCTCTGTCGCAATCGTCTGCGCTAATTTTGGATTGACGAGCGTTTCAAAAAAAATATATCCGACGTGCTGTTTTTTTGCTGTTTCAACAATTTGCGCAATGACCTGAGGAGTCGGCTCTTCGTCAGGAGAAAGGCCGAGGATATAAAGATTTGTCAGCTGATAACGAAGGGAAAGGTAATGGAACGCGTTATGCGTCGTCACGATCTGCCGAGATTGGCACTGCTTCAAACCGTTTTCATACATCTGATGTAGCGCGCCAAGTTGCAAAAGATAGGCGTCTTTATTTTTTGCATACACATCCGCGTGAGCAGGGTCAATCTGTATCAACGCATCAGCAATAACAGTACTTTCTCGTTCTGCATTGATAGGATCAAGCCAGAAATGTGGATCGGTCGAAGTAAACTGGTCACCCATGCGGAGAGTAACAATATTTTTCGCATGAAGGTCAGACGCGAGCTTATCCGCCCAAGGATCAAAGCCATTCCCATTGAAAATAAAAAGCTTCGCCGAATACACGGCTGCGATATCTTGAGGCGTAGGCTCGTAGTCGTGAGGTTCTGCTCCTGCAGGTGTGATGTTCACGGCGTTTACCAGATCACCACCGATATTTTTTGTAAAATCCGCTAACGGGTAGAAGCTTGTCACTACGGTGATTGAAGCAGAAGATGGCATACGAACGCCACGCTTTCTGTTTTGATATGAATAGACACTATACGTTATGCCAAATGAGAAAAGAACTACAATGAGGAAAAAAAGATGGATTCTTTTCATATCAATTACTGACAACGCTGACACAGTCCGAAAAATTCCAACGAATGTCGTAAGACTTTGAAATTCTTCTGTCTCGCGATGTCTCTTTCTTGAATATGAAAATTTTCTTTAAATTGAATATCTTCAACCTTCTCGCATTTCTCGCAAATAAGATGGTGATGATGGCCGAGCGATGCAAGCTCATACCGACGGTGACGATCTTGAAATTGTACCGCAATTAAAATACCTTGAGTTTCTAAAAACTCAATCTCGCGATAGATGGTTACCTTATCTGTTTTGATGTTTCGGTTCTGCAGCTTCACATGGATATCAATCGCACTCAGAGGATTCCCTTCAGCCAAAATTTCCACAATCGCTTTTCGAGCTACCGTAAGACGATATCCACCCGCACGAAGCTTCTCAAGAAGAATATTTGGGTCGATCATACCTTTACACTAATGCAACTCAGTTGCATTGTCAAACATCTCGACTCTATGCCATTAAATTTTTCAATCAATTCCTGCCCACTTCCTTCTCGTCTATTTGTAAAAGATGCTTTGTCAGATCTTCGATTAACTCATTCACAAAGCTCAAATCAGTCTTAGATCTTTCATCATCTTCATGAGCAACGATCGTTTTTTGAAAAAACTGCGCTTTCTTTTCAAGCTCTTCTAGAAGAGGCCTCAAATGTATGAAGTCTAGCTTAACCTCTGTACCTAAATAGATTATTTCCCATGCTTTTGTTAAAAAGTCTGCGTCTTCTTTAGGATTATCCGCAGCAACATACGCGAGCGCATCGATAGGACGCTGTTCCAGCTTGCTCATGTTAAAAACCATTTCTTTAAATGATTGAGCCATTAAAATGGCTGGAATACCTTCCGATGCGGGGCAGCGTAAAAAACGAAGGCGCAGAATTTCTCTACGTAACGCGACAAGCTCCTCTGTAAACTTTTTAGTCTTTTCTTTAGCCTCTTCCGACGCCTCTTGTAGACGAGGATCTGATAAACGCAGATTGCTCCCGTATACTCCATGGCGAGCGTGTAACATTCGACTTGATCTTCTGGACGATATAATGGATGAAAGACGGGCAAGAATTTCGAATCTATTCGCGTTTTGCAATTCTTGAGATTTTACAAAGATTCCATGAATTTTTTTAAATTCGTATTCCCATCCTCTTCCTTGTAAAAGATAGGCTATCATTTCGTCCTTTATTCGTATGAACGTTTCATTCATGGTTCGATCTCCGTATTGAGGACGCGTTTTCTTCTCAAGCACCGCTCGATATAAATCATGAAATAATTCGTGTCGAATGCGGTCATCAAGCTGTCCATCCTGAATATCCAGAACCAAAGTTGTGCGATCGATCTTCTCCCGTATTTCTTCTGGTCCAAAAAATGGATCTTGAACATGAAAATGATATCCGAGTGTTTCACTATTACCATCGTTCTCTTTTCCGGATGCCTCTTCCCATTTTTTCCATTCCTCTTTATCGCGTCGAACGACGAGAAAAGCTCCAAGCTTTGTTACTTGTACATCGGCAGCCGTCAATCCTGATGGAAACGATTTCACAATCGAAGGAGCATCTTGTAAAAAATCAGCCATCTCTATTTCAGATAATTCTTCAGCTCCATCCATAAGACCTTCAATCTCCTTCCTCAGCGCAGCTATCGCTTTCCGTTGAGGCTCGGATAATTTTTCGATTGGTAGAGAATCCGCCCTGTCCCTTATCATCGTTTTGTTTAAATCCGGATCAGCAAGATGCTCTGCTAACCACAAAAAATCAGGCGCGAGACATTCAGCAAGGCGCTCATTTTCTTTATAGCGGTATCTCTCCGAAGGACTCACGGTAAGTGCCCACTCGGTATCTTTGTTTAGCAACTCTCCGTCATCTGGAACTGACTCCTTAAACATACGTCTCATTTCTGCAGTAGACGGCATAAATTTTATTCAAAATAAATGGATGCATTCAAGCATACAAGGAGCCATTCGGCTTGTCTACAAAGCCATACACTTGATAGTTCATGCAAAATGAAAGGCGCGCCCGAAGATGCGGGCGCGTCGGATTAAGAGGTAAAACCAAAATGCAAAATAGCGTGGGACGTGTGGCGTACTGTCGCGAGATCTGTGACAAGATTTACCCGATCGATCCCTGGATTATAGCTGAGTCGAGGCACGCGCTCGGATGAGGATCCTTCTTGATTTTTCATGAAGAGTCGGTACCCGGCAAGCCAGACAAATGGTACATGGTCTCCATCCATTGATCGGACCCAAAACGGGTTATGAGCCATCAGAGCGAGGATGGCGGCATGAGGAGTCAACCAGCTGCAGTCAGCAGGGCGTAAACCGACAGAAGCTGATAGATCACGGGTGGAGAGCAACTCCCAACGCACCAACGGGCGCTGACCAATAGAAGGATCCTCAAACACCCGCACTGACGTGGTTTTAAGCTCCGGAGCGAGGTGTCTTTGACGAAAAGAGCGCGACCCAACCTCCCATAATTCAAGCAACGTCCGCAACGAACCAGATACAGACAGACGAGCGCCCAGATACGGGACAAGCACAGCAGGGCGCTGAACCGGTGGGTCAGGTATACTGATGTCACCAAGCCCCCAGCTGCGTTCCTCACTCCACTCCAAAATATTCCGAATCTGTGTCTTTCCCGGAGGCACCACGAGCGTCATATGTGTGGGTGTCTTCATTATCCGTAATCCTCCCGTCTTCCGCAGCTGATGAAAGTCGCAGCAGTGACGAATGAATACACTTCGCTCTACCGAAGCAGTACGGTGAGCAGGAAGATAAGAGGACAATGAAGCGAGAAAACGCGTCACATTTAAACACCCCCCTATTCAATATAATACGCATATCGCGTTCTTTATCAAGACACCCTCTTCGTTTATTGACACGACTTTCATTTCTGTTGTCATTCAACTGGGTAGTTGAATATAAAATTATTTAAAGACAATCCCTTCCGTATGAACCAACCTGTTATTCGCAAGGATACAACAAATAAAACGATAACTGTCGAGCGCGTGTTTACCGCTCCTCGTGAGCGCGTCTGGGAAGCATGGACAAACAGCGATTTACTTGAAAAATGGTGGGCTCCAAAGCCATGGGTTGCTGTAACGAAGTCTTTTGATTTTCGTGAAGGTGGTCATTGGCACTATTACATGCAGGGACCCGATGGGACAAAAGCATGGTGCTGGGTGGGCTACGAGTCCATCGATCCCGAAAACAGTTTTACTGCGCAGGATATGTTTTGCGACGAGGAAGGAAACAGAAATGAGGAAATGCCAAGCATGCACTGGCGAAATGAATTTCTTCAGGAAGGAGACACAACGACGAAAGTCATGGTAACAATCACGTTTTCATCCGAAGCAGACATGGAAAAAATAATCTCTATGGGCTTTGAAGGAGGTTTTTCGATGGGACTTGGTAATCTTGATACATTACTCGCAGCATAACCTTTCTAGCTTGTCTCTCTATAAGATAATAAAAAACCTCAGAACCGTGTAGGATCCGAGGTTTTTTTATTTTCCGAATTGATTTCCCTCATCTCAATATTTTTACAATCCCTACTACCGCATTCGCTTTATGTTCTGGGTCTTTAAATCGCCAGAGATATTGTTCGAGATGAGGTTGCACGCTTGGTTGAGTATTGTCGATTTTTACAGCCTGAATCATTTGCTTCGGATCATATCCGAACAAGCAAATCTATTCTTAGTCTATATCCTCTATCAAGTAAGACGTTTTCATAAAAACGTTTGATATTGATACTGAATGGCTCTGTGATGATCCTACCGTTCTGTATGACAACCGTTCCCGCCTGTAAGTCTGGTTTATAAGGCTCAAACTCTTCATGAGACACACCTTTTCTGTTTGGGTCATATTTATCCGTACCCGTCATGAGAATAATGTCCACGAGCTCGTCAAGGCTGTAGTAAGGATGGTCGATCATGCTTAAAGCTCGCAGCAAAAAAGATCCTTCAAAATTCTCTTCAAGAGCTTTATCAAAACACGAACCAATAGCATTATAGTTCGGTTGTGCATCGATCGTATATTCAGGAAGTGAAATCGTGATAATTTTTAAATCCTTTTTCATATCTCTTGCTCATTCTATCGTACGAACCCCTTTTCTCCAAAAATTAGAGCCATCACAGGTTATCAAAAAATCAATAACAAAATCCCAGCATTTCTGCCGGGACTTTGTTGGCTCGGGGACTAGGGCTCGAACCTAGATTAGAAGATTCAGAGTCTTCTGTCCTACCATTAGACGATCCCCGAATATTGTTTTTCGCACTCTAACTGGCCGAGAATACGACGTTTCTGAGAGAGAGTCAAGCCTTTGAGCCCTCATCGAGTACCTGTCCGCCAAAGGCTTTCAAGATGTTTGTCACCGTATCTTGCGAACGCTGCTCTGCAACACCTGCATCTTCTCCGATCGTACCTTCAAGATGAACTTCTGCAATTCCAATAATGCTTCGTAAACAATCTTCGACGACTCGACGATTCTTCAAATCTGTCACGATTTTATCGCGATGAAAAGGATACTGAAAACGAATGACAACCGTTGAATCATGAACCGCTTCGGGACGACTAATTGATAAAATAAATGTCAGTGATGCATTCTTTTCTCCAACCGCTTTTATAAATGGTGCCCATTTTCTTTGCACCAGTGCCAATGTCAGCGAACCTTCTGCGAGCGGCGTCGCTGATATCGCAACGGATGCGGATACGGATGGCGGTTCAGAAACTGGAGCCGCTGGTGGTTTCGCCTGCGGCGCCGACGAGGGCGTCATCGGAGCGACAGGAGGTTTTTTATTTTGATCTGATGACGAAGATGTGATGCTTTGGACTGGAACGACAGGAGCGATTTGGGGTCCGTGAGGTAAAATCCCTAACGCGATCGGAGCCATGGCCAATTCCAACGCAAATCGAACGTCAACTCCCTGCTTTGCATCGCGACGGCGCTCCATGCACACGAGTGCCATATCACTGAGTTCTGCGGCAGAATATTTTCCGACGAGCTCAGCCAACATTCGCTCTGCCTCATCCCCCTGCTTAAGAGAGGCCGCATAATGAGCATCATCCGCCGCCAGTAATAACACGCGAACCGCTTGAATAAGATCATCAAAAATCGCTAAGAGAGAAACACCTTGTTCTTCAAGCTTTGCGACAGCGGTAAGCGCCCCAGCAAGTTCTCGCGTGGCACATGCAGATAAAAGTCGTGCAGCTAATGGTAAACGAGAAACGGGAATTACTAAGGATGCAATATCTACAGTGATATGCTTTTCCCCCAAAGCCAAAAGTTGATCAAGCAATGTCTCGGCATCACGAAGACAGCCGTCTGCATGTTTCACGATAGAAGCAACGACTGAGGCATCGAGCGTTGCACCTTCCTGTTTCGCAAGAGACACTACTCGCTCCGCAAGTTGTTCATGAGGAATGCGTTTAAAATCAAAACGTTGGCAGCGAGAGATAATCGTCGCAGGAACCTTGTGCAACTCAGTCGTAGCGAGGATAAAAATCGCGTAGCTCGGAGGTTCTTCCAATGTTTTCAACATCGCATTCCATGCGGATGTCGAAAGCATATGTGCTTCATCCAAAATATAGACCTTGAATTTACCGAGGCTTGGCGCAAAACGGACATGCTCGACAATCGTTTCTCGAATATGATCAACGCCGGAATGTGACGCCGCGTCCATTTCAATCAAATCAACCATTCTCCCATCCATTGCCTCGTGGCAATGAGCACAGCTGTTACACGGCTCCCCATTATTAGATTGCGTACAATTTAACGCCTTGGCAAAAATACGTGCCATGGTTGTCTTCCCCACGCCACGTGGGCCGGAGAAAAGATAGGCATGCCCCAATTTCCCGCTTGCAACCTCTTTGCGCAGCGTTTCTTTAATTGAATCTTGATCCGTAATATCCGCAAATAGCTGCGGTCGATAGCGGCGACTGAGTGACATAGTTCGGCCTGATGGTAACGTGAACGCGCGGACGAAGCAATGGCCGCAACCTTACGATTCCTGCCTGATAATATTCTCCACTGCCGCCCATCGAGATGGGGTAGATTTCGGTACAAGGATAATGGCTTGATCACCAATCTGCCCCTTAAAGTAAGAAACAGATGCTTGCAAAACGGTATATTTTTTACCCTCCGCCACAACTTTCCAATCATGCGTATTCTCGTCTTGCGTAAGCGTCCCCACCAAGCGCTCGCGCTCTATCGGACCAATCTGTTTGAACAAAAAATTTCCATTCGATTGAATGGTGAGTTTCAAAATATCTCCTTCAACAAGTTTTGATTTTGAGGAGTAGTTTTGCGGCACGATGTATTGCCGTCCATCCGAACCTACCATGTGCTGACCGTCAAAAACTCCTTCAACGATACGCGTATCTTGCAACGGTCCAAGCAAATCACCACTGACGGTTGCATGATGACGCATCAAGGCATCTATGTCCGCCATGTCTGCATCGGCATTCAGAATTCGTTCGAGACCTAACAGCTCTTCCCGAATATTCGCAATAATTTTTCTTGCTACGGCAAACTTCGTATCAACAGCATCAATCGTCGCCCGCTCAGATTCAAGCGCCGCTTCATCAAAATTCTCATCAGATTCCGGTTGATACACCATGGACATGCGCTTGATTATATCACATGAAACCTTCCTCTGACATCATCTGTTCGATCTGCGTAGAACGTTGCTGGATTTCCGCTTCAACCAATTCACGCTTGCGACCATATTTATACCGAGATAATTCACGAATCATGTTAGACAGCTCTTTATTCGCAGGCGGATTGGATAAGTACGGCTGCATATTAAACGGCCGCGAAGCAGTATTATCGATCAACACTTTCGCATTACATGTATACGCTTCGACGTTAAGAAGATCGTAACGCGTAAACACAGGAGCGAACTCTTTTTCCAAAAACTCTGAATCGTCTGGACCGACACGAAAAGCAGCCATGCTTCCAACGTTTCCAAAAATAGCATCACGAATCGTATTGTCTCCCCCTTTTTGCGTCAGTTGTCCGATAAATTGATGAGCGACAACCAAGTCGAGACCGTACTTTCGAGCTTCAGATAAAATAGCTGAAATAGAGTCCGTTAAAAAGTTTTGGAACTCATCGATATACAGATAGAAGTCCTTTCGCTCTTTCGCATCCATATCTGCGCGTGATAATGCAGACATTAAAATCTTTCCCACTAAAATCATACCGATCAGGTAGGCGTTAATATCGCCAAGCTTTCCTTTCGAGAGGTTGAGAAGAAGGATTTTCCCTTCGTCCATCACCTGACGCACATTAAACGCGCTTTTTTGCTGACCAATAATTGGTCGCATGATGTCGTTCGCGATAAACGGCGTAAGCTTTGATGTGATATACGGAACCATGTTTTGCAACGACGCCTCCCCTCCCGCCTTTTGCGCCTCCTTCGTCCAAAAATCTTTCACGACCTGCGTTTTGCATTTCGACAATTTATAGGTTCTAAAATCCTCATCCGCAAGAACTTTTGGAATTTCCATTAGCGTGCTCCCCGACTCTGGATGATCCATCACCAACATCATGGCATTACGCATATACTGCTCAAACATCGGTCCTCCCGTTGATTTCAAATCGTACAGTTTATCAAAAATCTTCAGCATCTCGTTGATCACAAACGTTTTTTGCTCTGGATATTTTTCATCGTACTCCATCATGTTCAAACCCATTGGTCGTTCAATGTCTCCTGGTGAAAAATAGATAACATCCTCCGCTCGTTCACGAGGCACAAACGCCAAGGCGTCTTCGGCAAAATCTCCGTGAGGATCGATCACGCAAACACCGCGACCTTCCTGAATATCCTGCTTCACCATGCTCTTCATCAGTTCCGTCTTTCCAGAACCGGATTTTCCGATGATGTACATGTGTCGTCGACGGTCCTGAGGCTTCATGCGAATGATGTAGTCATGGCCACGATACTCCGCATGTCCCAATTTGACTCCTTCCGTTGGAAGATTCGACGGCGGAAGCGCACGACGAGCCAATAACCAGTTAATCTTTGGCGTTTCCGTCGTCGGCAATGGCATGTGATAGAGCGACGCCATCTCTTCCGTATTCATCACCACGGCATAACGATCATCGAAATGACGATAAATAAAATGGCGAATCATCACGCTTTGAAAATGCGGCATCGCTTTAACAAAGGAGTTGCCGTATTCATAGATATTGTATTGTCCGTACGCTCCTAAAATATCATTCAAATAACGCTTTGCTTTATCCGCATCCAACGAAGAGACGAGAATACGAATATTTACCTCTAATCCTGCTTTTGACGCTTTTTCTTCTAAACCCTTCACCATTTCTTCTTCGAGCGGAGAAAGTCGATACGATTCATGTTCTTTTTTCTGTTCTCCGGGTTTTGTACTTGCGGCCATTTTTCCGAGCTCTCTGCCGATAGAAGACGCGAATCCATTTGATTGCACGTGTGAAAGCTTTTTTCCTTGCTGCATTTCGCTCGCAATATGGACGCCTTTCTTACGCCACTCTTTATGCGCGCTGCGAACGATGTACTGAATCGCCACACCATCTTCTCCCGTCACTTTGGACAACGCATTCGTCAGAGAGTTGAGCGGATCGGATTCAAGCTTACGATACGTTTTGATAGGAAAGGCGTATTCACGTCTGAGCGCCAGATAACTCCCCAAAATCGTTCCTGCCGGAGCAAACATATTATAATCCGTTGCTTCATCGATCTGTGCGTACGGATACTGTGCATGAATTTGCTCTTCCACAAACTGCTGATACTTCTTTGGCATTGCCACGTAAAAAGAAATCTTATCTTTATGGGAAATGATTTCAAAAGAAAACTGATCCTCGCGTCCAAATAACCAAGCACTGAATCCTTTTTCCGCATGGAGAGATCCAACGGTCGCAAAAATAGTCTCCATCACACCGACCGCCTCTTGAATTTGTTGTTGCGACTTTGAGCCTTCATCCTCTTTTTTTGTCTCTTTTGGTACACGAACTAACAGGACAAGCATTTCAAAAGCGCGTTTAGCCTTTCCGCTCCGATTATACATTCGACGAACAATAAAGAGAGCCGCGATGATAAGGATAATCAAACTGGCCACACCTGTCACCAACAAAAAAAGTGGATCTTTGATGATTGCGCTCGCATCAAACAACGGAGGTGCAGACGTTTCGTTTACTACCTCAACTTGTAAAAGAAAAAGTGGAAAAATCATGGCTTTTTTTGTTGCTCCTCTTTTCGAGCTTCGATGTATTCAATAATTGCATCAGCTTTGATTTTCGCTTCTTGTTCCAGAAAAAATTTATTGATCTTGGGAATAGTCATTAACCAGTCACGAATCACACGGATCAATTTAGAAAAATGGACTTTAAACGTCCTCGCCATTTCAGAAATCTGCACAGCAGCTTCCTCTCCTTTTTGTTTAAAAAGAACTTTTTTATCAGCAGGAAGTCCTTGGTAGAGTTCGCCCATGCCTTCTTCCAAAATTTTCTCGACACGCTGCGCAACCTCATCCGTCGCCTTTGCCACGACGGGCTTTTTTGAAGCCACAGGGAATGTCCTCTCTATTTTTTTCACTTGAGTCGTGGGAGCTGACTCTTTTAATTCCGGTTGCTCTAAAAAACGCTCCTTGGATTCAGGGAGTTGTTCGTGCGTTTTTCCGTCTGCTACGGTAGTGCCTTCTTGAGGGCTGAGCTCAGGAGTCTTAGGCAGACTCTCTGGAACTTGACCAAGCGAAAAATCAACCATATCTCGCACAAGTGTAGCACAGCTGAAGCAAAAACCAGAAACATGATATACTTCTGCCTGTGTCTCGTCAGAATAATAATTCCATCAAACGTATGCAGCTTGGACGCCTCGAATGGGTCCATGTTTCAGATAACCAATTAAAAGAAATCAATTTTTTAAAAAAAGAATTCGGTTTTCATCCAATCGATCTCAAAGAAACGCTCCCCCCTCTCCAGCGCCACAAACTCGTGCTTCGTGAAGATTACCTCTTCATGATTCTGCTCTATCCTGTCTTTGATAAACAGACGAAAACAATTTATACATCAGAAGTAGATTTCTTTATTTCACCAAACAGACTCGTTACCGTAAATAAAGACGGCCTTCCCGCCATCTCACGCATGCGTGAAATATGCACAAAAACGATCGGAGAATTGAAAGAAACTTCCGGAATTTGCCCGATCGATGATATTAGCCATCTACTGTACTCTCTGTTGAGTGAGCTCCTCGATGATGTGTTTCCCATGCTCATTCATTTATCGGAAGACATTGATGCCGTCGAATCGCGTATTTTTACAGATTATGAAAAGAATTTGATTCAAGAACTTTTGCGCATTAAAACGAATGTCGTAAATGTTCGAAAATCAATGCAGGGGCATAAAAAAGTCATCTCCTCCCTGCTCATGGGCGCAGAAGCTCGTTTTCCTGCAGATAAACTCGATGCGTATTTCGCGCATCTCATCGAGCATACAAAAGAGATATGGGACGTTCTTGAGATTCAACGCGAAACAATCGACGCCTTACACGAAACAAACGCATCACTCATTGATTTTCGCATCAATGAAATCATGAAGACGCTAACCATTTTTTCAGTCACGCTATTTCCTCTCAACTTATTAGCATCCATCTTTGGGATGAATACGATACATATGCCACTTGTCGGCAGTCGCTATGGCTTTTGGATTATTCTTGGCTTGATGATGCTTGGATCATTCAGCATGCTTCGACTCTTTCGGAAAAGAAGATGGTTGTAGTTTTTGACCCTGGGTCGTGTCTTCAATACTCCATCCCAATGCCGTTATCACATCACGAAGACGGTCAGCTTCTGCCCAATCTTTTCGTGTACGTGCGTCAGCGCGTTGACGTATAAGTTCTTCAATATCTGCAGGAACCGTCACCGGCCGAGCAACATACGCATCCAGTCCTAAACCAAGGATCGCATTCATCTTCAGAATCGTTGCAGACTTTTCAGCTGTCGCGTTTTCACTATCAATCATTTTCCATACAACAGCTAATGCGCGAGGCATATTCAGATCATCATGCACAGCGGCCATAAATTCCGTTTCAAAATCCATACATCCACCTTGAGGCGCGTCCCACTCTCGAACAATTCGTCGAATTTTTTCTAGAGCACTCTGTGCAGCCGAAAGAGCCTCCCAGGTAAAATTTTGTTTTTGTCGATAATGCGCACCAAGCAGAAAAAAACGAAAGGCTAGCGGATCGAAACCTTTTTTAATAATATCATCTAGAAGGTAACTATTCCCTAATGACTTTCCCATCTTTTGCCCATCGACTAATAAGAATTCAACATGAAACCAGTAACACGAAAGAGGTAGGCCATATGCCGCAACGCTCTGCGCGATTTCGTTTTCATGATGAACTGGAATATGGTCAACGCCTCCCGCATGAATATCAAAAGGCTGACCCAGTTCTCTACGTGACATAGCAGAACACTCGATATGCCAACCTGGAAAACCGACTCCCCATGGACTTTCCCATTCCATCTGACGTTTTTCATTCTTTGGAGAAAACTTCCACAATGCAAAGTCTGTGGAGCGATGCTTCTCCACATTCACCGCCACTCGAGCACCATCCTCCTTTTCCTCAAGTGGTTGACCAGAGAAAGCGCCGTACTCTTTAAATTTCAAGGTATCAAAATAAATTCCATCACTGATACGATAGGCGTATCCACCTGTCTCCAGTGTTTGAATTAACGCAATCTGATCTGCGATCGTTGCCGTTGCATGGGGCGTAACCGTAGGTGAAAGAATGTTTAAGGTGGGCAAATCAGTTTTCAAGAATAGATCTGTATATTTTTCTGCAATTTCCCAAGCCGACATTCCAGATATATGCGAAGCTTTCTCCATCTTATCCTGACCTGTATCTGCATCATCCGTTAAATGACCGACGTCTGTAATATTTACCACATGACGAACTTCGTACCCATCCGCCTGTAATGTACGACGCAATAAATCCTCCATAAGATATGTACGCAGATTTCCAATATGCACACGCTGATACACGGTTGGACCACAGGCATACAAACCCACCTTCGGAGGACGGAGGGGAGCAAACTCTTCAAGACGCCGACTCGCGGTATTCCAAAGCTTCAACATGTGTTGGACTATAGCGCGCAACAATATATTTGATCAACTGCGGCTGTCGCGCTCTTATGAATACCGGCCATGATTTGATTGGAAGGACAGATGTAATTCGTTGAATTCAAAGGAGTCGGTTGCCATGTACACGAAGACAGCGCATTACTTGGCGCTACGAGATCACCGGAAATATTCACTTTATTTGCAACGCTAAGGCTGCCGCCTACACTCACATCCTGTGTTGCGTAGATACTGAGCCCTCCTGCAGGCGCAGAAAAATAGCCACCATATCCGTTATACCCGATCCAGCCAAAATAATTCGGATTGCTTAAGTTTTGAAAAAAGCCTCCATATAATCCTCCAGACCCATCGATCGCACCATTTGACACCCCAGCGTAATTGACAACAACCTTGCCGGTAAAATTACCCGCAGCCGTGGGCGTCCCTAATAATGCCGATCTCGTTGTACCTCCAGAATAATTTTGAAAACTTCCTGCTGTTGCTTGCGGGGTGTACGCCTCGCTCTCAATACCGAAATGATTGTTTCCAGAATTAAACCCTAATGATCCTTGCGTATGTTGCGGCGCACCGACAGGTATAGGTGACTGTTTTTCAACCCAGCTTAATGACGCATTCTGAGAAACTCCAGAAAGATCAATCCCATCTAATCGATTAAAGTAGAAGTATTTGCTCGGACTGTTCACTCCCGAATTTACACCATATAGAAACGCTCCACTTAAAGCATCCACCATACGAAATTTTGAACCGCTATTCGTTACAAACTCAAGGACGCTTGCCTGACCAGGAACTTGATAGGCTGTTGTTTGAATCAAATTTCCAGCTCGCGAAATTTGAAAATCCTGAGCAGTTAAAAATGGCGCGTATAAAGATCCCGACATTATGTCTCCCGTTTTTTTAACATTCGCTGCATCTCCTGTATCCACATATTGCTTCGTGGCCGCACCAAGCGCCGCACTCGGGTTTGCATTGAGAATCAAGGCGCCAGTCATAGTATCTCCAGCTTTATTCACTTTAAGATTGCTCCCTGCATCCACATATTGCTTCGTGGCTGCTCCTAAAGCTGCATTCGGATCTGCGTTAAGAATTAACGCGCCTGTCATCGCATCACCTGCTTTACCTACTTTGAGACTCGTTCCTGCATCCACATATTGCTTTGAGGCTGCTCCAAGAGCGGCGCTAGGATCTGCATTCAAAACAAGCGGACCAGTCATTGTGTCTCCGCCTTTCAATACAAAACGAGGATCGAAAGCGGATCCGTTTGTATACGTATTTGATAACCCCAATGTTACATTTCCCGAAGTACCCCCTCCTTGCAACCCCGTTCCAGCTGTAACTCCTGTAATTGTTCCTCCTGATCCTGCACTCGCAGCAGCACCAGCTATCGCATCCACATACTGTTTTGTCGCAGCCTGCAAAGGCTGAACTGGATTTCCATTCAACGTAAGCGCACCCGTCATCGCATCTCCCACTCTGTTTATTTTTCCGCCGCTTGATGCATCAACATATTGCTTCGTCGCCGCATCAAATGGAGCCACAGGAGCGTTATGAAGCGTTAACGTCCCTCCCATGGTATCTCCGGCTCTGTTCACCTTTCCGCTTGTCGAACTATCAACATACTGCTTTGTCGCAGCTCCAAGCGCAGCGCTCGGATCTCCATTGAGAACAAGCGCGCCAGTCATGGTATCTCCTGCTTTATTAATCTTCAGTCCATTCATCGCATCGACATACTGCTTTGTGGCAGCACCGAATGGAGTGCTCGGATCTGGATTCGCATTGAGAATCAAGGCACCTGTCATCGTGTCTCCATTTTTTAATACGTACGAGTTCCCATCAAAACTTGAACCCCCACCTGGGCTCCCGCCGGCTCCTGGAGAAGCTGATCCCCCGCTTGGCCACGTACTGATACAGTTTGAGCCGATACAAAATTGTGACGCCGTCACCTTACCTGAAGGCGCGAGAGTAACATTCCCCAAGGCCCCATCAGAACTATCCGTCTGAATATCACCTATGACGTTTAACGTAAATTTTCCGGTGGACCAATTTCCCATATTGAACCAGGTATCCCCAACCGCATCGATCCGTATGGCTTTTGAATCTGAAAAGTACAAATCGCCGCCTAAACGACCACCGCCACTTATATTAAATTCCGTTCCTGCCTGACCACTCTGATTACTCGCCGGCATATTCCAGATCACACCTGGCACATTGCCACTCGGAGGAGATTGGGATGGGGGCACAAATGCTGCCCAAGTGGCCATAGGAAAAACAAAACCAAAACCGAGCAGTACAATATAAAAAGAATAACGAGGAAGCATATCGGAAAGAGTATAACATATTTTATGGTATACTTTACACATCTATGCAAACACGTTCCATCAGTCGATATATTCTCGTTGTCCTTTGCGTGTCAGTCGTAACCACAACGATCGTTCTTATCGGTTTGAACGCATTCATGAACAATACTACACGCTCGCCTCAATCTGCTCCGATCGCAAATGAAGGCTATGTACAAGGTTTCATGGCAGCTCGAGAACGATTCAAGACCATGACGCATTACGGAATTCTTCCGAATCAAAATACTATTCTGGTAGGAAAGGTATTGGAAGCAACTTCAGATCATCTTCTCGTCCAACAGCAGACACTCGATACGGACCCTCGGGTTGATGGCGTACAAGATGAACGGACAATCACCTTGGAGGGTGATGGAAAAGCATATCAAGAGACTACCAAACACCCAGATCAGTTAAAAACAGAGCTTCAACTTTTTCATGCCAATCAGATGCCTCAACCGAACATGGTGCCACCCACGGCAAGCACGCTCACACCTATCGCATTATCTGACATTCCCGTGGGAGCAATTGTCCGCATTTCTTCACATACAGACATTCGCTTGAGTCCTGCGATATCCGCAACCGAAATCATCTACATTCGTGAAAATGTTAATTAACTGTACTCACGTTTACTTTGGTAAACTCATTATCTTTACTCTTCCGCGTGCTCTTTTTTAGGTTGTGGCGCAATGATCATAAAGACGATTGGAAGGATCAGCCACGCGCTCCGGCCTCGATCGCTGATAAAAATAGCCTTGGTAACCTGCGTCAGTCCTTGTGTAATCTCTACTGGTAAAATATTCAACGTTACACTAATCAATAACCCTACCTGAAGGATACTGAAAACAATTGTTTGCCACCATGAACCTGGAGCTCCGGAGCGAGCAAACGTTCGTAACAACGCACTGCGCGAAAGAAGAAAAAATACGACGACAAAAATTCCAAGAAAAAAACTAATACGCACTACAAAATTCTGATTCTTTCCAGCACATTGGGATCCTAAGCTTAGAATTCCACGTGGACAAGTTGTCGC
>JADMIO010001252.1_pt1 | contig 22677 bp, 18 predicted proteins | sample 8958161 | NCBI WGS metagenome assembly JADMIO01 (sample SAMN16585339, study PRJNA669376) | soil metagenome | isolation source: Crop rotation soil | place: USA: Cullars Rotation, Alabama | collected 2011 | reverse complement strand
CTCGCCATCACCGCCGTCGGCGGTGTGCTCGGGATTGTGATCGCCTATGTAGTGTCGTGGTCCGCCGGTTCTCTCACGCTGTACAGCGCCATTGCCAAGAATGCCGAAGCGGCCGACATCCACCTCATCATCAATCCCACGAGCCTCGTTGTCTCGATCGTCATTCTAGGTTTCGTTGGCTTGGTCAGCGGCATGTTGCCCGCGATCAAGGCCGCGAACCTAAATCCGATCGAAGCGCTGCGCTACGAGTAACCTCACCGCGGAATACGCGGATGGCCCGGAAGCACGCGGAAAAACCAATGCAAAGAGACCCAAAAGGGCTTGTCAGCGTTATTCCGCGTAGTCCGCGTAATCGGCGGTAGTCTTTTCGTCGCGGCTAAATGAACCCCAAAGTCCGGTTTGCCCCGAAGTTCCGCAGGTTCGGGAAAACGACATCGAGATCCGTATTCGACACGCCGAACCACGAAGCCAGGGTCGCGCCGTATTGATCGACCGAGGTGGTCGGGATCAGACGGCCATTGTTGCCGGCATCATTCGGGCCGCCGAGAGTGAGGTCCGGATAAGTTCCGTACATCGCGTTCCCGTGCACCGCACCGCCCATGACGATGTGATGGCTGCCCCAGCCGTGGTCGCTGCCGCCGTTCGAGCCGGGCTGTAGTGTGCGGCCAAAATCAGACAGCGTGAATGTCGTCACCTGCTGGTCTACCGTCAGCTCGCGGGTAGCGTTGTAGAAAGCGGCCATTGCCGGCCCCAACTGCCCAAGGAGCGTCTGTTGCTGCGGGAGCTGGGCACTGTGCGTGTCGAATCCGCCGATCGATGCAAAGAAAACCTGGCGGTGCATCCCGAGCGCGCTGCGCACCGCGATGATGCGGGCTATCTGCGCCAGTTGGGCGCCGATGGAGGTGTTCGGAAACACCGTCGCCAGAGTCGGCGCGCCCGCCAGAGCCGCATTCAGCGCATTCGCCTGGTTCACCGAATTCTGCATGATGTTGCTGGTTGAGTGGATGAGTGTCAGCCCCGAATCGAGCGTCAGGATCTGGTTCATCGCATTCTGGCGTGCCACCGAAGGCCCGTCGGTGCCGAAGCCGGCAATACTCGTCGCCGAACCCGGAATCACGTTGGCCGGCGAAGTCTGCGCGCCATTACAGAAGATAGCTGTGCCGGCCACGGACAAGACCATCGGATAGGTCGAAGGGCTGTTCGCGCCCGCCATGCGGTCGGCGATGCGCCCCGCCCAACCTGAGTTCGACGCCGTCGGCAGCGATGTTTGCCACTCGGCCTGCTGGTCAGCGTGCGAAAACAGGTTCGCCGGGGTCGCCACGCTGCGCGCCAGGTACTGCGTCCGCGTGATCGGTTGCACCAGCGGGCCCACATTGGCCAACAGCGCCACGCGTCCCTGGTTCGCCAGCGTCTGTATGTCCGTCAGGCTGTTGTGCAGGCCGTAGGCGCCGTTCACTACCGGCAACAGCGCGCCTTGCGTGATGGGCAGGCCGCTCGCGCCTCCACGGTTTGCGTTGTATAGGTTGTAGCGCGTCGTATCGAGCGGGACGATAAGGTTGTGGCCGTCATTGCCGCCGAAGAGAAAGATGCATACCAGCGCGCGATAGTCGGTGGTCTGCTGCGCGAACGCATTGATCAGCCCCAGCTTGCTGAAGCCCGCCGCCGCGGCCACGCTCATCACCGAGCAACACTTGATGAAGTTCCGTCGAGTCGCCATCACATCCTCCGCCCGGTAATCGCCAAATCACGCAATCGCCCAGTCACACAATCCCTAGTGCTGTACCTGGTATTGCGACGACGTGAAGATCAAGTACGCCGCGGTACGCGCGCGCGCATTCACGTTTGCCGCCGCCACCGCGTTCACTGCGTTCAGTAGTTGCGTGCGCATCGCCGACGACATGGTGCCGTGCAGGAAGCTGTAGTTCATGGCGTCGAGCATGGTGTCGGGCTGCGCCGCCAGCGCCGCGTACGCCGAAACATCGATGGACGCATTCAACTGGGTCAGCACTGCCGAGTTGTTCCCCGGCTGTATCAGCGTGTTCACGAAGTTCACCCGGGCCGTGGCATTGGCCGTGGTCTGTAGTTCGAATTCCGGCCCCAGCTGGTTCGTCCCGGTGATCACCCATTCCGGCGAGTAATAGTTGAAGACCGTCGGCGAATACAGCAGGCGCTGCCCGGCAAAGCCGTTGCCATTGGCCACCGTGTTATTGGAAACATTGGTCGCATCGGTCACGACGGCGTTCAGGTTGCGCAGGATACTCGTCACCAGCAATAGCGGCTCGCGCAGATGGCCGTCATTCGCGCAGGGCGCGCCACAGGCCGGATCGTCGCCGCGTCGGGCCTCCGGATCGAGCAGAATGGCGCGCACCACCGCGCGCAGGTTGCCGCGATTACCGCTGCCATCGTTGTTGAACACCGCCACCACGCGCGCCATGTACCCCGGGCTAGGATTGCTCGTCACCAGGTGCTGGATTAGGTTATGCACCACGAACGGCCCCAACGACGGATCGTTGAAGATGTTTTGCAACGCCAGGTCGAGTTCCGCTGCCGTCGTCATTCCCGCGGGCACGGCGGCGCCACGCAACAGGGTCTTTGCCGACGTATCGTGCCGCGCCTCGACGGCGATCATCGGCAGCAGATAATTCGCGCCGCGCTGTGCTTGTCCATTCGCGGCTTGGTACGTCCAGCCGGTAAACGCCAGCGCGAACGCCTGCACATCGGCCTCGGTGTAGGTAGGCATCGGCTGCCCGGCATTGTCGAGAATGGGCGTGTAATCCGAGTTGCGCTGCACCAGTCCGATGGTGAACAGCTGCAGGACTTCGCGCGCATAGTTCTCGTTCGCGTGCTGCCCGGGCGCCGGCTTGTCATTGTTCACCATGTCGAGGTAATCGCCCATCGCCGGATTCAGCGTGATGTCGTGCATGATCTGGTAGTAACTGCCGCGTCCATTCACCGGCGCGGCAAATATGCCATTGCGCAGTGCGCGCAGATACGGCACGAACGGAGAATCTTGGGTCGGAAGCGTTACCGCGGAGATCACCCAGATCTGCTCCAGCGCCATCGCTACGCGCTGCCGCAGTTGGTCCTGCCCATTTAGCGCGTTCAGCATCCACTGGTATTGCACGAGCTGCAGTTGCCCGTTCGCCGGATCGGCAAACGTCGATGTTGGCGCGTTGAATTGCTCCGTCAGGAACGCGTCAAAACCGACCTGCTGCACGTGCGCGATAAGTGCCGGCGTCGCTCCGAACGTCGATTGTTCCAGGAACCGCGCCGCCGCTGCCGCGCTCACTACGCCGACCGGCACATTCGTCGCGGTCGACGCTGTGCCGCCCGGATTGGGATTCGTCACCGTCAACGCCAGCGACGTGCCGGCTTGCGCGCTGGTGGCGCTGCCGCTGGCACGCAACGTGGTAGAGGAAACGAACGTCGTCGTCAAGTTTGTTCCACCTACGCTCACCACGGCGCCGCTCACAAAACCGCGTCCGGTGATGACGACCGCATACGGACCGGGATCGACCGCCGCTGGGAAAACCTGCGTCACCTGCGGCACTGGATTCAAAAGCGTTGCAGCAGCCGTACTGGTATGCGTGGAATCAGCGACGCTGACGGCGGTGATGGTGACGTTGTTCTGGTTCGGCACAGTTGCGGGCGCGGTATAGAGCCCAGTCGTAGAGATAGTCCCGACCGTGTTGTTCCCGCCGGGAATGCTGTTGACCGACCACGTCACAGCAAGGTTCGCTGTCCCCGTCACGGTCGCGGAAAACTGCTGTGTCGTACCCGCGCGCACGTTTGCAGACGCAGGACTTACCGTGACGGCGATCTGCGCCTGCGAGGGAAGAACATTTTGCGTGGACGAAGAGCCACCGCCGCCGCACCCAATGGTCCAACCGAGGGCGGCGAAGGCCACGAGTCGCATTGCTCCGCGCATCGCTATCATCTCCCGGCTTGCATTGCCCAGGGCCTGGATTGGGGGGAAAGAGGCCGCATCTTACCACCACTTCCTTCGCCGGCCGCGACAACTCACTCGAGCGGCTGATCACGGGTAAAACTGGGCATACCAACCCCCACGTTCGCCGAGAGTTGCGCTGGTAATGCACGGAAGTGCAGCTACCTAGGACCGCAGGAGCCGCGTTGCCACGTCGGTATAGCGTTCGACGGCCGCCGTCAGTTGCGCCTTTTCCACATGCTCCTGCTCGGTATGCGCCACGTGGATGGAGCCGGGCCCCATGAGCAGCGGTTCGCCCCACGCGGTGAGCGACGGAATGTCCGTGGTGAACGCTGCGATCATGGAGGGCAGGTCGGCGAAGCTGCGCAAACGCACTGGCGGCATGTGCAGGCGAAACTCAGCCCGCGCGTCGGGAGCCACTGCCGCTTCGATCTCGCGCTTCAATTCATCACCCGACGTCACGAGGCGATAGAGCAGGGTAGCCCGTGCCTGGTCGGCGATCACGTTCGGTGCCCGCCCGCCTTCGATCATTCCAATGTTCAACGTGCACGGCCCGATGTCGGGATCTTGAGGGAGGGGCATCGCCAGGATTCGCGACAACGCGCGCACCAGGCGAGCAATGGCCGATTCGCCGAGTTCCGGGTAAGCCGAATGCGCCATCCGGCCTTCGGCGATCACGTCGAGCCGCAGCGACCCCTTGCTAGCCTTGGCCAGTGCGTTCTCCGTCGGCTCGCCGTTAATGTTGAAGCGCGGATGAGGCGAATGTTGGTTGGCTACGCGCGCTCCGGCACTATCCCGTTCCTCACCGACAAGGAACAGCAGCCCGACAGCCGCTCCCTGATCGCGCAATCGCGTTGCTGCTGCCACTTGTGCCGCCAGAATTCCCTTGGCGTCGCATGCGCCCCGTCCGTAGATGCGCTCACCATCCTCACGCGAGGCAAAGTAGGGTGGCACCGTATCGAGATGCGTTGAGAAAACCAGCTCCGGCTTCTCGACCTGGTGCGGCGTCGCATAGACGTTGCAGCGCTGGCCTTCCACCGGCATCGCCGTCGTTCGCCAATCCAGTTCGGCGAGACGACGCAACAGAAAATCGGCAACGTCGTGCTCGCGGCCAGTGGTCGAATCAATGTCGACCAATTCGCGGGTGAAACGCACTAAGTCCACGGCTACCTTCTACCACAGAGTCGCCGCACCTCATCGTTTAGACTCGGCACATGCCCGAGAGCGCCATTCGCTCATTCTTTCTGGACGGTCCCAGCGGGCGTCTGGAGGCGCTGCTCAACAGCGGCCGCGCGCATGCGGCTTTTGCCGCCGTCGTCTGCCATCCGCATCCCCGGTTCGGCGGCACGATGCACAACAAGGTCGTTTTCCACGCCATGAAAGCGCTGAATGAGCTCGGCTGGCCCGTGCTGCGCTTCAACTTTCGCGGGACCGGGTTGAGCGAAGGCGAACATGCCGGCGGCGAGGGTGAAGTCGGCGACGTGCGCGCAGCGCTAGCCTGGCTAGAGCAGGAATTCCATCGCCCGATCGTTTTTACGGGCTTTTCTTTCGGCGCCGCCGTCGGTTTGCGCGCGGCCTACGACGACAACGACGTGGCCGCCCTCATTGCTCTCGGCGCGCCGGTCCGCGCCGATAGCCGGCAATACAACTACGACTTCCTCGAAAGCTGCACGAAGCCTAAGCTGTTCGCTAGCGGAGAGAACGATCAGTACGCCTCAGCAGCAGCATTGCAGTCGTTGGTGGCATCACTGCCGGAGCCGAAGCAGCTTGTTCTTGTTCCCAATGCCGATCACTTCTTCGCCGGTCGACTGGAAGACATGAAACGCGCAGTCACTGATTGGCTGAAGCAGACGATTTGATCGCCCGAATCACGTGCGATCATCCATGTAGTGACCTTCTCTATAATCCCGGGATGGCCGAAGCCGGGCAGCCCAGCCTGACTGAACGCGAACAGCGCGCGCACGACGTGCGCGAAGCGGCGCGCGCCATCTTCCATCATGCCCTGGCGGAAGCCACTGTGGCCCGCGCCTTAGAACGCCATATCACCGTCGAGCATGGCACGTTGCGCGTGGTTGACGACCTTTACGACCTCAACTCGTATGCCAACATCCTCGTCATCAGCCTGGGCAAGGCCGCGCATGCGATGGCCGAAGCGCTCTCCCGCGCCGCCGGTACACGCCTGAGCGGCATTGTCGTGGGTCCATCGGACCCGGAACATCAGTTGCCCGGCATGCGCTACTACCGCGGTGGACATCCCGTGCCGAACGCCGAGTCATTGCTGGCCGCGCGTGCGATCCTGCGCACGTTGCAGAACCAGACGCAGCACTCGTTAGTCATTTTTCTATTGAGCGGCGGTGGCTCCTCGCTCGTCGAGAAGCCCATCAGCAAGCGGATCTCGCTTGCCGATATGTCCGCGACCTATGAGGCGCTGGTATTGAGCGGTGCACCGATCGCTGAGATCAATGCGCTGCGCAAACACCTTTCGGCGGTGAAAGGCGGGCGCATGGCCGTGGCAGCGATGCCGGCACAGCAGGTCTCGATCATGGTGTCCGACGTGCCCGAGCATGCGCTCGACGCGCTCGCCTCCGGCCCCACCATGCCCGACAGCACCACCCTAGAGCAGTGCCACGAGATCACGCGCCGGCATCACCTGTTACCGGCGCTGCCGCAATCCGTCCGCTCGCTGTTCGAAACGGACGAACTCGAGGAGACACCGAAATCGACTGATGCCGCCTTCGTGCGCTCGCGTTGGTGGCCGGTGCTGAGCAACGCGAGTGCGCAAAAAGCCGCGGCGGAAAAGGCGGCGCTCTCCGGTTTCGCTGTCGAAGTCGATAACTCCGTGGATGACTGGGACTACGCCGCCGCTGCCGACCATCTGTTGCAGCGCCTGCGGCAATTGCGCAAAGGCGTGTCGCGCGTCTGCCTCATCTCCGGGGGCGAGGTCACGGTAAAAGTGACCCATGCCGGCACGGGCGGCCGCAATCAGCAGTTCGCGCTGTATTGTGCGACGAAGATCAAGGGCGAAGACATCGCTGTGCTCAGCGCCGGGACCGACGGCATTGACGGCAACAGCCCGGCGGCAGGCGCCATCGCCGACGGTACTACCGCGGAACGCGCGCGTCACCTCGGTTTGGACGCGCAGCGCGCGCTGCGTGCTTTTGATTCTTTCCCGCTGTTCGAGCGTCTCGGCGATGCCATCGTCATTGGCCCCACGGGCAACAATCTGCGCGACCTGCGCGTGCTGCTCGCCTATTGAACATAGCGCCGTCTTTAAGTTCTGCTCATCCTGGCATCTCGGCCAGCTCGCACCGGAGTAGCTGGATTGTTCCCGCAGCGGGGCAAACCGCCGGCAGCGCTCCTCTTCTAATCCTTTAGCGAAGCAGACAAAATTCAGCAGTTCTTCGGAGCCACACTATGCGCCGATTCATTCCCGGTGCCATATTCGCTTTCTTGTTTGTCGCATTGCTGCTGGCGGCGCAATCGCCGGACGGCAATGCCATCGGCGGGCAACTGATCCATGTCGAACGGGACAGTTGGGCCCAACGCAAAGCCGGTAATGCCGAGTACTTCAACCAGGTCCCCGGTGACTACCAGGCCGCCATGCCGAACGGCTCGACTGAGACCCGCGCCGACCTGCGCCAGCGCGCGCGCAATGCGCCGCTCGATTCATATGAACTGAAGGACTTCCGCGTGTCGTTCGCCGGCGACACCACCGCCACGGTGCAGTACGTCGCGCAGTACGCCGGTCACTGGCAGGATGGAACAAGATTCGACGGCCTCCGCCGCGTCGTCAGCCATTGGGAGGTGCGTAACGGCCGCTGGGAGAACGTGAAGACCGAATTCCTCAATCCCTGATATAGCGCAAGCACGCGGTTCGGCCGGCTCCGTACGGGGCCGGCCCGCGCGATTTTCGTGCGCCGCTATTCCGCCTCCTCGCGCTCGTGTTGTAAAGTAGCTGCCGTCGCGGTATTCCAAAGACATCATGAAACGGCTCATCATCATTGGCGCGGGCGGCAGCGCGCGTGAAGTGCGGTGGACGCTCCGTGCCATCAACCACGGCCACCAGAAATACGATTTTGCCGGCTACGTCGTGAAGGATCCGGAACGCCTCTCGGACCGCGACAGCCGGTCACGCGTCGTCGGTGACTTCGACTGGCTCGCCAAGCACCCGGTGGACTGCCTGGCGCTCGGCATCGCCATGCCGGAAGCGCGGCTCAACCTAGCGAAAGAACTGGAAGAGCTGCTTCCCGACGCCGAGTGGCCGGCACTGGTGCATCCCACGGCGATCTACGACCGTGAAAGCTGCCACTTCGAGCGTGGTTCTTTCGTCGGCGCCGGTGCTGTGCTGACGGTCAACATCCTGATCAACGAATTCGCCATGGCGAACTTCGGTTGCACACTGGGACATGAAGCCAGTGTTGGGCGCGGCTCCGTCGTCAATCCCGGAGCGAATATCTCCGGTGGCGTGACGATCGGTTCCGGCGTCCTAATTGGGACGGGTGCGCAGGTGTTGCAATACCTCAACGTCGGCGACTATGCGACTGTCGGCGCCGGCGCCGTAGTCACGCGTGATGTCACTGGAGGCATGACAGTGGTGGGTATTCCCGCCAACCTGTTGCAGCGTGGCACACCGGCGGCACACGGCTAGTCGTCGCGAAGAAACCGCTCGTCCTGAGCGGAGTGGGGACGCGAAGCGGACTCGCGTAGCCGAAGAACCCCGCGACCGCTGGCACCACCCTGCCGGTCCCGCTTTCGGGCTGCGGAACAGATCTGCCTTTTGCGACGCCGCCATCTTTGCCAGGATCTTCCGATCAGTCGCGCGCGCGCCGGCGCACGATCAAGTCGCCGAGCACGAGCACGTCCAGGCCTAATCGCAGGAATGCCTGCAACGCGTCTGTCGGACTGCACACGATCGGCTCTCCCGGCCCGTTGAATGACGTATTTAGGAGCAGAGGTACTCCCGCCTCGCGGTCGAATGCCTGCAGCAGGTCATAAAGACGCGCATTTTGCGCGCATGTCACCGTCTGCGGACGCGCGGTGCCATCCACATGGACGACCGCGGGAATGATTACGCGCTTTTCCTCGCGCACCTTCGCCGCTACCAGCATGAATGGGCTAGGCTCGCGCAGCGTAAAGAAGTCATTCGCCCGTTCGGCTGCAACGACGGGCGCCAATGGGCGCCATGGTTCGCGTCCTTTGCGCGCGTTCACGCGCGCATGCATCGCTGCGGAACGTGGGTCGGCCAGGATGCTGCGATTGCCCAACGCGCGCGGCCCCATTTCCATGCGGCCCTGGAACCAGCCCACAATCGCGCCGCCAGCGAGCAGGCGCGCCACCTCACTGCTTAAGTCGGTTGCGTGCACGACTTCTAGATGATCGTGCGCGCGCAAAGCTTGTGCGCAAGCATCGGCAGAAAATTCCGGACCGAGATGGCGTTCAACAGCGGCTCGCGCTGCAATTCGCCGGCATCCCGCGCGGCCAGCAATGCTGCACCCACCGCCAGCCCACCGTCGTTCGAGGCCGGAAAGAGTGCCAGCGAGTCAGCTATTCCGGCCGCCAGCAGAGCGCCGTTGGCCGAACAGTTAAGGGTTACGCCGCCACCCAGGCAAAGATTGCGCGAGCCAGCGCTTTGCATCGCGCTTGTGACCACAACACGTATTGCGGCCTCAAGTTGCTGCTGTAGCGCCGCAGCGAGATCCTTGTAGCTGCCTTCGAGGACGGGCTCGTCGCGCCGGCGCGAGAAACCAAGCAATTGTGGCGATGGCTTCTGCCGGTACTGATACCAGCCGTCGCCTACGTGCAACATGCGTTGAACTTGCGCGGCGAAGACATGCTGCTCGCCCCAGGCCGCCAGGCCCATCGTCTTGCCTTCGTTGTATTCCCCGAGTCCGAGATAGTCCGTCCCCTCCCAATAGAATATGCCGAGCGAGTTCGTGATCAAGTCGCGCCGCAGGCAGCGCAATTCGTTGCCTTCGGCGCGCCACAGCGCCGTCGCGTACGGTCCACCGCTGTAATCGATGGTCGCCACCGCAGCGCGTTCGAATCGTGACGTCAAGTACGCGGCAGCCGCGTGGCATTCGTGATGGTCGTAACTCAAGATGCGCGGAAGCACACCAAAACGTCCACGGATTGCCGTGCGAAACGTGCTCAGACCAAAATGCCGTGGCCAGGGGACTCGCAGCCGGCCCAGTCCGGCATCAAGCACCCGCTTATGCCACAGGCTGCGCCGGCTCGCCTCGCCGGCACGATGCATGTCTTCGAGTTGCGCGCGCGTCAGGTCAGCGACATAGGATCCGCGGCCGGTGCGGTCAAGCTTTTCCGGGGTGGCTATCGCCTGGATGTCGCGCATCGTCAGCCCGGCGAATTCCAGGCAGAACGCGATCGCGTGCAAGGGCGATTCGAGTTCGTGCTTGCGGCGCGTGAACCGTTCTTCTTCGGCCGCAGCGACCAGGCGGCCATCGCATACCAGAGCAGCCGAGGTGTCATGTCCTAACGGCCCGTAGCTCACGCCTAGAAAGTTCACGCAGCGGATTCTACCGGCAGGCGCACATCAATTCGCTGCCGCGGGCGCCGCAGCGTAGGCGCGCGGACGCTCCAGCCCCACGGCGCGGAACTCAGCCCGCACCGCATCTTCATCATGCCGCCGCGCCGCCGCATCGAGGCGCGTCACTAGATCTTCGACGCTCGCATCCGGCGCCGTCTCCACGCGCAGCACGCGCGCAAACTGCGTCTGTGTCACGCGCGTGCCGTCGTGCCACAACCGCTCATGGATCTTCTCGCCCGGGCGCGCGCCTACAATCTCAATCTTGATGTCCTGTTCCGGACGCAATCCCGAAAGCCGGATCAGCTTGCGCGCTACGTCCACAATCTTCATCGGGTCACCCATGTCGAGCATGTACAAGTCGCCTTTCGAACCCAGCGTGCTCGCTTGCAGGACGAGCTGCACCGCTTCCGGAATGGTCATGAAGTAGCGTGTCATCTCCTCGTCCGTGATGGTCACAGGACCGCCGGCCGCGATCTGCCGCAAGAAGATTGGCACCACGCTGCCGCGGCTGCCGACGACATTGCCGAAGCGCACACAGGCACAACGCGTCCTTTGTCCGTTGCCACCGCGCGCTTGCACCAGCAGCTCTGCGGCCCGTTTGCTTGCGCCCATGATGCTCGTCGGTTCGACCGCCTTGTCGGTTGAGATCATCAGGAAACGCTCCGTGCCGAACTGGAGTGCGACGTCCGCCAATTCGCGCGTTCCAATGACGTTGTTCAGCACCGCTTCGCAAACATTCTGCTCCATCACCGGCACATGCTTGTAAGCCGCGGCATGCAGCACGACGTGCGGCCGGTATTGCTCGAAAATTGTCTGCAACCGGCCACCATCCCGAATGTCGCCGACCACTGGCACCAACGCCAGCGAGGGACTCTGCGCACGGAGCGCGCGATGGATCTCGAAGATCGCATTCTCATCATGGTCGAACAGCACGACGCGCTCCACCGCTAGCGAGGCCACCTGCCGGCTCAACTCCGCGCCGATCGAACCGCCGGCGCCCGTGATCAGAACCGTCTTTGCACGAAATGCCTCGACCACCGCCGGATGCGTCTCAATGGGCGCGATAGCGCGGTCCACGAAGGTGGCATCCGGCTGGCGCAACGCCGTGACGCGAACATCGCCACGCACAACATTCGCCGCCGAAGGGAGAAGGCGGACATCCACTCCAAACTCGATGGCCGTCGCAACCACGGCGCCAATGGAATCCAGCCCCGCATCCGCGATCAGCACCAGCTGCACGCCATGCGTCACCAGCAGCTTCGGCAGCGCCGCCGGCTCATCGATCACCCGGAAGCCCCCAATGGTGAGCCCACGCGCCCGCGTATCGGGCGAAAGCAAACCCACAACCTTTACATCGGGATACAGACCCACGTGGCGCAGCGTTCCGGAGAGTGCGTCCGGCGTGCCGATGATCAACGTACGCTGCGGTTGCGTGCCGCCGTGTCGCCGCACCTCCGCCGAGATGCGCCGCAAAACGCGAATCCCCGCAGCACACGCGACAAACAGCCCAAGCTCGATGACGATTGTGCTTGCCGGTGCCGCAAACATCTCCCATTGCCGGCGATACGCATACCGCAACAGCAGCGCAATCACGGTCGGGGGCGCAGCCGCGATAGCGACCAGGCTGGCGTCGGTCAAAGTGAAATACCGCCAGATGATGCCGTACACGCCCAGCGCGCTGAACGTCAGGATGCGCAGTACCGGCAGCACCGCCATCCAGCCCCACATCAGCGCCGCGTACCGTGGCGGCACGGCGCCATCGAAGCGCAGTTGATACGCGCAGTAGATGGAAAGCGCGCACAGCAGGGCGTCCACCAGAATCTGCGTGGCGCGGTGCAGCAGAAAATGCGGAAGGGAATCAAGGACAGCGGTCGCACGCAGCAGTGCGCCCAAACCAGGACGCTGGGGCGAAGGCAACTCTTGAATGTGCCGCTCAGCGCTCGCCACTTGCACCCTATGCATGACCCGATCCGCCCTTTTCATGTCCGCCATCGCTGGTGCAGCGACATGTCCTCGCGCCAGCACAGTATTCCGAACGGCTTTCGGTTGCAACCGGCAAGAGTTTGCACTCGCAACTCCTTGGTAATCCGCTGCCCGTATCATCAGGTAGCCGTCGGCTGCGTCTCCGGAAGCACTCGCGGTGACCATTCATCCACCGCCGTCATCGTCTCTTCCCAATACCGGAATGCCGTCTCGTCCGGTGGATGCGAACGCCGCCGCACCAGATAATCGTTCCCCCCGGCCGCCGAAAACGCAATATTCACCGCAATGCGAAAGAGTTGCGCCGCTAGTTCCCGCACGACGCGTCCGCTGCCGAACCTCTGTCTTGCCTGCCACTGCAGTTGCATGATCGTCGCCTTCGCCCGCAGGTACTTGGCCAGCGAATACGCCTCGTACTCGCGATAGAGATAGAGCGGCTCGGCGAGATTGGCAAAGCGGCTCTCGCGCCAACTGTTGAACCACAGCTCCCAATCTTCTGCGCTACGGTTCTGTGGATTGAAAGGGAAGTGCAGCATCCATTCGCGCCTCGCCATCGCCGCGCCCGAGGGCAACGGGACACCGTTCAGCGCGTTCGCCACTAACTCGTCGTGCGTTGCGGGAAACACGCGCACTCCGGCCAGTTTGCTCTGCGCATCCAGGATGAGCATCGCCGAACTGACGACATCGACGTCAGGATGCGCTCCTAAGAATCGCGCCTGCAGCTCGAGTCGCCGCGGATGTGCCAGGTCGTCGGCGTCCATGCGCGCGATAAACTCACCCTGCGACGCCTGCGCGAGTTGGTTGAAACGCGCCGCCGGTCCCAGGTTCTGGCCGCCCCCGGGCAGGATGCGTATCCGACTGTCTCGCAATTGACGAAGCAGTGCGGCGCTGCCGTCGGTCGAACCATCGTCGACGATCAGCAGCTCCCAATCTGTGAATGTCTGGGCGAACAGGCTCGCCAGCGTCGCCGGCAAACGGCGCTCTTCGTTGAAAACGGACAGCCCAAGACTGACCAATGGCATGTGCCGTCACGGTAGTCGGACGGCAAAACCCGCGTCAAGCGCCGCCTTTCAGCGTCGCGGTGCAGAAGGCATCGCGGCCGCAGCTACGGCGTGCGTTGCTGAAGCAGTTCGCCGAAACACTCGCCTCACCCACCCGGCCACATGATTGCGCAGCACCTCGACCGGGTCGATTCCCCAACGCACGCGCATCGCAAATGTCGCTAAGCCATCCGTCGGACGGACCATGGTGCGCCGCAGCAGGCCGGCGTCATCCCCCAAGCAGTTGCGTCGTTGCCGTACCGTGAACGCAGCTTCGAAATATGCCAGCGCTGCCCGGCGAACGCGTTCGTCCACCGCGCCGTAAGGATACGCAAAGACGCGGGCTTTGACGCCCAGCAGCGCTTCCAGGTCTCGTGCACTGCCCGCAATCTCTTCCCGCAGTTCCGCGTCATCGAGCAACGTGAGGTCGCGATGTGTCTGGCTATGCGGCGCGAATTCGATGCCCGCATCTTGCCAACGGCGCATCTCATCCGCCGTCATCAAGGCTAGGGAAGCGGAACCGTTCACCATGTCCCAATGGTTCACGCCGTCGATCGCTCCGGTCACGGTGAATACTGTCGCCCGCCAGCCGAACTCGCGTACCAATGGCAGTGCATGTTCCGCGATATCAGCGTAGGCATCGTCAAACGTCAGGATGACCGGCTTGGCCGGCAGCGGTTGCCTTCCTTCGCGCCACGCCAGCCAGTCACCCGCAGTGATCCCCGTATAGTCATGCTCCCGCAACCACTCCAACTGCTCGCGGAACTGCTCGGCGGAAACCGTCAGCGACGGGAAAGCCCCCGGTCTTGGCGGGCCCACGCGGTGATAACACAGAGCAGACACCGGCCGCGAGAACTCCCGCTGCAACCGCCTCCACCCCCCACAGGCGCGCGCTGCCCCGCGTCGCTGTGCCGCGAATAACGTTGCGGAAAGCATTCGCTGGCCAAGACGCCGCAACCCGATCCGAAACAGCACATCCGCCGCTCTCGCGCTCAGGTGCAGCACAGGCGGACTCGCGAGCCGCGCGATAGCCCGACGCAGCCGGTCACGCCACGAATTCACTCCAGCCAACGGCGACCGGCTGCGCCATGCCGGATGCTTACGACACAGCGCGACCTCGCTCTCACCTTTACCCTGCAGCTCTTCCCGCAGAAGTGCCGTCGCCGATTTGCAGTAAAAATGGGTGGCGTTGGCCCGCGGTTCGTAGCAAAACTCCGCGCCCAACGCACGCAACCGCAACCCCATGTCGAGCGCCTCGCGGAAGCGCGGTGTAGTCTCATCAAAGCCGCCGCATTCCCGCAGCAACTCGCGCCGCACGCTGGTATTCGGATCAAACACATGATGTGTTTCGGGTACGGCGGCATGCGGCTTCATTCCCGCCAGCCAGCGTTCGGTGATGCCGCGCATGTAGCCCGTGGCGACCGTCCGCGGGCTCGCCTCATCCACGGCGAGGGGACCTATTGCCACGCGGCGCGCACTGCCCTCATGTGCGGCCACATGCGCCGCGACCAAGCCCGTCGTACTGACGACATCATCATCTAACAGCAAAACGATCTCGCCTCGGGCCGCCGCCAGCGCCGCGTTGCGTGCCGCCAGCAGGCCGCGATGCGGCAGCTCGATGACCTGCCAGCCGCACGCGGGGCGTTGCGCGCGCAGAAATCCCAGCGTGCCATCGGTCGAGCCATCCACCGCTATGACGACCTCGTAATCAGTCGGCTGAAAGCTCTGCGCCAGCAAACCCGGCAACGTCCGCCGCAGCATCGGCAGTCGCTGGTACGTCGCTATGACGATTGAAAGTTTCACGCGCGCTCAGTCTAACCCGCTTCGTTACCTTGACACTGCAAAACCACAAACCTAAGCTGTGCCCGTGACGGCCGTCCTGGGGATTTCCGCGTTCTATCACGATTCGGCCGCCGCCTTGGTCATCGACGGCAAGATCGTCGCGGCCGCCCAGGAAGAACGCTTCACCCGCAAAAAGCACGACTCCGATTTTCCCGCGCAGGCCATCGCCTATTGCTTGCGCGAAGGCGGCATTGACGCGGCACAGCTCGATTATGTCGGCTTCTACGAAAAACCGCTGCTGAAGGCCGACCGCCTTATCGAAAGTTATCTCGCCTATGCGCCGGCAGGCTTTGCATCGTTTCTGAAGGCGCTGCCCGTGTGGCTCAACCAAAAGCTCTACTTGCCCCGCGAACTCGATAAAGGCCTCGGCGGACGATACAAGAAGCGTTACGTCTTCACCGACCATCACGAATCGCACGCCGCGAGCGCCTTCTTTCCGTCGCCCTTCGAGGAGGCCGCCATCCTCACGCTCGACGGCGTTGGCGAATGGGCAACCGCGACCCTTGGCTACGGCCGCGGCAATCAGATCCGATTGACTCACGAACAGCGCTTTCCCCACTCGCTCGGCATGTTGTATTCGGCTTTCACCTACTTCACCGGCTTCAAGGTGAATTCCGGCGAATACAAATTGATGGGCCTCGCGCCCTACGGCGAGCCGAAGTACGCCGACCTCATCCTTAACCACCTCATCGACCTGAAAGACGACGGCTCGCTGCGCATGGACATGCAGTACTTCGATTACATCGCCGGCCTGACCATGACGTCGAAAAAGTTCGACAAGCTCTTCGGCGGTCCGCCGCGAAAGCCCGAGTCGCCGCTGACCGAACGCGAAATGGATCTTGCCGCCTCGATCCAGGTCGTGACTGAAGAAGTCATGCTCCGCTGCGCGCGCCATGCGCACCAGCTCACCGGCATGAAGAACCTTGTGATGGCTGGTGGTGTTGCACTGAATTGCGTCGGCAACGGTCGCATCTTGAAAGATGGTCCATTCGACAATTTATGGATCCAGCCGGCCGCCGGCGATGCGGGTGGCGCGCTCGGCACGGCGCTTTTCATCTGGCACCAGTTACTCGACCGTCCTCGCGTGCCGGAAGCGGCAACCGACGCGCAAGCCGGCACGCTACTCGGGCCAAGGTTCACCAACCAGGAGGTCAAGTCGTACCTCGATTCCGTCGGCGCGCGTTACCAGCATTTCGCCGACGAAAGCGCGCTCTGCGACGTCGTCGTAGATCTGCTCGCGCAGGAAAAAGTGGTCGGCTGGTTCCAGGGCCGCATGGAGTTCGGTCCCCGTGCTTTGGGTTCGCGCAGCATCCTGGGTGACGCCCGCTCCACCGCCATGCAGTCGGTCATGAACCTCAAGATCAAGTTCCGCGAATCATTCCGCCCCTTTGCGCCTTCGGTCTTGCAGGAGCAGATGGCCGACTACTTCGAGCTGCCCGCGACGCAGCAAAGTCCTTACATGCTGCTGGTCGCGGCCGTGCGCCCCGAGCATCGCGTTGCCGTTAGCAGCAATGGGCAGGTACGCGGACTCGACAAGTTAAAGCAGCCGCGTTCGCGCGTCCCCGCCGTCACGCACGTAGACCATTCCGCGCGTATACAAACCGTGGATGCGGCGCGCCATGGCCGTTACCACCGCCTCATCAGCCGTTTTGCGCAGCGCACCGGCTGCCCCGTCATCATTAATACGAGTTTCAATGTGCGTGGCGAACCCATTGTCTGCTCGCCGCAGGAAGCGTTCCATTGCTTCATGGCGACCGATATTGACGCGCTCGTCTTGGAAGACTTTGTGTTGCGCAAAGAGGAGCAGACGGTCGGCGCCGGCGACCGCGAAAAATATCTGGCGAAGTTTCAGTTGGATTAAGGAGAAGCATGTTGGCCGAGGGCCTCGTTCGCATCAACAAGAACCCGTCACGGCATGACCTGCGGATGTTCGCGGCCGTCTGGTTCCCGCTTTTTTGCGGGCTATTCGGCGTGCTGGTCTGGCGCAAGAGCGGCTCCTTGGACGCGCCGGAGATCATCTGGTCCGTCGGCGCTGCGCTCTCGCTTGTCTCTTTCTTCGTGTTGCCGCTGGCGCGGCTGCTTTCACTCGCCTTGGCTTATGCGACATTTCCCATCGGCTTTGTGGTGTCGCACATCATCGTCACTCTCGTCTTTTTCCTGGTGGTGACGCCCGTAGGCCTGGCACTGCGGCTCTTCGGGCATGATGCCTTGCACTTGCAGTTCGACCGCAGCGCGAAGAGCTATTGGACGCCGCGCCCCGAACCTCCGCCCGCTGAATCGCATTTCCACCAGTTTTGAATCGCGATAGACTGGCCGCGCATGCCCAGCGAGCACAATGATTTCGCCACCCAGGCGCAGCAACGCCAACCGGGCCTGCTGCGTGAGTTCTTCGGCCTGCTACGCCACAACAAGAAGTGGTGGCTTATGCCGATCGTAGTCGTCCTCACCTTGCTCGGTGTCCTCGTCATCCTGGCCGGCACGAGCGCCGCGCCGCTCATCTACAGCACATGGTAGCTGCCGCTCCGGCGCCGGTTCCGCCGTCTCGTTGGCGCTTGCTGGCACGGACGTTGCAAACCCTGTGGTCGATCATTGGGATCGCGCTAGTCCTGCTGTTTGTGCTCGATGCTGCGCTCGGCGCCTACTTGAAGCACCGCGAAAGGGACCAGTTTCGCGCATACATGAGCACTTATCCCGCGGCCGATCGCTCGTGGGTGCCCATCTACACGGAAGAATTCCTCCTGCATGACAAGGCGCTCTGGCGTCCCTATGTTTACTGGCGCCGCGCACCCTTTGTTGGTCAATACTTTGGTGTAGAAGAACGCGGCTTGCGTCATACCTGGAACCGGCCACATGCGCCAGCCGAAAAACCGCTTCGCATCTTCACCTTCGGCGGTTCCACGATGTGGGGTACCGGTGTCCGTCCCGATTACACGGTCGCCTCCTGCCTCGCGCGCTCGCTGGAAGAGCAGGGCATCGCCGTAGAAGTGACGAACTACGGCGAAGGTGGGTACGTCAGCACCCAGGAATTGTTGACGCTTCTCTTTGAGCTCCGCCGCGGCAAGGTGCCCGACCTGGTCATTTTTCTCGACGGCTTCAACGATGTCTCCACGTCGTTCCAGAACGCGAAAGCCGGCCTCACTTCCAACGAGATGCATCGCGTCGAAGAATTCAACGCCGACGAACGCCGCTCGCGTCTGCAAAAAGCTTTGGCGCTCATCCCTGGCGTGCGCCGATTCGCCGCCGGTCTCGGCAATCGCCTCGTGAAGCCCTACTCCGTCTCGACAGAACAGGCGCCGGCGCTGGCGGCCGATACCATCCGCGTCTATCGCGAGAACATCCGCGTCGCCGAATTGTTCGGACGCGAATACGGCTTTCAATCACTCTTTTACTGGCAGCCCATCATCTACCAGAAAGACGAGTTGGCCCCGAACGAAGTCCAGGCCGCCCGCGATCTCAGCTACATGAAAGACTTCCTGCTGCGCGTTTACCAGGAGCAGAAGAATGATGCGCAGCTCGCTGCCCGCCCCGCGTTCCACAACGTTAGCGAGATCTTTCGCCACACGGCGGAAGGTGTCTTCGCCGATTTTGCTCATCTCACCGAACATGGCAATGACCTGCTGGCCCGGCGCATGGCGGAAGATGTGGCACCGCTGGTCCGTGCGCAGCACGGCAAGCCTCCCGCCTCGGCCACTGAAACACCGCGCCGGTAGCGCGGTTTACGCTGCTATACTCCGCGCATCGCCGCGCGCATGAGCTCGTCTTCCACAATCCGTATCGGACTTATCGGCGCCGGCAGCGTTACCGAGACCTATCACCTGCCGGCGTTACGCACGCTGCCGCAGGTACAAATCGCGTGGGTCGCCGACCGTGACGCGCAACGCGCTCGCACTTTCGCGTGCCTTTTCAGTATCCCCGACGTCGTCTCGTCGCTCGCTGATGCGCCGGACGTCGACGCGGTTCTTGTCGGCATCCCCGTCGATGCTCGCGGCGCGGTGTTACCGCAGGTCTGCGAGCGCGGCTGGCACGCTCTCTGCGAGAAGCCCTTTGCCCTCACCGTTGACGAGCACCGCAGCTTTCTCGCACTGGCTCGCCGTCATGGCGTGCGCCTGGCAGTTGGCCTGCAGCGCCGCCATTGCTCGACTACTCGACTCGCTCGCGGCCTGCTCGACGCTCGCATGCTCGGTGCTGTGCAGCAGGTCCTCGCCGGTGAGGGCATGCAGATGCGTCGCACCGGCCGCGGGGCCGATTGGTACCAGGCCAGCGGCAATGGCTCCGGCGGCGCATTGTTCGAAGCCGGTTCGCACCTGGTAGATCAGGTAATCAACATCGTCGGCATCTCCGGTTTCATGCTCGATTATTGCCATCAGGTCATCGTGGATTCCTTAGAGTTGGAAACCAGCGCGCGCGGCACGTTCACGCTCGTTTCCGGCGAGCGCGTCCCCTTCGCGCTCGTGGTATCGCGCCTGCACGACGTGTACAACGGCATTGTCGTGCGCTGCGAGCACGGCGAGCTGCGCGTGCCGCTCGCGCCCGATCAGCCGGCCGAGATTCGCACCGCCGACTCGGTCCTGCCGCTTGCGTTCCCGGCAGACGCCGTCACCGATGGGTTGGCGGCCGTCCGGGCTGAGTGGGAACATTTTCTCGCGAAGGAAAAGGCCATCGGCGATTTCCCGGACGCGGACACCGGACTTTTGACTACCGAATTTCTCGCCGGCTGCGTGCGACATGCGCGGCCTGCAGCCGTCGCTGCCGAGGTGCGCTCGTGAATGCCGTCGCCATTGTGGGCGCCGGCGGCCAGATCGGCGCTCATCTGCTTGCGCACTTTCGCGTAGCCGGCGTGCCCGCATGGGGGATCTGCCGCAATGAGATCACCGCTGCTCCGCTGCGTTTGCGCGGCTTTGAAGTCCGCAGCGGCTCCATTACCGATGCCGCTGCTCGCGACCGCCTTTTCGGCGACGCCGACGTCATCGTGAACTGTGCTGCCGCCACCGGTATGCCCGCGCAGGCACGGGTCGCCAATGATGCGTTGCTCGAGGCTTTGCTTGCTGCCACCGGCGGCCGGCGCATCTTGCACTTCAGTTCCGTCGCCGTCTACGGCAGTTGCATCCAGGACGGTCGCAATACGTTCGCGCAACCGCGCCCTGACGCCGTCTACGGCATCGACAAGTTGCGTCTCGAGCGCGACCTACACCGGAAGTCTCGCCGCACCAAACACTCGATCACGATCCTGCGCCTCGGCCACGTCTACGGCGCTGGGCAATGGCTCTCACGTTTTGTCCTCGGCGCGCTCGTACAACCCCAGCGTCGTTTGCCGTTCGACGGCCAGCGGCCGTCGAATGCTGTACACGTCAAGCATGTCGCTGCCGCAGTCGGGCAGGCCGTCGCCGGCTGGCAACCGGGCACTCGCAACGTCTTCGATCTTCCGAGCTCCACGTGGCGTGACCTGTTTGACTGGCACAGCCACGCCGTCGGTCTTCATCTCGTCTCGCCGATGTCCGCTGAGCTTTCTGAACATTACGCCGCGCTGCATCGCCGCCAGGCCGCGCGCGGGCTCAGCGGGCGCGCATTCGCCGACGTCCGGCAGTGGCTCCGCGGCTCGCCACGCGCGTTGATCAGCATGCCCGGAATGAAACAGTTCGGTGTGGCACTCCTCTCGCGCTATCGCTTGTTGTCCCTTGAACGCCGCATGTTGCTGCTGGAATCGCGCAGTAAATCCTCGACACGCGGTGCTTCGGTGCCTGAACCGTATTTGTTCTGCGACGCTGCTCCCGGTCCGCAGGTGGAATATGAAGCGGCCCGCTCCGGTGCCGATGCCACTGCCCTCGCCGCCTGGTACCGCGCTTACAGTGATCCGGAGAGCTTGCTTGACTGGCAGCGCGTCGCGCGCGTCCTCGACGCCGCGCCCGCCTGATCACCCGACCGGTTTGGCCGGTGTCTCCTGCAGCGCCTCGGCATCCACGATCAGCGGAGCACTCGTCCGCCCTGCGAACCGGCCGGCGAATCGCACCTTGGCTGGCGCCGGTCGAAATGCCGCAGCGCCACACAGTACGAAGAAAACCGCAGCGTTCGCGGGGATGTGCAGATTAAAGTCGGCGAGGCTATGGGTCAGCAGGCCGGTACATCCCACCAGCGCTGCCAACGTCAACGCCGCGCCGCTATCGCGAAAATGCCAGCGCTCTGTTCGCTCGCGCGCTCCGCGAAACACGACGACCAAGGCCCACAGCAACAGCAGCCCGCCCAGCGCGCCGGTTTCCGCCACGAACTCCAGGTAATCGTTGTGGGCGTGGTCTACCAGCAGGTCGGTGGGAAAACTGCGAAATTCCGGGAAGACTGTGGCGAAGGTTCCGAGTCCCCATCCCAGTAGCGGCCGCGCCCATGTCATGCGCAAGGTGTCGCGTGCAATCGTCACGCGCGTGGCGCTGTGACCTTCCCGGTCAAGCGCGGGAATGCTCTGCAGACGATGCGCCAAGTCGCCTTGATCGAGCCACGCGACTAAGCCGATCGCCAGGCATGCCACCACCGCCAGGGCCGCCAGGCTGCGACGGATATTCTGCGTCCGCGCCAGGAACCAGCCCAGCACCACCACTTCGACCGCCACCGCTACCATTCCGCCGCGCGAGCCCGAGAGCGCCACCGAAGCCAGCATGAGCACGGCCGCGGCGCCCCAGCCGATCCGCTCTTCCAGACCATGCGACTTGCGCAATGCCAGCACCAGCGCCGCCGGCGCCAGCATCTCGATTATCCCGGAATAGTGCGCGTGGTTGATATACGGACCAAAAAACAGTGTGGGCCAGCGCGTCGGCCAGAACCAATAAATGTGTCCATTCGACGCCAGCTTCTGGGCTGCCGCGAAGGCCGCCAGCGCGGCGCCGAATACTGCCATCCAGCGCAGCAGCCGATTGCGCGCCACACGGTCATTCAAGCACTGCATCGCGACGAACGCGATCAGGAGGTACGCAAGCCCGTTCAGAGCGGCAGTCTCGGTGGCGTAAGCGTACGCCGTGCGGCCAAAAAGCAATTGCAAAGCGACGAGGATCGCTACCGCGAGACCCGGTCCGTAGAGTCGGCTGGGCGCCAGTACGATCTCTCCCGCGGCGAGCTGCATGAAACTCCAACTCACAAACAACACGCCGGCCCCAAGTTGCAGCGTCAGCGTACCCCAGCTGTAAACACCGCCGAAGGCCAGCACGGAGAATCCCAGCAGCACCGCGACGCCCGCCAACAGCGGTCCGTTCGCGGTATTCGGAGCACGCGCTGGTACGTCGATCGTCTTTCCAGCACAGTGGGATCCGAAGCTTGGAATTCACGTGACTTGAAGTCGCGGC
>JADMIO010703347.1_pt1 | contig 22687 bp, 17 predicted proteins | sample 8958161 | NCBI WGS metagenome assembly JADMIO01 (sample SAMN16585339, study PRJNA669376) | soil metagenome | isolation source: Crop rotation soil | place: USA: Cullars Rotation, Alabama | collected 2011 | reverse complement strand
GCGGGGGGCGGGGCGGCCCGCCGCCGCCGCCGCCGAAGCCGCCCATCGGATTTTCGCTGACCAGGGTGCCCTGGCGGTTGGCCTCGGGCACGCCGCAGGTCAGGCACTTCCAGGCATCGCCGTTGGGAAAGCGCGTGCCGTCGGTGCGGATCGCGAGCACCTGCGAACCGCTGTAGATGCTTGCGGGATCGGGCGCGGCGGGGGCGCCGGTGAAGGTGACCGTCATCAGGACATGCTTGCTGTCCCACATGTAGCCGGGGCCTTCCTGCATGCCATATTCGCTGCCCGACATGCAGCCTGTCCCACGCGGATTGACCTGCCGGCTGCACGAGCCCGGCGCATCGGAGGGTGCGGTCGGCGGCAGCGGCAAGGATGTGACGACGACCGGTTCGGGCCTGGGCGCCGGCGGCGCGTTGCGCACCTCGGGCAAATTGGCTTCGAGCGGGTTGGGGCGAACTGTGGCCGCGCCTGCCCAGACCCCGCCCAGGGTCAATCCGGCGATCGCAATCCAGAGACCCGTGAAACGGGCGCGCCCTTCATGTCTGCCCGCGCGATTAGGTGCCGTCATGCGCCGCTCCTCCGGTCAATATTATGCGATCGGGAGTCGCACGAACCGGCGACCGGAATCAATTCAATTTCTGTAGCAATCGCCCCGGCGGTTATCCCGAGCCGGCTGCCGCCATGGACAGCGCTGCCGCTTCGCGATAGCGGTCGAGCAAGCGGAATGCGGGTTGGGGGAAAATGAACAAGCTGGCCATTATCGGGCTGCTGACCGCGCTCGCAGCCCTCGGTGTGACGTCGCGTCTCGCCGCTCAATATCCGAAGCGTACCGTCGATCCGGTCGCCGTCGAGCGCGGCCGGACGCTCTACGTCAATAACGGCTGCTCCTTCTGCCACGGCGTCGAGATACGCGGCGGCGACGGCGGTCCCAGCCTGTTTCGGGCAACCTCGGTGCTCTCCGACCTGCGCGGCGAGACGATCGGCCCGCTGATCAGAAAAGGCGTTCCGGGCACTCGCATGCCGCCCTTCGGCCTCACCGACGCGCAGATCGCCGACATCGCCGATTTCCTGCACAGCTTCCAGGTCGGCGGCCGCGCCCGCGGTCTCGAACGTCCCAAGTCGATCATCGTCGGCTCGCCCGAGGCCGGACGTGCTTATTTCCAGGCCCGATGCGCAAGCTGCCACTCGCCCACCGGCGATCTGGCCGGGATTGCGACTCGCGTACCGGACGAGATGCGGCTGCAGCACCGCTGGCTCGCGCCGCCCACCAAGCCGGTGCCGGCGGTGGTCACGTTAGGCGGCGAGAAGGTGACGGGCACGGTCACCCGGCTGGACGAATTCTCGATCGAGCTGAAATTGCCCGACGGCACCAGCCGCACCATCGAGCGCAAGGGCGACAAGCCGCGCATCCAGCTGAGCAATCCGCTCGTCGCTCACGAGCAGCTTTTGCGCGTCTATGCCGACAAGGACATCCATGACACCACCGCTTATCTGGCGACGCTGAAATGACCCGCCTCGCCGCCGCCCTGCTGCTGCTCGCCGCATTCCCCGCGCAGGCGCAAAGCCTTGATCCGGCACAGATTCTCAAGCCCGCGCCGGGCACCTGGCCGACCTATTCGGGCGACTATACCAGCCAGCGCTACAGCCTGCTGATGCAGGTAAACCGGCGCAACGTCGGCAAGCTCAAACTCGCCTTCAGCACCAAGCTCGATACCTCGGAGCAAGGCGCCATCGTCGGCGGCGTCGCGCCCGATTTCTCCAAGGCGGCCCACGGCCTCTCCGTGCGCGGCGGCGTGCTGATGGTCGATGGCATTCTCTATACCTCCTCGACCGATCACGTCTGGGCGGTGGACGCGCGCACCGGCAAGCAATTGTGGCACTATTATTGGCGCACACGCGGCGGCATCCACATCGGCAATCGCGGCGTCGGAATGTGGAAGGACAGCATCTTCGTCGAGACCCCCGACAATTATCTGATCTCGCTCAATGCCAAGACGGGCGAGGAGAATTGGCACGTCGAGATCTCCAGTTTCGAACAGCAATATTTCTCCACCACCGCGCCGATCGTGATCGGCGACCGCGTGATGGTCGGCACGGGCAACGATCTCGATATGCCCGGCTTCCTGCAGGCCTTCGATCCGCGGACCGGGAAGCTGCAGTGGCGCAGCTACATGGTGCCGATGAACGAGGGCGATCCTGGCCTTGAAACCTGGAAGGATCTCGATGCCGCGCGGCATGGCGGCGGCAATGCCTGGGTATCCGGCTCCTACGATCCGGAAACGCGGCTCTACATCATCGGGACCGGCAATCCCTCGCCCGCCTATTTCCCGATGGCGCGCGGCGACAAAGAAGCTTTGTTCACCTGCGCCTTGGTCGGGATCGACGTCGATACCGGCAAGATCCGCTGGTACTACCAAACCTCACCTAACGAGAGCCACGACTGGGACAGCGCCCAGACGCCCATACTCGCCGACATCAAGTTCGGCGGGAAAATGCGCAAGGTGGTGATGACGGCGGCGCGCAACGGCTATTTCTTCGTCGTCGATCGGGTGACGGGCGAACATCTGCTCACCTCCAAATTCTCCGAGACCGCCAACTGGGCCTATCCCAAGCTCAACGAAAAGGGCCAGCCGGTCCGCATCCCCGACAAGGACCATTCGGTCGGCGGCGCTCTGGTCTCAAACCCCAATGGCGGCGCCTCCAACTGGCAGCCCGCAGCGTTCAACCCGAAGCTCGGCCTGTTCTACCAGCAGGTCGTCGAGGCCTGGGCGATGTATTATACCGACGAGACCAATCCGCGCGGCGGCACCGGCCTTGGCGGTAAGGAAGAGACGCTGATCGGCGGCGAACAATATCTAAAAGCGATGGATCCCAGCACCGGCAAGGTGGCTTGGCAAGTGCGCTACCCGTCGGCGGCGATGAGCCGGGTCAATGGAGCCAATGGATTGCTGACGACCGCTGGCGGTCTGCTGTTTGGCGATGATGCTCGCGGAAATTTCGTCGCCCGCGATGCCCGCAACGGCAAGCCGCTTTGGCATTATCGCACGAAGGCTCCGCCCAGTAATGCGCCGCACACCTATATGATCGACGGCAAGCAATATGTCGTGATCGCGGCCGGCACGGAGCTGAACGTCTTCGCACTCGATTGATTGCTTACGGGGCGCTGAAAAACTGCCGCGACAAATTGGTCGGAGAACCGAGTCGGGGCGCAAAGCCCATGCTGGTAGACGCGCCGATCTCAGGAGAGCGACGATGAGGATTATTGTAATTGGATTGGCGGGGGCGCTGATCGCTTCGGGCGCGGCAGCTCAGGCGCCCGGCGGTGGTGGCGGTCGCGGTGGCCGCGGCCTCGCGAGCGCTGACGCGAACAGCGACGGCATCGTTACCAAGGCGGAATTCACCACCCAGGTGGAAGGCCGGTTCACGCAGCTCGATACCGATAAGGACGGCACCGTAACGCCCGAAGAGCGTCAGGCTGCCTTCCAGGCCGCTGGCGGTGGCGGCGGCGGAGGCGGAGGTGGTGGCTTCGGCGGTGGTGGGGGAGGTGGCGGCGCTCCTCCGGGCCCGATGACGAAAGCGCAATATCTCGAGCAGCAGATGCGACGCTTCGACAATGCCGACGCCAACAAGGACGGCAAGGTCGATCAGGCCGAACTCGCGGCCCAGCCGCAGCGCGGCCCCGGTGGCCCAGGCGGCGGTCAGCGGCCGCCCGGAACCTGAGAAGACTAAAAAGGGCGCCGGTAGTAGCCGGCGCCCTGCCGTGCGACGGCAGCGACAAGCCCGGCGATCAGCGCGCCCCCTGCGTCTCGCTGAACGCCTGCGACGGCGTTAGCTTGAGATGCAGTTCGTTCAGGCCGCGGATAATGAAGCTCGGCTCATAGTCGAAGTTGCGCGCTCCCGGAGGACCGTGCCTGGTATCGTCGATTTCGATCCTGGACGTGTATTTGAGCAGTTTCTCCAGCAATATGCGTACTTCGACGCGTGCCAGCGGCGCCCCGGCGCAGACGTGCTTGCCGCGACCGAAGCCGACATGCTCGACGATCTTAGGCCGACCCAGCATGAATTCCTGCGGATTTTCCCATCGTCGCGGATCCCGGTTCGCCGCTGAAATGGCAACCAGCAGGCGGGTGCCGGCGGGGATATCCGTATCCCCTACGCGCGTATCGCGGCGGGCAACGCGCGCCGTCTGCTTCGCTGAGCTTTGGACACGCAACACCTCCTCGAACAGCTGCGGCAGAAGCGAGGTATCATTGCGCAACTGGTCCTGCAGACCCGGCTGATCGACGATGTAGCGTAGCGCGCTGCCCAGGATCTTGGCGCTGGTGTCCTGGCCCGCGCCGAACATGAAGACGGCCAGGCTCCCGATCGTCTCCACATCCGGCTTTTCGCCATTGGGAAAGGTGGAATGCGCCAACTCGGTCAGGATGTCGTCGCGAGGATCGCTCAGCCGGGCATGCAGGTAGCGGACGAAATAAGAGCCCATCACGACCATCGGATGGTTCTCGCCGCTATAGTCATTCTCGCTGCTGTCCAGGCTGCCTGGCGGGGGCGCTGCGACGATCGTGTTCATGAATAGCTGACGGTCTTCGGGCGGAACGCCGAGCAGGTCGGCGATCACCATCGTCACGAACGGCACCGCCATCTCGCGCATGAGTTCGCAGCCGCCATTTGCGACGGCCTTGCGCACCAGCTCTTCGGAATATTCGACCATGAACCGCTCGTTCGCCTTCAGGCGCGACGGCACGAACAGGCGGTTCACCAGGGAGCGCAGGTTGGTGTGCGCATCGTCGTCCAGGTTGACGATATAGTCGCCGCCCAGGATCTGGCCCCGGTGCGCCTCGATCTGGTCGGTAATGTCGGGGCCATGCGGTTCGAAGGGCAATGGTTCCGCCGCGCCGGCGAGGCCGATCGATGCTGAAAAGTCGCGATTGTTCTTGAGGACTTCCAGCGTCTCCTCGAAACCGGTTACGATCAGATAATCGCGATTTGGAGGCTGGTAGATTGGACTGTGGGCGCGCGCCGCCTCGAAGAACGCATAGGGGTCCTTCAAAATCTCATAGTCGGTGAAATAGTCGCGCTCTTCCAATCGCTCCATTCTGCCTCTCCTATGATCTGCGACACAGTGTCGCTTGAATTCTCGGGACGGTCAACAAGGCCACGATTGATAGTGCAGTGCAGCATTGGGGCTTTTCAGAGCGGCCACCGGCGGATATCAGGATTGCAACAGACGGCGCGGTCAGCGCCAGTCCCGGGCTGCCGCCAACTCGGCGAGCAAGGCCGCCTCGAAGCATGTAAGGAAATGTGATGACCACCGATCCCGTCGTAATCGCAGGCTATGCCCGCACTCCCATGGGCGGATTCCTGGGGGAGCTCGCCCCGCTCAAGGCGACCGAGCTTGGTGCCGCCGCGGTCAAGGCCGCCGTCGAGCGCGCGAAGGTCGATCCGGAAGCGGTGGAGCAAATTTTCATGGGCTGCGTGCTTCCCGCAGGTCTCGGCCAGGCCCCCGCGCGCCAGGCCGCGCTTGGTGCGGGCTTGTCCAAGGGCACGCAGGCGACCACGGTCAACAAGATGTGCGGGTCAGGCATGCAAGCCGCGATTATGGCGCATGATGCGCTCAAAGCCGGCAGCGCGGATGTGATCGTGGCGGGCGGCATGGAGAGCATGAGCAACGCGCCTTATGCGCTTCCCAAACATCGAGCCGGCGCCCGGCTAGGCCACGGCACCATCGTGGACACGATGATGATGGATGGCCTTGAAGATGCGTACACGCCGGGCAAGGCGATGGGGGCTTTTGCCGAGGATGCGGTTCGCGACTATCAGTTCACCCGCGAGCAGCAGGACAATTATGCGATCCGCTCGCTCTCACGCGCCAATGCCGCCATTGCCGACGGCGCCTTCGAGCGCGAGATTGTCGCGGTCGAGGTTCCCGGCCGTAGCGGGCCGACGACGGTCAGTGTCGACGAACAGCCAGGCAAGGCCAGGCCGGAGAAGATCCCGTCTCTGAAGCCCGCCTTCCTCAAGGACGGCACCATCACCGCCGCCAATGCCTCTTCCATCTCCGACGGCGCCGCCGCCTTGGTGATGACCCGCCAGAGTGTTGCCGAGAAGCTCGGCCTTCCGGTGGTTGCCAAGGTCGTCGGCCACAGCGCCCATGCGCATGAACCGGGCCTGTTCACCACAGCGCCCGGGCCGGCGATGCGCAACCTGCTCGAGCGGATTGGCTGGACCGTCGACGATGTCGACCTGTTCGAAGTCAACGAGGCCTTCGCCGTGGTCGCGATGATCGCCGCGCGCGACCTCGGTATCCCGGAGGACAAGCTCAACGTCAACGGCGGCGCCACGGCGCTGGGCCATCCGATCGGTGCAAGCGGTGCTCGCATCATCACCACCCTCCTTGGCGCGCTCCAGACCCGCGGCCTGAAGCGCGGCGTCGCCAGCCTCTGCATCGGCGGCGGCGAAGCCACCGCAATGGCGGTCGAGCTGGTGTGAATTCTTCGCTTTCATCTTGAGAAAAGGTGGGAACCGGCGCGGCCGCATCGATTGACTTTGCTTCCGGAAAGGCTCACAGAGTTTTGGCACTCTCGCACGGAGAGTGCCAAATCACATATGGAGCGCTGGCTACCGCTTGTGAGTGCGACGCAACCGTCGCGATCCAGCGAAGGAGCAGCCCCATGACATTCCGTCCGTTGCACGACCGCATATTGATCCGCCGGATCGAGGCCCAGGCGAAGACCGCCGGCGGCATCATCATTCCCGACACGGCGCAGGAAAAGCCTCAGGAGGGCGAAGTCGTCGCCGTCGGTACCGGCACCCGCGCCGAGGATGGCAAGATCACCCCGCTCGACGTCAAGGCCGGCGACAAGATCCTGTTCGGCAAATGGTCGGGCTCAGAGGTCAAGCTCGACGGTGAGGAACTGATCATCATGAAGGAAAGCGACGTGCTCGGCATCATCGGCTGAGCAGCGCGCGCCTTTCGACCAAATCACAAAGGAACACATCATGTCAGCCAAAGACGTCAAATTCTCGCGCGAGGCCCGTGAAGGCATTACTCGCGGCGTCGATATTCTCGCCAATGCGGTGCGCGTAACGCTCGGTCCCAAGGGTCGCAATGTCCTGCTCGACAAAAGTTATGGCGCGCCCCGGATCACCAAGGACGGCGTCACCGTCGCCAAGGAGATCGAGCTCAAGGACAAGTTCGAGAATATGGGCGCCCAGATGCTGCGCGGCGTCGCTTCCAATACTCACGATCATGCCGGCGACGGCACCACAACCGCCACCGTGCTGGCCCAGGCGATCGTACGCGAAGGCATGAAATCCGTCGCCGCGGGGATCGCGCCGATGGACTTAAAGCGTGGTATCGACCTGGCCGTCGCGCGGATCGTCCAGGATCTCAAGGCGCGCTCGAAGCCGGTCGCCGATAACAAGGAAATCGCCCAGGTCGGCACCATCTCCGCCAACGGCGATGAGGTGATCGGCCAGAAAATTGCCGAAGCGATGGACAAGGTCGGCAAGGAGGGCGTGATTACCGTCGAGGAAGCGAGCGGCATCGAGTTCGAACTCAATCTCGTCGAGGGCATGCAGTTCGATCGCGGTTATCTGAGCCCCTATTTCGTCACCAATGCCGAAAAGATGCAGGTTGAGCTGATCGATCCCTACATCCTGCTCCATGAAAAGAAGCTCGGAAACCTGCAGGCGATGCTTCCGATCCTGGAAGCGGTCGTCCAGTCGGGTCGTCCGCTGCTGATCATTGCCGATGATGTCGAGGGGGAATCGCTTGCGACGCTCGTCGTCAACAAGCTGCGCGGCGGCCTCAAGGTCGCGGCGGTCAAGGCGCCCGGCTTCGGGGATCGCCGCAAGGCAATGCTGGAAGACATCGGCATATTGGTCGATGGCCAGATGATCAGCGAGGATCTCGGCATCAAGCTCGAGAGTGTCACGCTGGACATGCTGGGCACCGCCAAGCGCGTTACCATCGACAAGGACACCACCACCATCGTCGACGGCGCGGGAACTGCGGAAGCGATCAAGGCGCGGGCCGAAGCGATCCGCGGCCAGATCGAGCGCTCCGACAGCGAATATGACATGGAAAAGCTGCAGGAGCGCCTCGCCAAGCTCGCCGGTGGCGTGGCGGTAATCAAGGTCGGGGGCTCCTCCGAAGTCGAGGTGAAGGAACGCAAGGATCGCGTCGATGATGCGCTGCACGCGACCCGTGCGGCGGTTGAGGAAGGCATCGTCCCGGGCGGCGGTACCGCCTTGCTCTACGCATCGCGCTCGCTCGACAATCTGAAGGGCGTCAACGACGACCAGGACCGCGGCGTCGACATCATCCGCAAGGCGTTGCAAGCGCCGCTACGCCAGATCGCGGAAAATGCGGGCCATGACGGCGCGGTGGTCGCGGGCAAGCTGATTGACGGCAATGATCAGAATAGGGGCTTCAACGCCCAGACCGAGGTTTATGAGGACCTCGTCAAGGCGGGCATAGTGGATCCGACGAAAGTGGTCCGCTCGGCGCTGCTGGACGCTGCCTCCGTGGCCGGCATGATCCTCACCACCGAAGCCGCCATCGCGGATTCGGTGGAGGAACCGGTTGGGCCTACCCTGCCGGCCAATATGGGAGGCATGGGCTTCTGAACCCTCTCCATCCCCTCCCGTTCACGGGAGGGGATCCGAGCGGTGGCGAGGCGCAGCAAGCCCTCCTGCTCGTCACCCCAGCGAAGGCTGGGGTGCAGGCGAGGTGCACCAGCGTTCCGACTTGGATGCCAGCCTACGCTGGCATGGCGTTATCTTGGAAGGCTACCCCCCAAATTTCGGCGGCCTCTTCTCCTTTAACGCCGCCACTGCCTCTCGATGATCCGCGCTGCGCACGGTCTCCGCCTCGAAATCGATCCCGGCCTCAAGCACGCTGTGCGCAATGCGCTTCAACTCCATGTTGAGCAGTATTTTGGTCGATTTGATCGCGCCCATCGCGCCCGCCAGCATCTTCTTGGCGAAAGTGTCCACTGCCGCGTCGAGCTCGCCCGCAGGCAGGCAATGATTGACCAGGCCCAGTTCCTGCGCCCGCTTTGCGGTCAGCAGCTCCCCGGTGAGCAGAAATTCCTTGGCGAGCGTCAGCCCGATCCGCTGCGGCCAGATCAGCGCGCCACCGTCGCCTGCGGTCAGGCCGACGCCGACATGCGGATCGCCGATCTTCGCATTCTCCGCGGCGAACACGACATCGCACAATAAAGCCAGAGTCGCGCCCAGTCCCACCGCGTGGCCGTTCACCTTGCCGATCAGCGGTTTTTCCAGGTCGAGCATCGCATAAACGATCTTTTTCGCCAGCCGCGCTTCCTCGTCGAACAGATGCGGGTTGGCGGCATTGTTGGCGATGTGGTCGAGATCGCCGCCGGCCGAGAAGGCGCGGCCCGCGCCGGTCAGTACCACTACGTCGGAAGCCGGGTCGGCGGCGGCATAGACGAACACCTCGGCCAGCTCCTCGTGCATTCTCCGGTCGACCGCATTGAGCTGCTCGGGCCGGTTCAGCGTGATCGTCAGCAACCGCCCGTCGTGCGTCAGTGTCATCGTCTCGAATGCAGGCGGCGTATCGGTTGGCATGACGTCCCCCCTTCGCGGCCCTTCTAGAGAGGTCGGCGCGCATCTGCCACGGTTCGATTGGGCTTGACTGAAAGCCGCCCATGCGGCCTCGTCCGCGCATGGCACACGGCATCATCTTCGAGCGCGATGGAGCGATCGCGCGTATCGTCCTTGACCGTCCCGAGGCCGGCAATGCGCTGACCATCCCGATGGCGCGCGAGCTAATGGAGGGCGCGATCCGCTGCGAAGGGGATTCCGGCATCCGCTGCGTGCTGCTCACCGGCAGCGGCAAGCTGTTCTGCGCCGGCGGCGACATTATCGGCTTCTCCGGAGCGGGCGACGCGCTGCCCGACTACCTTCGCGAAATCACCACCTATGTTCACGCGGCGATCATGTCCTTCGCGCGGATGGATAAGCCGGTCGTCGTCGCGGTGAACGGACCGGCCGCGGGCGGCGGCATCGGCTTCGCCTTGGTTGGGGACATCGTGCTTGCCGATCCTTCAGCGCATTTTACCTTGGCTTACACGGCGATCGGCATGTCGCCCGATTGCGGCGCCACCTGGCTGCTGCCGAAGCTGGTGGGCCTCCGCCGGGCCCAGGAATTGTGTCTGACAAACCGCCGCGTTGGCGCCGAGGAAGCGGCCGCCATCGGCCTCATCAGCCGCGTGGTTGAAGCCGGAACGCTGGCGGACGAGGCAAACACGGTCGCCGGCCAGCTCGCCGCCGGAGCCACGACTGCGCTCGGCGCCACCCGCCGCCTGTTGCTGGAGAGTGCGAGCAACAGCCTGGAAGCCCATCTCGATCTCGAATCGCGGCTCATCTCCGGGCAGGCGCGAACCGCGGAGGGCCGAGAAGGGGTGGCCGCCTTCGTCGCGAAGCGGCCTCCCCACTACGTCTGAAGCGGAGCGGTTGACCCGCCGCAAAAAGGTGGCAAGGCGTCGCGGGCATCCGGGAGGCACTGAATGACGTTGCGCACGCGTTTCACCGAAATGGTCGGAATCGAGCATCCGATCGTGCAGGGCGGCATGATGTGGGTCGGCCGTGCCGAGCTCGCTTCGGCCGTGTCCAACGCGGGTGGCCTCGGCATCCTCACGGCGCTCACCCAGCCCACGCCGGACGCGCTGCGCGCCGAGATCGATCGCTGCCGCACGATGACCGACAAGCCGTTCGGGGTGAATCTCACCATCCTGCCTTCGATGACTCCGCCGCCCTACGCCGAATATCGCAAGGCGATCATCGACAGCGGCGTCAAGATCGTCGAGACCGCCGGCTCCAAGCCGCAGGAGCATGTCGACGATTTCAAGGCGCACGGCATCACCGTCATCCACAAATGCACCTCGGTCCGCCACGCGCTCTCGGCCGAGCGGATGGGCGTCGACGTCATCTCGATCGACGGCTTCGAATGCGCGGGTCACCCGGGTGAGGACGATGTCGGCGGACTGGTGCTGATCCCGGCGGCGGCCGACAAGGTGAAGATCCCGATGATCGCCAGCGGCGGCATCGGCGACGGCCGCGGCCTCGTTGCCGCGCTCGCATTGGGCGCCGACGGGATCAACATGGGCACTCGCTTCTGCGCCACGGTCGAGGCGCCGATCCACGACAGGGTGAAGCAGCTGCTCGTCAGCAACGACGAGCGCGGCACCAATGTGATCTTCCGCAAGCTCCACAACACCGCCCGCGTCGGCAAGAACAGCGTGTCCGACAAGGTCGTCGATATCCTTGCCAAGCCCGACGCGACCTTCCCCGACGTCGCCGATCTGGTGAAAGGCGCCAAGGGCAGGGTGCTGCTGGAGACGGGCGATCTCGACGCCGGGCTGGTCTGGGCCGGCCAGGTCCAGGGCCTGATTGACGACATCCCTACCGTCGCCGAGCTGATCGGCAAGATCATGGCCGACGCCGAACGGATCATCAGCGAACGGCTGCCGGCGCAGCTGCGTGTAACTAGCTCCACCTAAGCAAGGCGAACCGGCAAGGGGTTTAGCCGAGCCGCTCCAGCGCCTGCTTGCCCACCACCTGCAGCCAATCGTCGTTGGTCCCGCCAAGCACCCCGTTGAGCAGCGCCCGCTTCTGGAAGCGGTGGCAATGATGCTCGGCGGTGAGGCCGATGCCACCGTGGAGCTGCACCGCTTCCTCGGCGACCGTTGCATAGGTGTTCGCGACATGGCTCATCACCGCGCCTGCCTCGCTCCCGCGGTCGATCGGCAGGCCGGTGCGGCCGGCGAGGCTGGTGTCGAACAGCGCCTGCGCTCCGTCGAGCAGCGCCTTCAGGTCCGCGCAGCGATGCTTGAGCGCCTGGAACAGTGCCAGCGGACGGCCGAACTGCCGGCGCATCTGCAGATAGTCGATGGTGAGGCTCAGCAGCGCGGCCGCTCCGCCTAGCGAATCCGCGGCCAGGGCAACGTACAGATGCTCGCGCAGCCCTTCGATGATCCTCGCCGCCTCCGGGCCGCGCGAGACGACGAGTGCATCGTCGACCGCGACATTCGCCAGCGTCACGGTGAACAACCGGCGGCTGTCGTCCCATATAGTCTGTTCGGCTACGCTCAGGCCGGCCGCGTCGGTTGGCACCAGCACAATCAGCGTCTCGCTTGCCATCAGCACATGGCTCGCCTTGTCGGCATCGGGAACCGCGTCCAGGGTGCCGCTAAGCGCCGTCTCGCCCTCCGCCGCGGAGCCGCCCAGCGAAGCCGTCACCAGCTCTCCGCCGATCAGCCGCCCAATCCATTCCTCTCGACCGGCAAATCCCTCGGCGCCCGCGATCGCTTCCACCGCCAGGGCCGCGGCCAGAAAGGAGGCCGGCGCCAGCACCCGGCCAAGTTCCATATGCAATATCGCCAGCGCCTCGCGCTCCTCGCCCAGGCCACCGAGGTCTTCGGGTACGCTCAGGGCCAGCCAGCCCATCTCGACGATCGAGTCCCAGCTCTTGTCGCGATCCGGCATCAGCGCGCCTTCGGCGAAGATCCGCCGTGCGCTGTCCTGCAATTCGACGCGGTCGATCTTCACAGGCTGTTCCCCGGCACTTTCCAGTCCTTCGGCTCGCGCGGCATGCCGAGCAGGCGTTCGGAAATGATGTTGCGCTGGATTTCGTCGCTGCCGCCCGCGATCGACCAGGCATAGCTGTTCATGAAATCGGCCATCCAGTTGCCGGTTTCCTGCCCGCCGCCATAGGTGATCGGTTCGCGCAGCTGCGCGGCCATGCCTTCCACACGCAGGCCCAGCTTGGTGAATTCGCGCAGCACCCGTGCGTAGAAGAGCTTGACGATCGAGGCGTCGCCCACCTTTTCCTCGCCAGCGATCCGCTTCAGCAGGAATTGGTCAGCGAGCGCGCAACAGGCTTCCACCCGCAGCACCAGTTGGCCGAAGTCGCGCTGGATGCCCGCATCAGCCTGGCGCCCCCGGCCCTTTATCGCTTGGCCGACGCGCCACAAGCTGCCGCGCAGCCGCTCGCTCAGTTCCAGCAAGGTCAGCCCGCGCTCGGAGGCCAGCGTCGATTGCGCCACCTGCCAGCCCTGGCCTTCCCCGCCCAGCCGGGCGCTCACCGGCACCTCGACATCGTCCAGGAACAGCTCGGCGAATTCCTCGTCCCCGGTCACCTGGTCGATCGGCCGCGTGGTCACGCCCTTGGCGCGCATGTCCATCAGCAGGAAGGTCAGTCCGGCCTGCTTCGCGCCGTCGCTGCTGGTGCGCACCAGCAACAGGCATTTGTCGGCATATTGCGCCATGGTCGACCAGGTCTTCTGGCCGTTGATGACATAGACATCACCCCGCCGCTCGGCCTTGGTCTTCACGGCGGCGAGGTCCGATCCGGCATTGGGCTCGGAAAAGCCCTGGCACCAGAGCTCTCCTTCCAGGATTCGCGGCAGCAGCTCGGCCTGCTGCTCGGCACTTGCCCATTCCAGCAGCGTCGCCGCCGCATGATAGGTGGAAACGAAGGTCAGGATCAGCCGCGGCGCATCGGCGCGTGCGATCTCCTCGTAGATCACCTTCTGCTCGCCGAGCGATCGTCCGCCGCCCGGCCAGTTCGCAGGCCAGTGCGGCACAGCATAACCGGCGTCTGCGAGCTTGCGGAACCAGCCGCGCTGAATCTCCAGGAAGCGGCCCTGGTCGGTCGCCGCCTCGCGCCAGTCTTTGGGCGCATTGGCCTCCAGCCAGGCGCGCACCTCCTGCCGCAACCCCTTCAGATCGGCCGTGCCGCTCACCTGTGCCGTTCCTCTTCGCCTGCCTTTACGGGCTCAAGCGCATGCCGATATGTGCTGCCCGGATCAAGGTGGCTTCGCGATTTCCTGTGGCCCCGGCCTCGCCTTCTCCCTAGGCAATCGTTCACCGCCTTGTTTGACGCCGGCATCCCGCTTATCTTGACCTGAGACAAACACATAGCCGCTTGCAAATTGGCGCCGTTTGCGCCAGAGTGTCGCATAAGGGACGTAGATCCCACCGCGGGGAAGACGCAGGTACTGAGGAGAAGTGCTATGGCGGCTTCCGCATGAAGCATGTCCGTCGTAATTGTTTGGCGTGGGCAGCTGGCATCGCCGGCGCCGCGTTGGCGTTTGGTATTTTGCCGGGCGTTCCGGATGCTCCGGTCAAGGCCCAGGTAGAGCCCGCTGTCGATGCGGCAATGCCGGGATTCAGGCGCCTCAACGAGGCGCAATATAACAGGTCGATCGAGCAGGTGTTCGGGCCCGGCATCAAGGTGCCCGGTCGCTTCGAGCCGCCGTTGCGCGAAGAAGGCCTGCTGGCGATCGGCGACAATCACGTCAGCGTGTCGGCTTCGGGCCTCGAGCAGTATCGGCTGCGCGCCCGCGAGATTTCGGCACAGGTGCTGGCCGAAGGCCGCCGCAAGCAGACGCTCACCTGCACGCCGCAGTCGGCGACCGCTTTCGATCGCGCCTGCGCGACTGAATTCCTCAGCAAATACGGGCGGCTGCTCTATCGGCGTCCGCTGGCCGCCACTGAGCTACAGTCCGCTCTGGCCATCGCCAGTGCGGGAACGCAGCAGAGCAAGAACTTCTATGCGGGGTTGCAGCTCGGCCTTTCGCGCCTGCTCGCATCGCCCAACTTCATCTTCCGCGTCGAGCGCGGCGTGCCCGATGCGAAGCATCCTGGCATGCAGCGGCTGGACGATTATTCCTTGGCTAGCCGGATCAGCTTCCTGCTGTGGGATTCGCCCCCCGATGTCGAGCTGCTGGATGCCGCCGCCCGCGGCGAGCTCAGTGACCCTGCGAAGCTCGAGGCGCGGGTCGACAAGATGATTGCATCGCCTCGGTTCGAGCTGGGCGTGCGGGCCTTTTTCTCCGACATGTTCGGTTACGACAAGTTTGTCGGCCTGTCGAAGGACCAGTCCATCTATCCGCGCTTCACCTCCGAACTGCTTGCAGACGTGCAGGAGCAGGCGATGCGGACGATCGTCGACCATCTGGTCACGACGAAGGGCGACTATCGGGACCTGTTCACGACGAAGAAGACCTTCCTCAACCGCAACCTGGGCGCGCTGTACAGGATTCCGGTTCAGATGTCCGGCATGCAGGGCTGGGTCCCCTATACGTTCAGTGAGACCGATCCGCGCGCGGGCATATTGACGCTGCCGGCATTCCTGATGCTCGATCCGACGCACCAGGGCCGCAGCTCGCCCACGATCCGCGGCAAAGTGGTGCGCGAGTTGATGCTGTGCCAGCGCGTCCCCGATCCGCCGCCCAACGTCAATTTCGCTTTGGTCTCGGACACCAAGAACGAGCTGCACAAGACGGCCCGGCAGCGACTCGCCATCCACCAGGAGAATCCGGCCTGCGCCGGTTGCCACAAGATCACCGATCCGATCGGCCTCTCGCTGGAGAATTACGACGCCATCGGCGCGTTCCGTTCGCATGAGAATGGCGCGGTGATCGATGCCAGCGGCACCTTTGAGGGCAAGAGCTACAAGGACGCGATCGGCTTCGCCAGGGTCTTGCGGGACAGCCCATCTGTTTCGGAATGCGCCGTCCAGCGCGTGTTCGAATTCGGTGTCGGCCGTCACGCCGGCGACGGCGATCAGAAGTGGCTCGAATATGCCTCTCAGAACTTTGCGACCAAAGGCTATCGTTTCCCCGATCTGATGCGGAGCGTCGCTACCAGCGCCGCCTTCCGTATGGTCGGAAAACCCCCATCGATCGCACCAGGGAAAATGGCATCCTTGGAATCACCCCACTCAGTTGAGAAGCGGAGATAAGAAATGGCTTGGACAAGACGCAATATCCTGAAGGGTATCATGCACGGTTCGGCAGTTACCGTAGGTCTTCCGCTGCTCGACTTTTTCCTCGACAACAACGGCATGGCGCTCGCTTCGGGCGCGCCGATCCCGGTCCGCTACGGCACCTGGTTCTGGGGCTGCGGCGTCAATGCCGCGCGCTGGTTCCCGACCAAGCTCGGCAGGGATTACGACATCAAGGAAGAGCTGAAGGCGATCGCTCCTTACAAGGACAAGGTCACCGTCTTCTCGGGCATGAACTGCGAGCTTGCCGGCAAGCCGAACCTGCCGCACTGGTCCGCAATTGCCTCCACCCTCACGGGCGTGGTGCCGAGCAGCGGCGGCGTGGGCGGCGGCCGCGCCGAAGCGGCCACGCTCGACTGCCTGATCTCAGATCATATCGGCAAGGGCACCCGCTTCCGCTCGCTGGAAGTGGCCTGCACCGGCCAGCCGAACGTCAGCTACAGCATGCGCGCCGGCTCGACCGTCAACCCGAGCGAGGTTGATCCGGTCGCGCTGTACAAGCGCATCTTCGGCCCTGAATTCAAGGATCCGAACTCGGCTGAATTCACGCCCGATCCGCAGGTCATGCTTGAGCGCAGCGTGCTCAGCTCGATCAAGGACGAGCGCGCCGATCTGATGCGTACGCTCGGCACCGCCGATCGTCAGCGGGTGGATCAATATTTCACCTCGCTCCGTCAGATCGAGGAGCAGCTCGGTCAATTGCTCCAGAAGCCGGCCCCCGCGCAAGCCTGCGTGGTTCCCAAGGACGCCGGCGGCGCCCAGCTGGGCGCTGAAATCGGACAGGCGATGAAGACTCACGACATGCTTGCTCAGCTGCTCGTGATGGCGCTGGCCTGCAACCAGACCCGCGTGTTCAACCTCGCTTTGTCGACCGCCGGTTCCGATCTGCGCAAGCCCGGCGATCCGGTCAACTTCCACGAACTGACTCACGAAGAGCCGGTGGACGAGAAGCTCGGCTATCAGCCGAAGTCCACCTTCTTCATGGAGCGGAGCATGGAAACTTTCGCCAGCATGCTGAAGATCATGGATTCGGTGAAGGAAGGCGATCGCACCCTGCTGGACAACAGCCTGGTGATGGCGACCTCGGAAAGCAATATGGCGAAGATCCATTCGGTCGACAACCTGCCGATCATGGTCGCGGGCTCGGCCGGCGGCAAATGGAAGACGGGTCAGCACGTCAGCGGCCGGGGCGATCCCGCTACCCGCGTCGGCCTGACTATCCAGCAGGTGATGGGGCTGCCGGTTTCCAGTTGGGGCAAGGATTCGATGGAAACGTCGAAGCCCGTCACGGAGGTATTGGCTTAACCGGCACACCACGGAGAGACACCGCCATGAAGCGCGTTTCTGGTTCGGTATTCCCGCTTTCTGCGAGAGTGCTCAGTGCCACGACCAGGCTAGCGATCGTTACGGCGATCGCGGGCCTGGTCGGCGTCGGAACGGCGTCGGCTCATTACATCGGCCCGGCCTATCTGAAGGTGCCGGATGTCTCGGGCGGAGCCAAGGCCACGCCCTTCAAAGGTTGGGTGCGCACGGAAGCCCATTATTGGGGCAGGCGATCTCGCACCTGGTTCTTCGGCGCCAATATCATGACCTTCTCCGGCCCGATGGCTCCGGCAAAGGGGGCGAGCCAGCTCAACGTCTCTGTCGATAAGAAGGACGCCTCCTACAAGCCGATGATGGCGCAATGCGCCAAGGGCGGGACCATTCCCGAAGTCACGTTCGCGGAATCGTCGCACCTCGCGCGCAATCCGCTGGAGGGCGGTCCTGCTCCCGAGGACGTGCCCGCCAACTACGAATATGTGCTCAAGAATGTGAAGATCGAGTGCCCGGTGGCGGCGGATGCTCCGGAACAGGCGTTCATTCTTCGGTTCGAAGACATCCAGTGGGCCAATTACAAGCCTTACAGCAAGCCGCGCGAGCTCGCCGTTCGTCCGGCAAGCCTTCCGATCGCGCCGCGGTCTGGAAGCACCAAGGTCGCGGTGCTGACCTGGCTTGCGGGCGCGGTGGACGCCGATCCGAAGCAATGCCCGAAAATGAACAGCAAGCCGACGCAGGAAGAATATTATCGCTACCTGTCGCCGGAGCGTGCCGCTGAACAGAAGGCCGCGCTGGCCAAGAAGGGCGGTGTCGATGCCGGCCTGATGCCATTCCGGGGTCCTGGTGAACTGGACGCCACCATGCTGCCGGGCATCGTTGCCGATCCGGGGCATGTCGCTCCCACCGCGACGACCGTTCCTGGTCTGAATCTAGATGGTGATGACGGCTCCGGCAAACCCCCTCGGGGTATTCGCAAGCACGCCAATTTCACCTCTCCCTGGGGAGAGAAAGGCATCGACAACCAGATGTATCTGGTCGAGGGCTGCGTGGAAGGCTGGCGCCGCAACGGCTTCTTGCCGCTGATCAGCAACGACATGCGCGCATCCGGCGAGCTTTCGATCCTGATCCGCGTCAGCGGCATCGACGACGAGAAGAACGACGACGATGTTGCCGTCGATATTCTCTACAGCCGGGATGGCATGAAGCGGGTCGGCCCGGAGAAGGTGCTGCTGTCCGACTACACCTACCGGGTCAGCGATAACCTCAACGATTCGCACGACTTCGCCCGCTTCCACGGCAAGATCGTGAACGGCGTCGTTGTCACCGATCCTATCGACCGGATGAGCCTTCATTATTCGAATTCCTCGGCGATGACCGTGTACAAGCCGCGGCTGCGGCTGGAGTTCAAGCCGGACGGTTCGATGAAGGGCTATCTGGGGGGCTACCGCGACTGGCGCGAATATATCGCCTACGCCTTCCTCCAGAAGGGCCAGTATGAAGCGACCATCGGCTACGACAGTCCGGCGATGTACAATGCGATCCGCCGGGCGGCCGATGGCCTGCAGGATCCCGAGACGGGCGAATATAACGGCATTTCTACGGCTTGGGATCTCGAGGGCGTTTCCGCCTTCATTCCGCCTGAGCAACACGAAATGCTAACTGCAGGCCGGTTCGAGCAAAGTCCGGCGAAGCCGTGACAAGAGGTCCGCGATCCGGTTGTTCGCGGGCCTGACGATTTGAACGCGGGAATAGACCGGCAATGGATCGGTCCGACGCGTTGCTAAGGAGGATTGCCATGACGTTCGAAGCACCCTGCGTTTCCAGTCGCAGCACATTTGGGGCCGTGCGCGCCCTTGCAAAGTTCGCGCTCGCCACGTCAGTCGCGAGCGTCATCGGTCTGAGCAGCGCGTCGGCCAGCTATATCGGCCCGGCCTATCTCAAGGTGCCCGGCGTCTCGGGCGGAGCGAAGGCTCCGTCCTTCAAGGGCTGGACGAGGACCGAGTCGCATTATTGGAAGTCGATGGGCGGTTTCGGCCGGAATCCCATCGCGGCCACCTCCATCATCAAATTCTCCGGGCCGTTGGCTCCCAAATCGGGTGCTAGCGCGATTTCGCTGTCGGTCGACAAGAAGAGCCCGGCCATGAAGCAGATGATGACGCTATGCGCCAAGGGCGAGCGCGTCCCGGAAATCATCTTTGCAGAAGATTCGCATCTCGTCCGGCCGACGTTCGAACATGGGCCCGTTCCTGCAGACGTTCCCGCATTCTACCAATATTCGCTGAAGAACGTGAAGATCAGCTGTCCGGTCGCAGCGGATGCGCCAGAGCAGGCGTTCGTCCTCGACTTCGAAAACATTCAGTGGACCAACTATCAGCCGCAGAACGCGGCCCCGGCGCCGAAGGCGGAGCCTGCCGTCCTGCCCCCAGCCCCTTCGAAGGGCGCGACGAAGACGGCGGTGATTACCTGGATGGCGAATGCCGTCGATGCCAATCCCAAGCAATGCCCGAAGATGAACAGCAAGCCGGCGCAGGATGACTATTACCGTTATCTGCCGGCCGAGCGCGCGGCGCAGCAGAAGGCGGCCTTCGCAAGCAAGGGCGGGGTGGATACGAACCGCATGGCGATGCGCGGTCCCGGCGAGCTGAACGTCACCCGGCTTCCTGGCATTATTGTCGATTCCGGTCACGTCATGCCCACGGCTGACGTGGTTCCTGGCCTCAACCTCGATGGCGACGACGGTGTCGGCAAGGCGCCGCGCGGCATCCGCAAGCACCCCAACTTTAGCGCGCCTTGGGGCGAGAAGGGCGTCGACAACCAGATGTTCCTGGTCGAGGGTTGCGTCGAGGGCTGGCGCCGGAACGGCTTCCTGCCGCTGATCTCCAATGACATGCGGGCCTCCGGCGAGCTGTCGATCCTGGTCAGCGTCAGCGGCATCGACAATGAGATGAATGACGACGAGGTTGCCGTCGATTTCCTCTACAGCCGCGACGGCATGAAGCGCGTCGGTCCCGAGAAGGTTCTGCTCTCCGACTATACCTATCGGCTGAGCAACATCCTCGACGACACTGCCGATTTCGTCCGCTTCCGTGGCAAGATCGTCAACGGAGTCGTCATTACCGAGCCCCTCGACAAGATGTACGTCCACTATTCGAACGGCTCTGCGCAGACGCTGTACCAGCCGCGCCTGCGTGTGGAGTTCAAGCCGGACGGCTCGCTGAAGGGCTATCTGGGCGGGTATCGCGACTGGCGCGAATATATCTCCTACGCCTATATGATGGGGCCTCAATATGAGGCGACCATCGGTTATAACAGCGCTGGCATGTATCATGCGATCCGGAATGCCGCCGATGGCCTCTACGATCCGGCCACGGGCGACTATAACGGTATCTCCTCGGCTTTTGAGATCGAAGGCGTCTCCGCCTTCATCCCGCCCGAGCAGCAGCAAAAGCTGATCGCAGGCCGCGTGGCCGCGCTCGCCTCAGCCGACAAGCCCTGAGGCCGGGCCGGCGGGGTCCGGTTGGAATTTGAGGACGGGCGGCCAGAAGGATCGGCGATCGACCGATCCAGGCCGCCGGAGGAGAGGATGCGCCACGATGCGGAACAGGGGATGTGATTTCTCGTCGGGCCGAGGAAAGGCCCTGTGGGCTGTCGCCAAGATCGCGCTCGCGACATCGGTTGCCGGCGTGGTTGGCCTGAGCGGCCCCTCGGCGAGCTATATCGGACCAGCCTATCTCAAGATTCCCGGCATATCCGGTGGCGGCAAGATCCCCTCCTACAAGGGCTGGACGCGAACAGAATCGCATTATTGGGCGATACCCGGTGCCGGGCGACGAGGTGGACGCGGCCGCAGCCCGATTGCGGCCAGCGGCGTGATCAAATTCACCGGCCCATCGGCACCCGCCAAGGGAGCCGGATCGCTCGCTTTGGCGGTGGACAAGGCCGGCCCCGGCCTGAAGCAGCTGATGACGCTGTGCGCCAAGGGGCAGACTATTCCCCAAGTCACCTTTGCCGAGAATTCGCAGCTGGTACGGCCCACCTTCGAGCACGGCCCGGCGCCCGCGGATGTTCCCGGCCATTACGAATATGTCCTGAAGAATGTGACGATGAGCTGTCCGGTGGCAGCGGACGCGCCCGAGCAGGCGGTCCTGCTCAATTTCGAAGACATTCAATGGACCAACTATCACTCCGATTCCTTCACCAGGGACTTGAAGGTCGAGCCTGCCCGTCTCGGACCCGGTCCCAGCAAGGGTGCGACCAGGACGGCGGTGGTGACCTGGATGTCGAATGCGGTCGATGCCAATCCCAAGCAATGCGCGAAGATGAACAGCAAGCCGGAGCAGGAGGATTATTATCGCTACCTGTCGCCGCAGCGCGCGGCGGAGCAGCGGGCCGCGCTCGCCAAGCAAGGCGGCGTGCAGGCCGGTCAAATGGCCAACCGCGGCCCCGGCGAGCTCAACGCGACCAAATTGCCGGGCATCATCCGCGATTCAGGCCACATCCTGCCGGTCGCCGATGTCGTCCCCGGGCTGAATCTGGACGGTGACGACGGCGCGGGCAAGGCGCCGCGCGGCATCCGCAAACATGCGAACTTCGCGGCACCCTGGGGTGAGAAGGGCGTCGACAACCAGATGTTCCTGGTCGAGGGGTGCGTCGAGGGATGGCGCCGCAACGGCTTCCTGCCCCTGATCGCCAACGACATGCGCGCTTCGGGCGAGCTGTCGATCCTGGTCAGCGTCAGCGGCATCGACGACGAAAGGAACGACGATGAGGTCATCGTCGACTTTCTCTACAGCCGCGACGGCATGAAGCGCGTCGGTCCCGAGAAGGTGCTGTTGTCCGATTATACCTACCGGATCAGCGACGCGATGGACGATGCGGCCGATTTCGTCCGCTTCCGCGGCAGGATCGTCAACGGGGTCGTCGTCACCGAACCGCTCGACAAGATGTATGTCCATTATTCCAACGGCACGGCACAGGCGCTCTACAGGCCCCGCATTCGAGTGGAATTCAAGCCCGACGGATCGATGAAAGGCTATCTGGGCGGCTATCGCGACTGGCGCGAATATATCGCCTACGCCTATCTCAACGGCTCAGCCTATGAGAACACCATCGGGTACAATAGCGCGGGCATGTACCACGCGATCCGCAAGGCTGCCGACGGCCTCTATGATCCGGTGACAGGCGATTATAACGGCATCTCCTCCGCCTTCGAGATGGAAGGCGTTTCCGCCTTCATCCCGCCTGAGCAGCAGGAAATGCTGACCGCGGGCCGTGTGGGAGCGCTCGCTTCCGCAAAGCCCTGAGAACCCCGTCCGCGGTCAGGCCCAGATCAGCCTGGCCGCATCCACCGCCTGCGCACCGCGCCCTCCGAGCTCGCCGATCAGCGCCTTCAGCCGGTAGCTCCACAGGTGCAGCGGATGCTCGAGCGTTATGCCCATTGCGCCGAGGAACTGGTGCAGGTCGTAGAGGATGCGGTTTGCGCTGTCCTGCGCTTGATAAGCCGCCAGCGCTGCGTCACCGGCATCGCCGCTCGCTGCGGCCTTTAGCGCCAGC
>JADMIO011437915.1_pt1 | contig 22688 bp, 21 predicted proteins | sample 8958161 | NCBI WGS metagenome assembly JADMIO01 (sample SAMN16585339, study PRJNA669376) | soil metagenome | isolation source: Crop rotation soil | place: USA: Cullars Rotation, Alabama | collected 2011 | reverse complement strand
CCGCGACTTCAAGTCACGTGAATTCCAAGCTTCGGATCCCACTGTGCTGGAAAGACGGTGGCCGGGTCGACGACTCGCGCAATGGTGCGCTGAACCTCATTGCCGACGCTCGTCTCCTTCAAACGGGAGACGAACATGTCGTACAAGTTGCGGTTCTGCTGCACCTCTCGTTCGAGAATTCCAAGCTGGAATTCCTTGCGGTTGTACCCTTGAATCTCAGATTTGCTCTGGGCGAGGGCGCTTTGAACGGCGCCTTCATTGGCCTTGGCAGCCTCGTACTCCCTTGCCAGGCCCTGAACGACGAATTGGATCTGGCGCTTGGTGTTTGCGCGCGCGGCCTCGAGTTCGGCCTTCGCCTGGATCATTTTCGGATGCTCGGGTCCATAACGTTTCGCCGCATCGCTCATTCGGCGCTCCGCGTCCCCCTCAGCTTCTTTCATCTTCTGAACCAGGGGGTCACGGATGACGGCGGGGACCGTGTCGTACCCAGCCTGCGACTTGCCGCTCCTGATCTGTTGCACGAGCGCGTACGCGCTTTCAGCTTCTGCGCGCTTTGCATGCGCGTCGACCAGGCTCCGAGTCAACTCCTCCAACTGCTTCGTAACGCCGGAGAAAGCAAGTCCCTTCGTGTCGACGATTCTTTCGCGATCCCTGTAGTCCTGGAGTGCACGCTCCGAAGAGTCGACCTTAGTCTTGAGCTCTCCCATGCGATCGCGAAGCCACTGGCTCGCCTTCTCGGTCATCGCGACGCGGGCTTCAAGATCATTCTCGATGAAGAGATCGGCGAGAGTATTCGGAACCGACGCCGAAAGCTCCTTGTCGTATGCAGTAAACGTGATCTGTGCGAGCTGGCTGTTGCGCACGAGCTGGACCTGCAACTCCTTCTTGAACCGCTCGACGACGTGCTTGAGAATCTCGTCCTCGGTCTGAGGGGCGCGGTCGCGAAAGATCGAGAGCAGTCGCGAAAGCGGGCCAGGTTCCGCTTGCCGCGGGTCGAAGTCGGGATGCGTGGTCAGCTTGAGCTTCTGGACCACCTTCCTGGCGAGATCGTCGCTCTTGAGGATCTCGACCTGCGTCTGAAAGTACTCGCGGTTGCCCGTGAGACCCTGGTTGTATACCTCTTCGATCGAGACGACCTTCGTTTTGCCCTGTTCGATGAGCAACGTGGCGGTTCCGCGATACGTAGGACGAATCGAGTACACGACCAACGTGGCGAGGATCGCGACGAGAAGCGTCAGCCCGAGGATATTCCACCGGCGTTTCGCGATTGCACGCCAGTATTCGACGACGTCAAGCTTGTCCCCTTGCGACTGCGCCTGAGCTGAAGGATCGACGCCCTGAAGGCGGTCTTGAAGGGTTAAATCGTTCATTAGAAGAAGCTCTGCTCAACGGTGATGATGTCGCCCGGCATTACGAGCGCGTTCAGGTCGACCTTCTTGGGAGTCTGAGAAGGATCTTCATCGCGGATGATGCTTACCTTGTCGCGCACAGCTCGCTCCTTAAATCCGCCCGCAAGCGAAATCGCCTTCCTCACCGTAAGCCCGGGCGCGAACGGATATCCGCCTGGCTTATCCACTTCTCCGTTCACAAAGAAGTTTCGATACTCATCGATGCTGACCGTGACTTGCGGGTCGAGAAGGTAGCGCCCCTTAAGGCCGGACCTAATGTACTCCTCGAGTCCCCCGACGGTCATGCCCTTCACCTTAATTTCCCCGAGGACAGGAAACGAGAGTGTTCCGGCATCGGACAATCGCATCTTCTCCCGCTTCAGGTCCTCCTCGCCCAGGACGCGGATAGTAATCATGTCTCCGGCCCCCAGGCGGTAAGACGAAAGCGCGCTCGTCGGCGCTTCTGCCCGAGCAAGGCTCGCCAAGAGAAATAATGCGACTGCTATAAACCGATACACGTGCACCCTTCAAAATGAAAATACCCGCCGGCCGGCGGCCGGCGGGCGGCTGCTGCATGGCCCTACAACGTCGCCGTAAGCGTTATGAAGTAGAGGTTCTTACGGTAATCATAAATATCCAGGTTGGAATCACGCTTCATGTAGGTGTATTCGGCACCCAGCGTGAGCCAGCGTCGGAATTTATAACCCACCTTGAAGCCCAAACTGGCGATGTCATCATTACGATCGAAATTCTGGTATTTGTCGCGTTCGTAACGAGCGTTTACACCAGTCGAAAAATAGGAATTCCAGTTATGAGTCCAGACCACGCCGTAGGCGTCGGCGAGGATGAAGCTACCGAGCCCCGTTGATTCGATCGGGAAGCGCGCGGAGTAGAAGTCGAACCGCGAATATGTACGGGGGAGCCAGGTGATCAAGCCCTCCCAGGACGTCCCAGAGTAATCAGGCAGGTCGGAATCGAAATTCTTCCGGAATGTGCCCACCTTGACCGTGCCAGTCGTGGCGGCGGTCGCCTCCCAAGTCACGCCGGCGTAATACCTGGTCTCCTGGCTGTCCAAGGGCGAAGTCGACAGACGGTAATCCTGGTCGGTTCGGCGCGCTTCAAAAAGCACGCTCGTCCGCGGCATGACGCGCCAGTAGAACGCGGCCCCCAATTCGGGCACGTCCCTATCGCTGCCAATGGTCGAGTCGCGGTTATTGATGTACTTCCTCATCTCATAGCTGTAATAAGCCTCGAGGCGGCCCTTGGCTCCCGGCGAACCATATGCCACGGTAACGCCGGGACGCGAATCCTCATATCTATCGGGCGTTTCCTGGGTCGGACGGTCCGTGAGGCCCCTGGGGTCGTGCCCATGGACGAACGTATAGTTCAGGCGCCCGTAAAGGCTCGGCGCCATGATGGCGTCGAAGGATGCAGCCACGTTGTGATCCCAGTAGTCATCGTTGCGGCTGCTCGTGTAGACGCCGTACTGGGACTGATAGCTCACCGAGAAAACCTTCGATGCATCTCGAGCATCGAATCTCAGGCCAGGGCTGAGTACATAAAGATAGGACGACTTTTCGTTCGAGCTCGAATAGAAGAGGTTGTCGTCATATCCGCCTGCCACACCGATGTAAGGCGTGAAGTAGACGGGCGAGTCAGCGACACGCACGCTTACTGCGCCGGGGATGGCGGAACCCGGAGTGGCGGGATAAATGTAAGCCGGGCGAACCGGAATCGGGATCGTTTGTGCGTGCGCCATGCAACTCACGGCGGACGCCACCATAACTAAGACGAGTTGGCTCTTCTTCATCGTTATCGCTCCGTTCTAATTGTCCCAGCACAATCGCGGTCGGCTTACTACTTTTGTCCAGCCTACCGCCACTCCCTAACTAAGCACCTCTAAGCTGTTGTCCCGGCAAAAGAAAACTAAATGGGATGGCAGCGTCGCATGTTACGGCCATTGCGCCTGCCAGTCAAACTTTCATGGCTAGGAACTCGAGCATAAAAAGCCGTGGAATCTGTGAGCTAGCGCATCTTTGAGAGGATTTGCTTCAAAATTGCCCGACCCGGGCGGGGCGCATCGCGTTTTGTGCAAGGACATGCGATAGTTTCGCTTTATTCGGGGCCAACGCGTCACGGCGTGAGGCGACCTCATGCTGAAGCGACTTGCGGGTGACAGTATTTGGAACATCGTGGGCCAGGCGATCCCTGCCCTCGTGGCCCTTGCAGTCATCCCCCAACTGGTGCGCGTGCTGGGTGAAACCCGCTTTGGCGCGCTTTCGCTCGCATGGGCCCTAGTTGGGTTCTTCGGACTTTTCGATTTCGGCCTGTCCCGGAGTCTCACGCACTCCGTCGCGAGCGCGAACAGCGGCGACCCTGCCAGCATTCCGAGCCGGATTCGTGGCGGCCTTAAGCTCGTTGCACTCCTCGGGATGATCGGAGCGCTCGTAACGCTCATCGCCTATGCTTGTCTGCCGAAAGCGCTTGTCGCCTCTAAAGGCATCGCCCCAGCGGAAGTGAATCTGGCAATTTGGGCGCTTGCGGCGACCGTTCCAACTGTAACTTTGACCCAAGGGATGCGGGGCGCGATTGAGGGGTTGGGCCTCTTTCGAAAATCCAACTTACTGCGACTGCCTCAGGGCACCCTTACCTTCTTGCTCCCGTGGCTGGTGTCCCTGTTCACGCCGACGCTGTTCGGTGCGATGGCGGGGCTTTTTGCGGCGAGGCTCGTCGGCGCCGTGCTGTTCGCCATCGGACTCGATCAAGAAGTGAGAAAACTGCCCCACGCACATCCCAAAGAACAAGATAAGGCAGACATCCGTTCGCTGTTGCGGTACGGCGGATGGTTGAGCGTAAGCAACATTCTTTCGCCCGTCATGACAACGCTCGATCGGTTTGTCATTGCCGCAAAAGCTACATTGGCCGCCGTGTCGGTTTATTCGATCTGCCTCGACCTGATCGGCAAGTCGTTGATGGTGCCGGCTGCGATATCAAATGCTGCATTTCCCAAGCTTGCAGGAGCGCGCGGAGATCTGGTTCAGATACGCGAAATCACGACGCATGCGATAGAGCTTCTGATCCTCGTCTTTCTCCCGCTGTCGGCGTTCTTTGCACTTTTCTCGACTGACATCATTTCTCTATGGATTGGCGCGGATATGGCCGCGCGCGCCCACGGCGTCATGTCCGTGCTAGCGGTCGGGATTTTCATCAACGCACTCGCCCATATTCCCTTCGCGCTGGTCCAGGCAGTTGGCCGACCGGATCTGACGGCGTCGGCGCACCTCATCGAGGCCATTCCTTATGTCGCCATGCTCTTTCTCCTTCTCGCCCATTTCGGCGTCGAAGGTGCGGCAGCCGCGTGGGCCATTCGCGCGGCGCTCGATCTCGTGTTGCTTCTTTACTTCGCGAGCAGGGCCGGTGTGCCGGTGTCTAGCGCGCTCGTCGCGAAAATGGGCGCCACGACGGCGGTGGTCATCGCGTGCGCAGGCCTGAGCCAACTCGCTTTACCCATCTCCTGGCGCATAACCATCGTACTTGGTCTCTGCCTCGTCGCCGCTGCCCCGCTAATGCACCACCGAGTCTTGCGCTTCCGCTAAAGACCCATGCTTCTCGTCTCCATCTTTGCGCTTATAGGCTTGAGTTGCCTGAACTGGTACCGCCTTCGGGACCCGCTGAATCCCGCTTTTCTCCAGAGCACGTTGTGGGCGCTCATCCTCACTACGTTCTTCACGTTCAGCGACATGTTTTATCCGATTACAACTGAACTTCTGGCGATGATCGTTCTCGGCGCGCTGCTATTTTCCGTCGGGGTTTACGTCGCGACGTATCGATTCAAACCTGACATTTCCCCTGCGCCGCCAATATCCATGGGAGATCGCCTCTGGATCATTGACGTGCTTCTGGCCATGTCGTGCATTGGACTGCCCTTCTATGTGCGCCATGCGATCAATGTGGGGTTGAATGGGCCGTTCGATGACATGTGGGTAAACCTGCGATATGCCGTTACTACGGACATTTACAGTTTCGGTCTTACGGCATATTTCGGAACGATAAGCTTCTGTACGACCGGCTTCCTGCTGTCGCTCGAGACCCGCAGAGTCAAATGGCGCATGGTCCTCGCGATTGGTCTGTCCCTCACATACGCGATATTCTCGAGTGGCCGAACCCCGCTCTTTTGCCTGGTACTCATGGTGCTAGGCATTCTTGCCATACAGCGCAGGATCCGTCCTCTCCACGCAATACTCGTTTTCGTACCGGTTGCGGCCGCCACCTTCGCCTTCGTAGCAGTCGCGATGCTTAAAGGCGGCAGCGCGACCGCCACATTCGACGAGAACCTCATAACGGTTACCGATAGCTTTCTCGGTTACCTACTTAGTCCGCTTCCGGCGTTTTCTGGCGAAGTCGGAGCGCCCCCGCCCCCGGGTCTCGGCGAAAACACGTTCCGATTCTTTTTCGCGCTATTCGAACGTTTGGGCGCACCGGTAAACGCGGTGCCGCTGATCCAGGAGTTCACCGACGTGCCGATGTCCACCAACGTGTACACGGTGTTTCAGCCATATTTCGTAGACTTCCGGTGGCCCGGCGCGATGATCGCCATGCTGTTATTGGGCGGAGTTCACGGCTTTGTCTACGAGCGGGCGGCAAGCCGGCGTCCGTACTTCGTTTTTCTTTACGGCGCGCTGATGTACCCGCTGTTCATGCAGTTTTTCCAGGATCAGTACATGAATTTGTTGTCGACCTGGCTGCAGATCGGCCTTATCACCGCGATCGTTTACAGCGTCCATCAACGCGCCATAACTCCCGCGAACGCATCGCGTCGTGCGCCCGGGTTCCAATGAACATTCATGGATTGGAGACGCCTCGTCGCGGAGGCTCGAACGCGATAGAAAGTGTCGAAGGAAACGTGCGCCATAAGCGCATGTACCCGCTCGCCGTTGCTGCCACGTCAGCGGGCGATAGCTTCAGCAGCGCACGTATCTCCCGCGTGAGGAATTCGACCAACAAGGACGCCACGAGCACAAGCGAGAACCGCATCGGACCAAAATGGCTCGCGCTGTAAATGATCCGACTGCGGAGGGAGTAAAAGAGCCGCATGTCGCGAACGGCGTCCGAGGAGCCGCCGCCTTTGTGAAAGATTGCCGCCGACGAAAGGAATCGGCTACGCCAACCCGCGCGGCGTGCGCGCAGCGAGAAGTCGACTTCCTCGTAATAGACGAAATACCTTTCGTCGAATCCACCCAGATCTTCGAAAACCGTCCGTCGAACCAGAAAGAAGGAGCCCATCAACTGGTCGACATCCCGATCCTCGTCATGTGCCCACTCGGTCATCAGGGCGCTCAACTGCCGCTTCGGAAACAGCGTGTCGACACCGAGCGTTTTGGCCAAGAATTGAGTGGCGGTCGGAAACCTGGAACAGCTGGCGACGACGCGACCCGTCTCATTCATGATCCTGACGCCACAGATTCCGACTCCCTTTGCCGCGTCCGACTGCATGTATTCGAGCGGAACGACAAGGCTATTGCCGAACAGCCGAGTATCCGGGTTCAAGAACAGAATGTAGTCCGCCTCGGAACCGGCTGCGCCCTGATTGCACGCCCTCGCGAATCCGGCGTTGTCGGGATTGCCGATGTCTACAAGGCAAATCCCACGCGGCACGAGGTCACCGAGATCGGCAGCGGATTCGTCAGTCGACCCGTTATCCACCACGACGAGTCGACGGAGCTCGAACGAGCTATCGAGAGCGGATTGAATCGACCCCAGGCACTCGCGGAGGAGCCTCCCCGAGTTCCAGTTGACAATGACGATATCCAGCGAAGGAGTCCGATTTGCTTGCATGAGGACAAATTATGAAAGGCAAATCGCATCGGCGCCATATTCATTACGCTGGGGAGGTGGGAGTGCCCGCCGCGGACCGCCGCCGAAGGCTTTTAGTGGTCGTAGGCGTTGCCGCCCCACTGCACAAGGTCTTTTCCGTAGGCGCATTCGCAGCTACGCCGGGTTTGCAGGATCGCGCAGCCAACGCGGCGGATGACTCGAGCGCGCTTCAAGCCTCCATTAACGCGCCACAGCCGCAGTTCGTAGCAGACAGCAACCGCATCTACTCCATTTCACGGCCGCTTAAGCTGCCCGCCGGCAAGACCATCGTCGGCCTGAATCTGGTCGCCATTGCGCCGATGACTCACATGGTCGAGCTGGATTCGTCGTGCAAGGTGCTCAAATGTACGCTCGATGCAGGAAATCGCCTGAACGGATCGGACATAACGCGTTTCGCGAACAATTGTGTGTATATCACGGGAAAGCAGAACTGCGAGATACGTGGCAACACGTTGCTTAACTGGTATCGCTACGGTGTCTTCGTCGAAAACTCGCCGACATCGGCGGTAAGCGCCGTCGTGATCGCCGAAAATCGCTGTGTCGGATTGAAGTACGAAGAACACAAGCTATCCCGCTCGGGGGCGTATGCAATTCATGTCGCCCACAGGGTCCGGCCGCCCGAAACGAAGATCGACCACTTCGATTACGACCTGTCCCAGGCCATAACCGACATCACGATATCGAGCAACTACTGCGAATGGGGACAATACGGGATCGCGATCTACACATCGCGCAATGTGGTCGTACAGGACAACACATGCGCAGGCTTCTCCCGTGGGATATCCGTTCAAACCGCCGCTGTGGGCGTGAAGGTATTGCGCAATCGGCTCATCAATACTGTGTCCACCGGCGTGCACCTCGCTTACGGCATTAGGGAGTCGGTCGTGTCAGCCAACCACGTTTCGGCCACGATGACCAACGACAATGTGGGAATCCAGTCCTACTATGGGTGCGAAGGGATCACCATATCGGACAACACGCTCGAGTCCAACTTCGAGCATCGCTCCGCGACGCGGAAGGACTGGTTGCCAGGTTCAGGGATTCGGATCGGCCAGCGGGTCAAGAACATCACGCTCGCGAACAATCGAATCACGGGATTCCGGTGCGGCATAAACATCCGCTCGACGATCTACGAAACCCGGATCACCCGCAACGATCCGAACTACCTTAAGGCCGGTTGCAAGAACGTCCGCGCTTCCAACAATTCAATCACCGCGTCCCCATCGCTTGAGGCGGTGGCGTCTTCAGACTCGTGCGGCCTACTGTTATTCAAGTCGGAATGGTGGCCGGTGGAGGCGAAGGAGCCAGTCGAGGACGTAGTGGTGGAGGGAAATGAAGTAATCGGCTATGAGAGCGCGTACATTGTCCGCTCCTCGGGCGAAGCCAATCCCGCGGCCATTGCGAAAGTCGAGCTTCGCGCGAACAAGGCGATGCAGGCCGGAAAGCCGCTTACGTTGATCGGGATCACGCCAAGCGATGAGGTGTGCGAAGCCGCTAATTCATGGCCGCCGCAAGGTCACTCGTGCCCGGCTTAAAACTGATGCCTCGCCTGCGAGTGTTGGCTCTTACAAGGTATGCGCGTCTTGGCGCTAGCAGCAGGCTGCGAACGATGCAGTACGTGCCGGAGCTGGAAGCGCGGGGTATTACCTGTGAGGTTTCTCCGCTGTTCGATAGCGTTTACCTGTCTCGGCTATACGGAAAGAACAGCCGGTCGGTCGCAAATGTGGCGCGGGCTTATGCTTCGAGGCTTCTGTCGTTGACTGTGCGGCGCGACAAGTACGACGTGCTGTGGATCGAGAAGGAACTCCTTCCGTGGATTCCGTACTGGCTGGAGCGCTTGGTGCTTAGCGGGGAGATTCCGTACATCGTTGATTACGACGATGCGGTCTTCCACAACTACGACGATCCCCAAAGGCATCTCGTGCATACGCTGCTGGGCTCCAAGATCGCCAAGGTAATGCGGGGCGCGAGTGCTGTGGTTTCGGGGAACGATTATCTAGCCTCTTATGCGAGGGCGGCTGGCGCCAGGAAAATCCATACAATTCCCACGGTTGTCGACACCAACCGCTACACCGTGCGATCGGATTGGAATGGGCAAGCGCCGCTGGTAATCGGGTGGATGGGTTCTCCAAGCACGGCGCAATACCTCAAGGTCATGGAGCCTGCACTGCATTCTCTCCGGCGGATGGTGCCGTATCGCCTCATGGTGGTCGGCAGTGATGCTGCGCCAGTGAACGGCGTCCCAGTCTCGATCGTGAGGTGGACCGAGCAAACGGAGGTCGCCTCGCTCATGAAGTTTGACATCGGCGTGATGCCTCTATTCGACAATCCCTGGGAACGCGGAAAATGCGGCTACAAGCTAATTCAATACATGGCCACGGCGATGCCTGTGGTCGCATCCTCGGTTGGAGCGAACAAGCAAATCGTCGACCACGGCGTGAACGGTTTTCTGTGCGAGACAGCGAATGACTGGGAGGAAGCTTTCCGTCGGCTCGTAACCGACGCGGGCGTACGACGGAGCTTCGGCCTGAAGGGCCGTGCAACTGTAGACGAGCGCTTCAGCTTGTCTCGCGCCGCCGACTCGCTCGCGCAAATCTTTTTCGAAGTGACTGAAGACGATGTGCGGAATCGCCGGACTCATTGACGTCACGGCATCGCATACCCCGGACCGCCTGGCTCAGCTCGCGGCGGGGATGGCCGCACGACTCAGGCACCGGGGACCGGACAAGCAGGTGCTTTGGTTGGAAGGTGCGGTTGCACTAGCGCATCGGCGACTCTCGATCATAGATCTTTCGCCCGCGGGCGACCAACCGATGGCATCCCATTGCGGACGCTTCGTGATCACCTTCAACGGCGAGATCTACAACTTCAAAGAGCTTCGAAAGGAGCTTTCCAGCGCATATCCCGGCATATCGTGGCGGGGACACGGTGATACCGAGGTACTCATCACTGGAGTAGAGCGGTGGGGTATCGACAGGACTCTTCGTCGGCTCAAAGGCATGTTCGCCCTTGCTGTCTACGATCGCGTAGAGCGCCGGCTCTATTTGTCGAGGGACCGAGTTGGCGAAAAGCCGCTTTACTACTTCTTTACGGATCGCGTTCTCGCTTTCGCGTCTGAGTTGAAGGCGTTCGGGCAGGTTCCAGGATGGGAAGGAAAGATCGATCCACGATCGGTCAGGCAATTCCTCGGCCATAGCTGCGTACCGTCACCGTCCAGCATCTATCTGGATACATACAAGGTGCCGCCCGGCGAATTGCTCGAATTCAGCGTGGCGCGCGACATCGTCCTGGTGCGTCGCGAGCCGTATTGGACTCTCTCGTCCACGATCGAGAATTCTCTTCATGGACGACGCGACGTCTCTTTTGAGACCGCGACTTCCGAACTCGACACGATACTCAGGGAAACGGTCGCGAGCGAGATGGTATCCGATGTGCCCCTCGGAGCTTTCCTTTCAGGCGGCGTCGATTCCTCACTGATAGTGGCACTGATGCAGCAGGCATCGTCCCGGCCGGTAAAGACGTTCACGATTGGGTTCACCGACGCCAGATTCGACGAATCCAAGCACGCCAGACGCGTAGCGGCCCATCTCGGCACAGACCATACGGAGCTGGTCGTCGAGCCAAGGGAAGCGCTGGAAATAATCTCTTCGCTGCCCGATGTCTACGACGAACCCTTTTCCGACCCCTCCGAAATCCCGACGATCGCGATTTCACGTCTGGCCCGCAGCGCGGTGACTGTTGCCCTCTCCGGAGACGGTGGAGATGAGATGTTTGGGGGGTATACGCGCCACACGTGGATCAACTCTGCCTGGGCATTCGCCAGCGCAGTTCCACGCCCAGCGAAGAAGCTTGTCAACAGGGCCCTGCTGGCTTCGGGCGGCACGAACATCGATGCGTGGCTTTTCAACCTCAAGCTGCCGCAGTCGCTGCGAATTCATGCACTGAGCCACAAGGCCGCGAAGCTCGCGCTGTCGCTCAATGCGACAGCGCCGTTGGATATGTACCGCCTCCTGTCAACGCATTGGTCTCAGGAAATGGGCGATATCATCACGCGGGAAGCCGCTGGACTGGGCTTCGATGAGCCCCCGCAGGTCCCAAGCGGTCTCTCCAACCCGGAAATGGCCATGTACCTGGATACGATCGGTTATTTACCGAACGACATCCTGGTTAAACTCGACCGCGCCGCGATGTCCGTGGGACTTGAAACGCGTGTTCCCTACCTTCACCCCGACGTTCTGCAGTATGCGTGGTCGCTTCCGGAGTCCCATAAGATCTCAGGGAAGACGGGCAAGCGAATTCTGCGGTCCATCCTCTCGCGATACGTTCCAGAAGCGCTGTTCAGTCGTCCGAAGCAGGGCTTCGGAATACCCATTCGGGCATGGCTGCGTCGCGAGTTGAGGGACTGGGCCGAAGATCTCCTATCCGTCCACAGCCTCAATTCGAGCGGCCTATTGCAGCCGCAAGCGATAAGAAGCAAATGGGACGAGCACCTCCGTGGTGTCCGCAATTGGGAATACCTCTTGTGGGACGTCCTAATGTTCCAGGGTTGGTACAGAACCTCTCGCACCATGGAGCACCCAGAAGTGGCTCCGGAAGCATTATGCGCACCCTCTTGATCTGCAACACAGACGGCGCCCTTTACGTCTTTCGGCGCCCCATAATCGATCGCTTGCTCGCAGAGGGCCATCAGGTATTCGCCCTGTGTGAACCCTCCTACTATTCCGACCGCCTTCAATCGCTCGGCGTCGAAGTCCATCCGGTTACCTTTCCTCGCCACTCGGTGGGCATGCTCGGCAACTTCCGTCTCCTAAGGGACATCTACCGCGTTGTGTCCTCGGTTCGGCCGGATGTCGTCCATTCCTTCACCCATAAGGCGGCGATTTTCGGGACCCTCGCCGCCTTGGCCGCTGGGGTGAAGCGGAGATTCGTCACGATCACCGGGCTCGGCCAGCTGTTCTCTCGGTCGGATATCCGAACCTTGATTCTGCGCACGGCGCTATGCGCGCAATATTTCGTCGCGCTTCGCATCGCGTCGAAAACGTTCTTCCAGAATCCTGACGATCAAGCGCTCTTCGAATCGTTCTACCTCTTGCCGCGAACCAAATCGGTTCTAACTGCGGGCTCCTGCATTGATCTCGAGCGTTACCCGGTGCCTTCCGCCGAGGCAATCACCAAGGCGCGCAACACGCTCGAGCGAGCCCATGACATTCACTTGTCCGGCAAGGTCCTGGTGCTCCTGGCTTGCCGGGCTGTTCGCGCGAAAGGCGTGGTGGAGTTCTATGAGGCCGCGAAGCGCATCGGATCATCGAATCATCAATTCATCCACATCGGTGATACGGACCGCGATTCTCCTGGAGCGCTATCACAATCGGAATTGAAATCGATGGCCATCGATTCGGGCGTAATTTACGCCGGGCAGGTCATGGAGCCCGAGGACTACTTCGTCGCCGCAGACATCGTGACGCTCCCGTCGCGATACCGGGAAGGGGTTCCTCGATCCCTCATCGAGGGACTCGCTTACGATAAGTTCGTGATCACCACAGATATGCCCGGTTGCAGGGAAACGGTCGAGTTGGGACAAAACGGTCTGCTCGTGCGCCCGGGTGACGTTGAAGCTTTGGTATCAGCCGTGACTAGCGTCTCGTGCGACGTACTCACGCGCGCCAAAGGAAAGTCCAGAGCCATGGCCGAGAGACGCTTCGACGCTCAAGCGCTGGTATCGCTCACCTTGCAAAGCTACGCGAGCGAAGCATGAGCGAATCGCTGACGTGCTCGTGCTGTGGCTCGGCGATGCTCCGCCAAGCCGAAACCCGGAACGGCTTCGCTCACTGGCGTTGCGGAACCTGCGGATTTCAGCACTTCGACCGGCCGGATTTTCGCCCTACAGCTGACCTCTACTCGGAGGACGCCGATTACGATCTCGATTCCGAGTCGTCCGATCGCGAACTTTGGCGATGGTGCCACCGCAACGCCCTCGACTGGCTCGTCCAGCGAGGTCTCAACGGTCAACGACTTCTCGACATCGGTTGCGGAAACGGCTTCTTTGTATCGCGTGCACGCGGTATGGGTTTCGACGCCTATGGCGTCGACTTCAACCACAAAACGATCGAGCGAGGCGCGAAGCGCTTCGGCTTGGAGCGTTACCTTTCGACCCGCCGCGTGGAGGATTTGGCGAAGGCGAATGATCGCTTCGACGTCGTCTCGCTGTTCGACGTCGTCGAGCATTTGCAAGATCCGGCGGATGCACTGGCTGCGGCCGCGAGCGTCGTGCCGCCGGGGGGACACCTCATGGTGGCAGTTCCGAATGCAAACATGGTGTGGCGGCCCTCCGTCGACTTTCCGCCCCATCATCTGTCACGCTTCACGCCCGCGGCGCTAGCCCGTCTTGTTGAGCGCCATGGCTTCTCCGTCGTTCATGCGTCGGAAGAGATGAGCACTTCCCAACTGATACGCAATGCCGTGGGTTCGATGTTCCGCCGGCCTGCCGGCGACTCATTGCGCGGCGGCACATTCCGCGCGCCTGGAACCGTCGCCTCGCTCAAGCGGCTCGCGACGCGGATGCAAACGCTTACGGAGATCGCTCTGGCACCTGTAGATCGCGTGGCCCACTTCTCCGGGCTGCGCTACATCTCCCAGCTGTTGATCGCGAACAAGCGCCGCTAAATTAAGATGAAGCTTGCAATTCTGGGTACTCGCGGAATCCCGGCGAGGTATGGCGGCTTTGAGTCCTTCGCCGACCACATATCGGTTCTTTTGGCTGAAGCCGGAATCGATGTGACCGTGTACTGCCCCCGGGGCTCGGGTACTGCCACCCAGTATCACGGCGTCTCGCTGGAATACGTATCGAACCCCAAGCTGGGGCCGGCCACTACCATCCTCTATGACCTCGCATGCCTCTGGCGCGCCCGCAAGGGTTTCGACGTGGTGTACATGCTGGGGTACGGCTCGGCGCTCTTCTGCTGGCTGCCGCGGCTATCCGCGAGCAGCGTCTGGATAAACATGGACGGCCTGGAGTGGAAGCGCAGTAAGTGGAGCGCCTTGGCGAAGTTCTGGCTGAAGTCGATGGAAGGGATCGCGACACGTACGGCGACCCGCCTCATCGTGGATGCCGAGGAGATCGGGCATGACCTGCGATCGCGGTACCCCAAGTCCGCGCCTCAGACATATATCGCCTACGGCGCAGAGCTGCAGTCGATCGGCCACGGTCAAGTACGACTAGTGCTCGATGACCTCGGGCTCCAATCGCAAGCGTACTTCATGGTCGTCGCGCGACTCGAGCCTGAGAACCACGTGCTGGAAATTGTCGAGGGCTTCATCAAAAGCGGTGCTCGCTCTCCCCTCATTGTGGTCGGGGACATCGCGACTGGAACCGAATATGTTGGGCGGCTGCTGGGACTTCAGGCTGGCAACTCGAATGTCCGGTTCGTCGGCAGCATTTACGATCGTGCCAAGCTTGACTGTCTAAGGATTGGAGCTCTGGGCTACTTCCATGGACATTCGGTTGGCGGGACCAATCCGGCGCTCCTGGAAGCCATGGCATGCGGGTGCTTTATCGTTTGTCACGATAATCCATTCAATCGCGAAGTTGCCGACGATGCGGCGGTGTATTTCAGATCGGTCCATGACGTGGCAGAAGCCACGAATCGCATCTCAAGAATGGAACCGTCAGCGCTGACCGCATACAAGCAGCGCGCAAGGGAGAGAGTCCGCTCACGATATTCATGGGAGCGAATCCGAGACAGGTATCTGGAGTTGCTGGAGGAGGGTTAGTCGAACAACTCAGCCTGGCCGAGCACGGCCCCGTCCGCGTCCTTGGGTTTAAGCACTGGCGAGCCCGAGATGGGCCACTCGATGGCGAGCGCGGGATCGTTCCAGAGCAGCGTGCGCTCGTACTCCGGCGCGTAGTACTCGGTCATGTAGAGGAACTCGGCCCGGTCGGACAAAACCACGAAGCCGTGCGCGAAGCCGGGGGGCACCCACATCATCCGATGATTCTCGGCGGAAAGGCGCTCGCCGACCCAGCGGCCGAAGGTCGGTGACGAACGCCCCAGGTCTACTGCCACATCGTAGACCTCGCCTGCGACGACGCGCACGAGCTTTCCTTGTGGCTGGCGGATCTGGTAGTGCAGCCCTCGCAGCACGTTGCGCGCGCTCATCGAATGGTTGTCCTGCACGAAGCGCACAGGATGCCCCAAGAGCATTTCGAGCGCGCGCTCGTTCCAGCTCTCGAAGAAAAAGCCGCGCGCATCGCCGAAGACGGCAGGCTCGAGGACCAAGACATCAGGGAGTGCGGTGGGAAGGGCTTTCATCTCGCCACTACCCAGCCGCGCACGAGGTGCGCGCTTGCTGCGACCAAAGTCATGAGCGTAATTCTTGAGTTTATTTAGATCCCGGAACGACGACAGCCCGCTCAGACCCGGAATTACAGCTGTAAGGCAGCTGCTTAGATAACAGCTATTTCGACTCGCATTCTACCCAATCTGCGTTCATACTTCCTCCCCCGGGAGCGTAAAACAAGCCATACATGGCCGCTGCAGCGCAAACGACCGTTGAACTCGTTAGCACCTTCGCGATTGCGGGCGGTGCCGTCTGGTCCTTTAGTAAGGTCGCCCCCACCCTCGGAATCATCGACCATCCTGGCGGCCGCAAGGCTCACGCAAGGCCAATCCCCCTCGTCGGCGGCATTTCGATCTTCCTCACGTTGCTCGTCATGAGCGCCTTCACCGGCATCATGGTTAGCGCGAGTTACCTGCTTTTCGCGCTTTCGCTCATCATCGCCATTGGACTTTGGGACGACGTGACGGAAATTTCGCCACGGCTCAAATTCGCCATCCAAATCGTCGCCTCGGGCGTGATGATTTTCGGTGCGGGTGTCGAGCTGAAGAGCGTCGGAGACCTTTTGGGATGGCGAGCCATCGGCCTATCGGTCTTCGTGATCCCGATGAGCGTCTTCGCTGTCGTGGGCGTCGTGAACTCGATCAACATGATGGACGGCATGGACGGGCTTGCTGGCTCCATGTCGTTCGTAGCCTTCGCCTGGTATGCGCTCGTCGCCCAATCCTCAGGGCTTACAGTCCAATTTGATGTTGCCTTCATTGCCTGCGGTGCTATCGCTGGCTTCCTCCTCTTCAACCTGCGTTTCCCGTGGCAGAAGCACGCCAAGGTGTTTTTGGGAGATGCCGGTAGCCTCATGCTCGGCTTCACTCTGGGCTGGTACGCCATCGACCTGACCCAAGGCGAGGGCCGCACTTTCCCACCGATTGCCGCGTTGTGGGTCGTCGTACTGCCGCTTGCCGACTGCGTCTCCATCATGAGCCGCCGCGTTCGTGCCGGCCGCAGCCCCTTCGTCGCCGACCGTCATCACCTGCACCACTTCCTCCAAGCATGTGGCTTCACGCACGGTCAGACGTTAACGATCTTGGTGGGTTTGTCGGCCCTCTTCGGGGCCGTCGGCTATTTCGGCTGGCGCCTCAAGGTGCCCGAGGCTGTCCTCTTCTATCCGTTCTTCTTCGGCTTCTTCGCCTATCACTTCTGGATCCAGCGGGCGTGGAAGAAGCTCGAGCAAGACCAGGCGGGCAAAGCCGATACCGGAGCGTTCGCTCCGCTGGCTATCGAGGAAGACGAGCAGCCGGTTTCGGTCTGAGATAATTGGGTACCCGCCTGCGCGGGTACGACAATTCTCGGACCCCGGCCTTCGCCGGGGTGACAGTTATCCATGCGCTCCATCCTCTTCGTCTGCACGGCTAACATCTGCCGTTCCCCGACCGCTGAAGCCGTCATGCGCCGCTATCTCGGCCGCAAGGGCGCGGAGGCGCAGTTCGAGGTGGCGAGCGCCGGCACGCACGATTATCACGTGGGCAAGCCGCCCTTCCCCATGGCGGTCCAGGTGGCCAAGGACAAGGGCATCGACCTTACCGCACACGTAGCGCGGCGTGTCTCCATGGCCGACTTCGACCACTTCGACATGATCCTCGCGATGGATCGCGGCAACATCGCGACGCTTCGCACCATCGCGCCCACGCGCGCCAAGCAGCGGATCGAGCTGCTGCTCGAGTATGGCGACGAGTATCACGGCGAGGACGTGCCCGATCCCTATGGCGGCGAGGTGCAGGATTTCGAGCGGGCGCTCGTGATGATCAAGGATGGGTGCAAGGGGTTGGTGAACCTGTTGGTACGGTAAGGTTCGAAATTGGATCCCCGCCTTCGCGGGGATGACAGGCCCGCCAGGGCCACAAAAGAATGAAAACCCTCCTCACCGGCGGCGCCGGCTACATCGGCACCCACATTCTCTGCGCGCTGGCGGAAGCGCACCGCGACTCCGTCGTCATCGACAACTATTCGAACAGCTCGCCGCGCGCGCTCGAGCGCGTGCGCGACATCCTGGGCAAGCCCGTCGAAGCCTACGAGATCGACATCCGCGACCGGGCGGGCCTGGACAAGCTCCTCGCCAAGGGCGACATCGATAGCGTGATCCACCTCGCCGGCCTCAAGGCCGTGGGCGAATCGGTCGAGCAGCCCGAGCGTTATCACGAGAACAACGTCGAGGGCACCCGCGTGCTGCTCGATGCCCTGGAGCGCTCGAAGGTCCGCAAGTTCGTCTTCAGCTCCTCGGCCACCGTCTACGGCATGGCCGAGAAGATGCCGATCGACGAGACAGCGGTGGTCTCTCCCCAAAGTCCCTACGGGCAGAACAAGCTGGACATCGAGGTGATGCTCACCGACCTCGCCCGCCGCGATCCCTCCTGGCGCGTGATCAACCTGCGCTACTTCAACCCAGTGGGCGCCCACCCCAGCGGCCTCATCGGCGAGCATCCCCAAGGCGCCCCCAACAACCTCATGCCCTACGTCTGCCAGACCGCCGTGGGCATGCGCCCGGAGCTGCGCATCTTCGGCAACGACTATCCGACCCCGGACGGCACGGGCGTTCGCGACTACATCCACGTGATGGACCTGGCCGAGGGCCACGTGGCGGCCCTGGCGGCGCTGGATAAGGCCGCGGACGGCACCGTCCTGACCGTCAACCTGGGCACGGGTCGCGGCGTGAGCGTGCTCGAGCTGGTCGAGACCTTCGAGCGCACCAACCAGGTTCCGGTGCCGCGGCGCGTCGTCGAGCGCCGGCCGGGGGATACAGCGGTCTGCTACGCCGACGCGGGGCTGGCCAAGCAACTACTGGATTGGAGAGCGAAACGCGGTATCGAGGAAATGGTGAGGGACGCCTGGAACTGGCAACGCCGGAACCCGAAGGGGTATGACGTTTAGGAGATTGGACCCCCGCCTACGCGGGGGTGACACGCCACGCCGGGAGTGACAGGCGCGACGCGGGGGCGACAGGCGCGACGCGGGGGTGACAGGCGCGCCGGAGTGGCGCGCCGGGGGCCCCTTACTTCAGGCTGATCTGCAGCTCCGACTTCTCGCCCTTCAGCGTCTTCGCGGCGATCTCGACGGCGGCGGCGATGCCCTTCTCCTTGCCGCCGAAGAGCGTCGCGAGGAATTCGATGTTCGCGACCGTGGCGGGCTCGAAGTGATAAAGGCGAGCCACCTTGCGGCCCGTGGAGCGGGATTTTCCGTTCGTTTTGACGGCTGTGGTCATCTGCTTTTCCTCTCGCATGTATTAACTCTATTTTGGAATCTTGAAATTGGTTTTAGTACCGCACTTGCACTTTAAACGTTTTTCCTGTGGCCTGCAGTCGACACGAAGGTTCAATTTACAATATGAATTTCGCTTGACGGCCTCGCACGATTAGGAGTCGGGAATATAACGCGTGGGCGTGCTAAATCAAGCCCCCGTAACACTTCCGCAAGCTAAAGCGCTTCCCGCAAGATCACCGCGATGCGCTCGGCGCTCGTTCCCGGCGGGAAGAATGCGACGTAACGTCCCTCGCGGTCGAGGAGGAACGTAAAGGAGGCGTGGTCGACGAGATAAGTTCCGTCTTCGAGCCGCCGTTTTTGGTAATAAACCTTGTACGCGGTCGCGATGCGGCGCGTCTCGCCAGTGTCGCCGCGCAGGGCGACGAGGTCCTTGTCGAACGCCGCCGCATAGTCGCGCAGCAACGCCGGCGTGTCGCGCTCCGGATCGAGCGTCACGAAGATCGGCTGCACCTGGGAGGCGAGCGGCCCGAGCGAGCGCACGGCGCGTGCGATGCGGGCGAGATCCGTGGGGCAAACGTCGGGACAGTACGTGTAACCGAAATAAAGCAATACGATCCTGCCGCGGAATTCGGCTAAGTTCCGGCGCGCGCCATATTGGTCCTCGAGCTCGAACGCCGTGCCGACCTGCGCGGTGCCCGACATGAGCTCGGTCATGAGCTGGGAGGCGTCGGGAGGGGACGACGCGCATGCGGCGAGCGTTACTGAAACAAGAAGTGCCGCTGCGCGGGAAATTGGGCCCCCGCCTACGCGGGGGCGACAATCAGCCAAACGTGAACTCGCTCCCCGTGGTCGAGGTGACGATGCGGTCCGGCATCATCTCGCGCATCACGCGCGCAACTCCCGGGCCGGAGCAGTGGAGCGGGATCACGACATCCGGATCCAGCGTCTTGAACTCGGCGACCACCTGGCGCAGGTAAGGATCGTCGGCCGGGAAGAGATGGAAGCCGCCCATCACGGCGTGCACCTTCTCCACGCCCGACACTTCGCGCGCGCGCAACACGCTGTTCACGATGCCGGCATGGCCGCACGACGAGATCACGACGAGGCCGCGGCCCTTCACGTTGAAGCAGGTAGCGTGCTCGTTCCAGTGCTGGTCGGGCACGGGCTTGCCTTCCGCCTTCGCGGCCTGCTCCGGCATGTCGCAGCCGAGGCCGTCCTTCTTCCCGTACTCCACCAGCGTGTTCGGAAACACCTTCTCGAACGTGCGGCGCGGAATCGAGCCGGTGGTGAAGGCATGTCCCTGCACCACCGTGGGCTTCTCGCAGTACACGATCTTCACGTTCAGCGAATCGAGCTCGCGGCGGTCGAGCACGCCCCAGTCGCTGAAGTGGCCGGGGCTGCCGGCCGAGGTCTTGCGCTGGCAGAAGTTGTCCTCGCCGCCCACATACAAGGTCAGCTCGCGCGGCAGCTTGCTGCGATGCATGCGCAGGAAATCCACCAGCCCGCCGAAGTGGTCGTAATGACCGTGCGACAGGATGAGCGCGTCGAGCTTCGAGATGTCGACGCCGATCACCTGCATGTTGTTCATGAGCGCTTCGGGCGTGTAGCCGTAGTCGAGCATGAAATGGCGCTTCTCCGCGCCCATGCTCGAGGCGATCGCGAGCGAAAGCCCCCACTCGTTGTGGAGCGCGCGGCGAAAGTCGTCCTTCGCGTAGAAGGCCGCGCGCTTCACCTTCACCCACTTGTTCTGCTCGACGCGCGGCGTGTCGTAGCTCGAGTCGCTGATCACGGTGACGGCGAGGCCGTCGACCGCGGGCACCTGGAGCGCCGGCGCGGACGCGAGCTCCGCGCTCCACGCAAAGCGGCTCGTCGCGCCGCGGCCCGCCAGGGCAGCGGCGGCCGCGAGGAGCAGTTTGCGACGGGTGCGATTCGCGTGCATCGGCGTGCGCCGCGCTTCTACTTCACCGAGATGCGCAGCTCGGAATCCTCGCCGCGAAGCATGCGCGACGCGATGGCGACCGCGGCCGCGATCGCCTTCTCCTTCCCGCCGAAGACGCTGGAGAGGTACTCGATGTGCTGGATCGTCTCGGGCTCGAAGTGATAGAGCCGCGCCACCTTCGGACGAAGCGGGCGCGCGTGCCCGGTTTGCTGCGTCTTCATGGAACCTCCCCTGATCGATTGCGTTGCGGTCTTGTTCTGCTTCCTTCTTCTTGTTCTTTCGCGAGGCCTCCTCGCCGGTCGCGTATGGTACGCCCACTTCCGCCGGGCAGGATTTCAAAGCGAGACGGCGGTCCGTGCTGCGAAACGCGCGGGGGACCCCCGTTGCGGTGGTAATGGCGGCGCCCGCGTCACCCCTCGAAACATCGTGTGGGCGATATTTCGTCCCCGGAGGGCAAAACGCGATCGCCCACCCTCGCCGCGCACCATCCTTGCGCCCCCGGCACTCCTGTTTGTTAAGCAATCCACACGAAAGTGCGGCGTCTTTCAAACGTAAGTTACCGAGGTAGCGGCCCGAACGGCCCTATTCATGAAGCGCGGCTTTGCCGCGCAGCTTAAGCCGTGCTACGAATAATAAACAAGGGCGCGTGAATCTCCACCAGGTGGTGGAGACGACGACCGACGGCAACAACAACATCGCACCACAGCGCACACGGAAGGCGATAAAGAGAAATGCCGGCAAGACCGACAGGCGACGAGCCCGCATCGTCGATCTCCTCCGCGTTCCGGGGGATGATCGATTCCATGCGCGCGCCCCTGTTCCTGCTCAACCCGAACAGGAACATCATCCACGCCAACGCGAACGGCGTGCGCATCCTCGAGCGGGCCGACTGCCTCTATCGCCATCGCGGCCAGCTTTCGTGCGCGGACCTCGAGAGCCAGCAGGCGCTCGAGCGGGAGCTGCGCAAGGTGGGCAGCGGCATGAACCGCGCCATCGTGACCCTGAGGAGCGCGAACTCGAGCGTGGTGGCCGCGGCCCTCACCGGCCTCTACCAGGCCCGCACGCCGTCCGAGCGTTACCGCACCGACATCATCCTGTGCGCGGTCGCCGACCGCGAAGCCGCCATGGCCGACACCGACGACCTCGTCCGCGTCTTCAACCTGACGCCCGCCGAGGCCCGCATCGCGAGGGAGATCGGCGAAGGCCGCTCGCCCCAGGAGTGTGCGGAGCTCCTCCAGGTCAAGGTCAGCACCGTCCGCACCCATCTCGTCTCCATCTACCGCAAGACCGGCACCGGCAGCCAGGTGCACCTTGCGCGCCTCATCCTCCCCCTGTCGCTTTTCTGACACCGCAGCCCTTAGTAGCTACACAACGTGGTGGAGCGACGTCTCCACAAGCTGAAGGATGTAAATACTTCACAGCTTGTGCAATATGGCCTGCCCGCTCGCTGCCTAAGTAAGAACCACGAGGCAGCATACGGGGCAGCTTGAGGCTGCTGCGTCACCCTAATTAAGACACAAGGCGTTCCGGACAGTCCGCGCAGCAAGCGAGCGGGGAAACGCCACACAACATCGCTGCAGCGGTTTTTCGGGATCGGTAGCTGACCCGGCCGGGCGCACACCCGCCGAATCATCCTTCCCCTCGCGAGGGACCGCCGTTTTGCGTACGCCGTGCGAGTGAACACGGCGACGTCAAACCTTCGGGGAAAGGCGCGCACCATGGGAGACGGGGCGAGGGTCCACGTCGCGGACGTGGAAAAGGGAGATACGCCGATGAAGCGCGCGCGTCGCGCGCCTTCATCGGCGTCCGCGCGCAAGCAGCGCGGCGCGATCGTCATCGACGAAGCGGTCCTGCACGGCCATATCGCGGCGAAGCCGCGCGAGCGGCGTGCCGCGCCC
>JADMIO011482846.1_pt1 | contig 22689 bp, 16 predicted proteins | sample 8958161 | NCBI WGS metagenome assembly JADMIO01 (sample SAMN16585339, study PRJNA669376) | soil metagenome | isolation source: Crop rotation soil | place: USA: Cullars Rotation, Alabama | collected 2011 | reverse complement strand
AACCGCCGCCGCGAGAAACATCAGCAGCAGATAAACAAACGCCCCCGGCATCGCGACCGGCTTTCCCGCGACGCGCGACCACCGGCTCGACAACACCGCATCGCATCCCCCCGCCGCCCCGCACCCCGGCATCGCCGCCGGCGTGTAGCTCTTGCGCAGTGAGTAGAGCGACGTTCGACACGCGATCGCATAAAGCGCCACCGCAATCCAAAGCATGCCCGCAATGTCACCCAAGTTCCTTGGAAAGGAAAGCCGATGCCGCGCACCTCATGCCTTGCCCTCGACGCTTCGATGCCTTATTCACTTGCCCCATGCCCATGCCCAAAGTCGCGATCATTATCGGAATTCTTCTCGATGCCCTCGGCATCGTCACCTACGCCGGCGCCGCCGCGGGATTCTTCGGCGAAGGCGTGCACGCCAGCCCCACTGCCTTCATCCCTTCTATCGTCGGCACGATCCTTCTCATCTGCGGCATCCTCGCGCTCAATCCCGCTTACCTCAAGCACGCGATGCACGCCGCCGCCGCGTTCGCGCTGCTTGGTTTCATCGGAGCAATCATGCGGCCGATCATGGGCCTTACGAAGGGAACCTTTACACTCGGCGTTCCGACCATCAGCCAGCTCATCATGGCGCTGTTGTGCGGGATTTTTGTTCTGCTCGCGATCGGTTCGTTTCGTGAAGCGCGTCGCGCCCGACAAGCCGCCGGCGGGATGAAATAACCATGCGCGTCCTCCTCATCGGCGGCACAGGCCTGATCAGCACGGGGATCGTCAAACACCTCCTCGCGCGCGGCAACGTCGATCTCACGATCTTCAATCGCAACCAGCGCGAAAACCGCCTCCCCAAAAGCAACATCAAATACCTTCAAGGCGATCGCAATCAATTCGAGTCCTTCGAAACGGCTTTCAAAGATTCCCGCTTCGACGTCGTCATCGACATGATCGCCTTCAACCCCGACCAGGCCGCCAGTGACGTGCGCGCGTTCGCCGGCCGCTGCGAGCAGTTCGTCTTCTGCTCAACGGTTTGCACTTACGGCGTCAAAACCCCACCGCACGTCGTCGTCGATGAAACCTGCCCCCAGGAACCCATCAGCACCTACGGCAAAAACAAAGTCGCCTGCGAGCAGATCCTCCTCCGCGCCCACGAAGAACGAAAATTCAAAACCACGATCATCCGCCCCAGCAGCACCTACGGCCCCGGCGGGAACATGATCGACAACATCGAATTCGCCTCGCTCGCCTGGGACCGCATCGAGCGCGATCTCCCCGTCCTCTGCAGCGGCGACGGCATGGGCCTCTGGGTCTCCACCCACCGCGACGACTGCGGCAAGGCCTTCGCCTACGCATGCATGAATTCCAAAACCTACGGCCAAAGCTACAACGCCACCCGCGAGATCAACCTCACCTGGCGCGAAAACTACAAACAGATCGCCGCCGCGCTGGCCAAGCAGCCCAAAGTCATCTTCATGCCCGCCGACTGGATCATCTCCCACGACCCCAAACGCTTCGGCCTGCTCGCAGAGATCACGCGCTTCCACGGCACGTACACATCCAAGAAAGCGATGGCCGACATCCCCGACTTCCGCTGCGACATCGACCTCACCCCCGGCGCCGCCGAAACCCTCCAGGACCTGCGTCGCCGCAACGTATGGCGCCGCGGCGACAGCGATCCGCTTTACAATTTGATGATCGATAAAGCGATGAGCGTCGGCGTCGAGCCCATCGTGCTCTAGGGAGCTTAGAACCCCAGCTCCAACATCGCCGCTTCCGACATCCTGCTCTTATCCCACGGCGGATCCCACACCAGAATCACTTCCCCGCTTTTCACTTCCGGAATCGCTTCGATCTTCTTCTCCACTTCCACCGGCAGCGTCTCCGCCACCGGACACGCCGGCGCAGTCAGCGTCATCTTTACGACGACGCGCTTTTCCGCATCGACCTTGATCTCGTAGATCAATCCGAGGTCATAAATGTTGATCGGGATTTCCGGATCATAAATCTGCCGGATCGCCTCGATGACCTTCCCCTCGATCAGCTTCTGCTCGATAGTCGCCCCCGGCTCGGATTTGTGCGGCAGCGGGTTCACCGGAGTCGCGTGCGAGGCGTCCAGATTGTCGCGCAATTCGCGCTTCAGCTCCTCCACCTTGGCCGACTCGTTCACAACCGGCAGGCTCTTGAGCGAATGCGGATATTGATAGTCGTCTTTCGCGCTCATGTCGCTTGCACCGTTTCCGCTTTCATCCCCGCAATCGCCTCCGCGTGGGCCCGAATGCGTTTCACCATGCTCGCCAGCCCGTTGCGACGCTGGTTGGAAAGAAAATGCTCCAGGCCGATGCGGGTGAACCACGCATCGATGTCGAAGGAAAGCACGTCCTTGGCGCGCTGGCCGGAGTAGAGTTTTTCGAGGATTGCTATTTCACCGCGGACGATTTCGGCATCGGCGTCGGCCACGAACTCGAATCGATCCTCGGTCCCTGGCGCCTTTCGCGCCAGCATGTGCACCTGCGCCATGCACCCCGGCACGCGCTCGGTGAGGCGCTTGAGCGTATCGAACTGCCGCGGGAGATTCTTGGCGAAATCCAGCAACTGCTCGTTCTTGGAATCCCGGTCTTCGAGAAACTCGAACACTTCCGCAAGCTCGTCGGCGACGGCCTTTGGCGACGGGCCTGCCGCCTCCGGAAATTTCAATTCGACCAATTGCGATTGAACAGGTTGGCGACTGGCGCCGATTTCCTTCAGGCCAGCCACCAACCGATCCACATCCTCGCGCGTGTTGTACATTGCCAGCGACGCCCGCGCCGTCCCGGGAATGCCGTAGCGATCCATCACCGGTTGGCAGCAGTGGTGCCCCGTGCGAATCGCGATCCCCTGGTTGTCGAGCTTCGCCCCGATATCCAGCGATGCCACGCCGTCCATCACGAACGACAGCACGCTCCCTTTCTGCTCGGCCGTCCCCACCAGCCGCAATCCCGGCACTCCTCCCAGCTTCTTCGTGGCGTACTCAAGCAAGTCGTGCTCGTGATCGACAAACGCAAACTGCATCGCACTGATCCAATCGATCGCCGCGCCCAGGCCAATCACCCCTTCAATGTGCGGCGTTCCCGCCTCAAACTTATTCGGCAGCTGCGCATACGTCGTCTTCTCAAACGTCACCGATTCGATCATGTCGCCGCCGCCTTGGTACGGCGGCATTGCATCCAGCAGCTCGCGCCGCCCGTAGAGCACACCGATTCCGGTCGGCCCGTACAACTTGTGTCCCGAGAACACGTAAAAGTCGCAACCGATCGCCTGCACATCCGTCGGATAATGGGCAACCCACTGCGCCCCATCGATCAGCACCTTCGCACCGACGCCGTGCGCCATCTGCGTAATCCGCTTCACATCGTTGATCGTCCCCAGCGAATTGGAGAGATGCACCACCGCGACCATCTTCACCCGCGGCGAAAGCATCCGCTCAAATTCATCCATCCGAAGCTGCCCGCGATCGTCGATCGGAATCACCCGCAGCTTCGCGCCCGCCAGATCGCACGCCATCTGCCACGGCACAATGTTCGAGTGATGCTCCATGCCCGAGACGATCACCTCGTCGCCGCTTTTAAGCTTCGCTCGCCCCCACGAGCTCGCCACCAGATTGATCCCCTCGGTCGTCCCTCGCGTGAAGATGCACTCGGCCGGCTCCCGCGCGTTAATGAACTTCTGCACCTTCAACCGCGCCTTCTCGTACGACCCTGTCGTCGCCTGGCTCAGCTCATAAACCCCGCGATGAATGTTCGAGTTCTGCGACTGGTAATACCGCTCAATCGCCTCGATCACCGTCCGCGGCTTCTGCGTCGTCGCCCCATTGTCGAGGTAAACCAGCGGCTTCCCGTGCGCCGTCGTCGACAGAATCGGAAACTCCCCCCGCACCCGCGCAACGTCGAACCCCACCCCCGACACCCGATCCCCCACACCCGACTTATCCTCTTGCCTTTTCATCATGCGTCCCAAGGTCCGTGATCCGCAAATCCTGCGGCAGCCCGTGCTGGGCCGCCATGAAATCTTCCAGTCGCCGTCGGACCGGCTCGACCTTGATCCGCCGGGTGATGTCCGCCGCAAACGCGTAGCTCAGCAGGTGCCGCGCCGCTTCCAGCGAGACGCCGCGCGTCCGCAGGTAAAACACCATGTCCTCGTCCACAGGCCCGGTCGTGCTGCCGTGCGTGCATTTCACGTCGTCGGCGTAAATCTCCAGCGCCGGCATCGAATCCATCGTCGCGTCATCGCTGAGCAAGAGCGACTTGCTCGTCTGCTTGGCGTTAGTCTTCTGCGCATCCTTCTGCACGAAAATCTTCCCCTTGAACACCGCCGTCGCCTTGTCGCTGAGCACGTACTTGAATAGCTCGTGACTCGGGCAATTCGCCTTTTCATGCCGCAACAGCGTGTGGTTGTCCACGTGCTGAGTGCCGCTGGCGATCACCAGCCCGTTGAACGTCGCTTCCGCGTACTCACCTGCCAGCTCGATCGTCGCATCATTGCGCGTCAGCTTGCCGCCGATGGTCGCATTGTGCGAGATGAAATTCGCCTTCTCCGCCAGCTGCACCTGCGTCGTCGAGACGTGAAACGCTTCCAGCGTGTCCTGCTGCAGCTTGCAATGATCGATTCGGCTATTCGGTCCCGCGACGATCTCCGTCACCGCATTCGTGAAGTAAAGACCAGCGCCCGCCCCGACATAGCTCTCGACGATTTGTGCCTCGCTGTTCTCCTCCGCGATCACCAGCACGCGCGGATGCGACACCGTCGGCTCATTGCTCGGCGTCGACACAAACAGCAGATGAATCGGCCCGCTCAACTGAGCGCTGCGCGCCAGATGCACAAACGCACCGTCGCGAACAAATCCCGTGTTCAGCGCCACAAACGGATTGACTTCAACTTGCGCATACCGCGTCAGATGCTTTTCGATCAGCTTCGCGCCCGCGTCGTGCAGCGCCTCTTCCAAACTGCCAACCATCACCCCGCGCGTCGCCTTCCCCAGATTCGACAACTGCGGCGAAAACTGCCCGTTCACAAACACGAGCTCGATCGCTGCCGACTTCCCAAAACTGAACTGCTCCGCCGTTCCCTCCGCCCCGCGCGCCTCGCCGCTCGCCAGTTTCCACGTCGTCTTCGCGATCGGCGCAACGTTCGTAAACCGCCACTGCTCATCCTTCGTCGTCGGAAAACCAACCGATTCAAATCGCTCGATCGCCGCGCGCCGCACCTGATCCAGCCACGAAGGCTGACCATTCCCCGAGGCCTTCTGCAGCCGCGCGAAGTTCGCGAGATACGCCTGCTTGTTTTCCATCACCTGTGTCATCGTCGCGATTCCTACTGACTGCTGACTTCTGAATCCTGACTACTTCCCTCTCACACCGCCTGCTTCGCCTCGTCCTCCACCCACTCGTATCCCTTCTCCTCGAGCTGCAGCGCCAGATCTTTCCCGCCGCTCTTCACGATCCGTCCATCGATCATCACGTGCACGTAGTCGGGAACAACGTAATTGAGCAATCGCTGATAATGCGTCACCAGCAAAATCGCCCGCTGGGCATCCTGCTGATGCAGCAGGTTCACGCCATTGGCGACGACCTTGAGCGCGTCGATATCGAGTCCCGAATCCGTCTCATCGAGCAGCCCGAACAGCGGATTCACCACGGCCATCTGAAACACTTCGTTGCGCTTCTTTTCGCCGCCGGAGAAACCTTCGTTGACCGCGCGGTTCATGAAGCTCTGATCCATGTTCAGCATGTTCATCTTGTCTTTGACGACCTTGAGGAACTTGCTCGCGTCCAGCTCTTCTTCGCCGCGATGCTTGCGGATCGCGTTGACCGCTGCGCGGAGAAAGTAACTCGTCGAAACGCCGGGAATCTCCACCGGATACTGAAACGCCAGGAACATTCCCTCGCGTGCCCGCTCTTCCGCGCTCATGCCAAGCACGCTCTTCCCGTCGAGCAGCACATCGCCTTGCGTCACTTCGTACGTCTCGCGCCCCGCGATCACCTGGCACAGCGTGCTCTTTCCGCTGCCGTTCTTCCCCATGATCGCATGGACTTCCCCGCGATCAATCGTGAGATCGACGCCTTTGAGAATGTCGCGCCCACCAGGCGCTGCCACTCTCGCGTGCAAATTTTTAACTTCCAGCAATGCCATCTTATTTCCTTCTCTATCCAACGCTTCCTTCAAGGCTGACGCCAAGCAGCTTCTTCGCCTCAACCGCGAACTCCATCGGCAGCTCTTTAAACACTTCCTTGCAGAAGCCGCTGACGATCATGTTCACCGCATCTTCCAGGCTGATCCCGCGCGTCTTGCAGTAAAAAAGCTGGTCCTCGCCGATCTTGCTCGTCGACGCTTCGTGCTCCGCGCGGCTGGTCGTATTCTTCACCTCGATGTATGGGAACGTGTGCGCCCCGCACTTGTCTCCAAGCAGCAGCGAGTCACACTGCGTGTAATTGCGCGAGTTGCTCGCTCCCTTGAGAATCTTCACCAGCCCGCGGTACGTGTTCTGTCCCTTGCCGGCCGAGATTCCCTTGCTCACGATCGTGCTCTTCGTGTTCTTCCCAATGTGCACCATCTTCGTGCCGGTATCCGCCTGCTGGAAATGGTTCGTCAGCGCCACCGAATAAAACTCGCCGACGCTGTTGTCGCCCTGCAGGATGCAGCTCGGATACTTCCACGTAATCGCCGACCCCGTCTCCACCTGCGTCCAGGTGATCTTCGAGTTTTTTCCTCTGCACGCGCCGCGCTTTGTCACGAAGTTATAGATGCCGCCCTTTCCCGTCTTCGGATCGCCCGGATACCAGTTCTGCACCGTCGAGTACTTGATCGTCGCGTTATCCAGCGCCACCAATTCCACGACCGCCGCGTGCAGCTGATTCTCGTCGCGCATCGGCGCCGTGCACCCTTCCAGGTAGCTCACGTACGCGCCTTCATCTGCGATGATCAGCGTCCGCTCAAACTGCCCGGTGTTCTTGGCGTTGATCCGGAAATACGTGCTCAGTTCCATCGGGCAGCGCACGCCCTTGGGGATGTACACGAACGACCCGTCCGTAAACACAGCCGTATTAAGCGTCGCGTAAAAGTTGTCGCTATACGGAACCACGGAGCACATGTACTTCTTCACCAGCTCCGGATGCTCGCGCACCGCTTCGCTGAAAGAGCAGAAGATGATCCCCTTCTCCGCCAGCGTTTTCTTGAACGTCGTCGCAACCGAGACGCTGTCGAACACCGCGTCCACCGCGACATTCGGCTGCTCCACTCCAAGCAGCGCCGCCCGCTCATTCATCGGCACGCCCAGCTTCTCGTACACCGCCAGCAATTCCGGATCGACTTCATCCAAGCTCTTCAGCTTGGGCTTTGGCGCCGAGTAATAAATCGTGCCCTGGTAATCGATCTTCGGATAATGAATGTGCGGCCAATCGTGCGGCTCGGTCATCGTCAGCCAATGCCGATACGCCTTCAGCCGAAACTCGAGCATCCAATCCGGCTCACTCTTTTTATGCGAGATGAACCGGATGATCTCCTCGTTGAGACCCGGAGGCGCGGAATCCGCCTCAATATCAGAGATGAAGCCCCACTGATATTCCTTGTCCGCAAAATCCTGGATTTCTGTTTCAGCAGTAGGCATTGCGCACTCTCACGAATCACTCACGCCTGGAAGCTGGAACCGCATCCGCAGGTGCTGGTCGCATTCGGGTTCTTAAACACGAACCCGCGTCCCATCACCTCATCGCGGAAGTCGATCTCGACGCCGTTGAGGTAAAGCAGGCTCTTATTGTCGCACAGGATCTTCACCCCATGCTGCTCCATCTCCTCATCCGCATCGCCCTTGGGCTCTTCGGTGAGGTCGAGCATGTAGCTGAACCCCGAGCATCCGCCGCCCTTCACGCCGACGCGCAATCGCGTCTCGGCCGCGGGCAGACCCTGATCGGCAATGATCTTCTTGATTTCCTTCGCCGCCGTTTCGCTCAACTGAATCATGACACTCACTCCTCGTCGTGGGTATTAAACTGTTGCGTTCTCCAAAACCGCTGCAGAGGCCGGGCCACGAGCCTTCGTCTCCAGCGTCTTTTCTCGTTTTTCCTTCAACCCCACCCATTCCACCGGCACATCAATCCGCCTCCCCGGCAGAACCAGATCCGAAACCTTCACATTCTCCAAAAACCGGATCAGCTTGTATTGCAGCGCCACCACCGGCTTGTGCATCGCCGGCTCCCGATTGATCTTGTACTGCGTCAACCGGGCACAACAATCATGCGCTTCCTCACCCTTTTCCGTCGTCTCCAGCATCCCCATCAATTCCCAAAGCGACACCCGATTCAGGTCCGCTCGCAGCTGGTATCCGCCCCTCGCCCCTCGCGTGCTGGCCACGACCTTGTAATGCTGAAGCGTCTTAAGCACGTTCATCAGCAACGCCACCGGCAGATCGGTGGTCTGCGCAATCTCCCGGGCCGAAGCCGTCGTCGCCGGTCGCTCCGCCAGGTAGCCCAAGGCCACCAAAGCATAGTCGGTTTTCTTCGATATATAGAGCATTGCTGATACTCAGTCTCAATCGAATATAGTACTCTCATAGTACGATATCAAGAGATCGCGGGTTTGGCTATGCAGATATATCGGTAAACTCAGAAACCACAAAGGCTTACGTTTTTCGACAATCAGATGTGGATGGCTCGTTTTTCAGCCCCGAGCGCTGCTTCCTTAATCGCTTCCGCCAGCGTCGGATGGGCATGAAATGCCCGCGCGACGTCCTCCACGCTGGCCGCAAATTCCATCGCCACTGTCGCCTCGGCGATCAGGTCCGAGGCGTGCGGCCCAAGAATCTGCATCCCCAAAAGCCGATCCGTCTTCGCATCCCCAATCACCTTCACGATCCCCTCGGTATCCGCCATCGCCCGCGCCCGGCCATTGGCCAGAAACGGAAACTTCCCCACCTTGATCGCAATGTTCTTCTCCTTGGCCTCATCCTCCGTAATCCCCACCGACGCCAGCTCCGGATGCGTGTAGACAACCGAAGGCACCGCCTTGTAGTTCACATGCCCCGCCTGGCCTGCCATCGTTTCCACCGCGGCAATCCCTTCTTCCTCCGCCTTGTGCGCGAGCATGAGACCGCCGATCACATCCCCAATCGCATAGATGCCCGGCACGTTCGTCGCAAAGTGTCCGTCGACCTTGATGAACCCCTTGCGATCAAGCTCCACGCCCACCTCTTTCAATCCCAATCCGTCCGTCACAGGTTTTCGCCCGATCGACACAAGCACGCGATCCGCTTCCTCCGTACCGCGCTCCTCGCCGCTCTTCCACGCAATCTTCACTTTCCCATTCTCCACCTTCGCCGACTCCGCGACCGTGTTGAACTTGAACTTGATCCCCTGCTTCTCCAGCGTCTTCTGCAGCATCCCCGCCATCTCCCGATCCATCCCCGGCAGCGCCCGATCGAGAAATTCCAGTACCAACACTTCCGACCCCAATCGATTCCACACCGAACCCAGCTCGACGCCGATGTATCCCGCGCCAACCACGAGCAGCTTCTTCGGCACTTCCGCTAGCGAAAGCGCCTCCGTCGACGACAAAACCATCTTCCCATCAAACGGAATACTCGGCAGCGGCGTCGGCACGCTCCCCGTCGCAATAAGTATCCTCTTCGCGCTCAGCGACTTTCCTCCCACTTCAACCGTCGACGCATTCTTGATGCGCGCCGCCCCAACGATGTGCTCCACCTTGTTCTTGTTAAACAGCCCCCCCACCCCGCTCGTGAGCCCCTTCACGACGAGATTCTTATGATTCATCATCGCGGCCAAATCGAGCTGCACGCCCCCAATCTTCACCCCAATCCGATCCATCCCCTTCTTCGCATCGTGGTAATGATGGCTCGCATCCAGCAACGCCTTGGAAGGAATGCACCCGATGTTCAAACACGTCCCCCCCAGGAATTCTTTCTCCACGCACGCAACGCGCATCCCGAGCTGCGCCGCCCGAATAGCAGCAACGTATCCGCCGGGACCAGCGCCAATCACGATCAAATCAAATGGACTCTCAGCCACAGTTCTGCACTCAATTCGATTTAATCCACCAAGACACCAAGAGCACCAAGCGGCTCTCTTTGGTTCGTAGATCGCGAACTAATCTTACATTAAATTCGATTGGGCTCGAATGGATTGGGAATTCGGATCTACTGACAACCGCTTGGTGTTCTTGGTGTCTTGGTGGTTCAACCTCCTAAAACTCCGCATTATTCGGCGTCCGCGGAAACGGAATTACATCTCGAATATTCTGCATCCCCGTCGCATAAAGAATGGTCCGCTCGAAACCCAATCCAAATCCCGCGTGCGGCACCGTGCCGTACTTTCTCAGATCGCGATACCACCAGTACGCCTGCTTATCCAGATGCATTTCTTCCATGCGCTTATCGAGCATGTCCAGCCGCTCCTCTCGCTGCGAGCCGCCGATGATTTCGCCGATGCCGGGCGCCAAAACATCCATCGCCGCCACCGTTTTCCCGTCGTCATTCACGCGCATGTAAAACGCCTTGATCTCCTTCGGGTAATTCATCACCACCACCGGCCGCTTCACATGCTCCTCGCTCAGATACCGCTCGTGCTCCGTCTGCAGATCCATTCCCCACTTCACCGGGTACTCAAACTTCTTCCCCGACTTCTCCAGCACCGCGATCGCATCGGTGTAATTCATCCGCTCGAAGCTCGACCCGATGAACTTCTCCACGCGCTCGATGCACTGCTTGTCAATCCGATCGGCGAAAAACTTCATGTCGTCCGGCCGTTCCTCCAGCAGCGCTTTGAAAATGTATTTCAAAAACCGCTCCGCCAGATCCGCATCGGCCGCCAGATCGGCAAACGCGATCTCCGGCTCGATCATCCAGAACTCCGCCAGATGCCGTGGCGTGTTCGAATTCTCCGCGCGAAATGTCGGCCCGAACGTGTACACCTTGCTCATGGCCATGCAGTAATTCTCAACTGCGAGCTGCCCCGACACGGTTAAGAACGTCGGCCGGCCGAAGAAATCCTTGCTCGCATCGAGCTTCCCCTCTGGCGTGCGCGGCACGTTCATCAAATCCAGTGTCGATACCCGAAACATCGCCCCCGCGCCTTCCGCGTCATTGCTCGTGATGATCGGCGTGTGAATCCAGAAAAACCCCTCCGAGTGGAAAAACCGATGAATCGCCTGCGCCAGCGAATTGCGCACGCGCGTCACCGCCCCGAACGTATTCGTCCTCGGCCGCAGGTGCGCGATCTCTCGCAGATACTCAAACGTGTGCTGCTTCGCCGACGCCGGATATGTATCCGGGTCCTCCACCCACCCGACCACTTTCACCGAATCCGCCTGGATTTCCCGCGACTGCCCCTTCCCCTGCGACTGCACGAGCTTGCCGGTCACAATCACCGAGCACCCCGTGTTCAGATGCAACACCTCGCTCGTGTAATTCGCCAGCGTATTGGGCGCCACCACCTGAATTGCATCGAAGCACGATCCATCGTGCACCGCGAGAAACGAAAACCCCGCCTTGGAATCGCGGCGTGTTCGAATCCACCCTTTGATCGTGACCGAACTATCGAGCGGAGTTTTCTGCGAGAACGCTCCCGCAATCGAAACGTCAGACATGCGTGCCTTTCCGTGGCACGGGTTTCCAACCCGTGCAGCATGGGTTGAAAACCCATGCCACATTGTCCTCAAATCTCCAACATCAACCTCGCCGGATCTTCAAGCAACTGTTTCAGCCTCACCAGGAAACTCACCGACTCGCGGCCATCCACCAATCGATGATCGTACGTCAGCGCCACATACATCATCGGCCGAATCTCGACCTTGTCGTTGATCGCCACCGGCCGCTTCTGGATCGCGTGCATTCCCAGAATCCCCGACTGCGGCGGATTCAAGATCGGCGTCGACAGCAGCGACCCGAAAACTCCGCCGTTGGTGATCGTGAACGTCGCGCCCGACAGCTCATCGAGCCCCAGCTTGCCGTCGCGCGTCGCCGCCGCCAGGCGCTTCACTTCCAGCTCGATCTTGGCGAACGACAGCTTCTCCGCGTGCCGCATCACCGGCACGGCCAGTCCGCGGTCCGTGCTCACTGCAATCCCCAGGTGCACGTAATTGTGGTAGACGATCTCATCGCCCTCAAGAAATGCGTTGATGCGCGGGAATTCCTTCAGCGCCAGTACGCTGGCCCGCGCGAAGAACGACATGAACCCCAGCCCCACGCCGTGCACTTCCTGAAATCGCTCCTTGAATTTCGTCCGCAGCTCCATCACCTGCGATAGATCGATCTCGTTGAACGTCGTGAGCATCGCAGCTGTCTGCTGCGCCTTGACCAGCGTTTCCGCGATGCGCTTGCGAATCTTGCTGAGCGGTGCGCGATGAACGCCATTGGCGTCGAAATCGAGAACTTCCTTCTGCTTCGTCTCCGCACTCGCCGACGCCCTGGTCACGGTGGCAGGAGCTTCATGAGCCGCCGCCGCCGCGGGACTTGCTGCCTGCGGCTTAGCGCTTGCCCGTTTTGCTTCGATAAATGTCACGACATCCTCCTTGGTCAGTCGCCCGCTCGGCCCCGTCCCTTTAATCGAGGCCGGATCGATCGCATTCTCCTCCACCATCTTGCGAACCGCCGGACTCAAATCCTCCGGCTTGCTCGCGGCCGGCGGCGGCGATCGCACCGGCCTTCCCGCACTGGAATCCGGCGCAGAAGTCGTCTTCGCTGGAGCAGCCGGCGCTTTGGCGTTTCCTCCATCGTCCACCCGTGCAATCACTTCCCCCACCGCCACTGTATCCCCCTCATCCTTCACCCGGCGCAAAACTCCCGCCGCCGGCGAGGGCACATCAACATTCGCCTTGTCCGTTTCGAGCTCGCAGATCGGTTCATCCGCGCCGACCTTGTCCCCGTCGTTCTTGTACCACTTGAGCAAAATTGCCTGCGTGACCGATTCCCCCAGCGCCGGAACCTGAACCTGTGTGGCCATAGGCTTTCGATCTTACACCCTCTCGGGCGCAACGGGGAGTGCGGGTGCGGAAGGTTTGCCATTGTCACCCTGCGAAAGCTCCAGCGCGTGCGAAATGATTTCGCGCTCTTCCACCTGGTGCACTTTGTATTGACCGGTGGCGGGAGACGCCGACTCTTCTCGCCCGATGTATTGCAGAACCGCCGTGTCCGGGAGCATCGGCTCAAGTCTCTCGCGCATGAACGTCCACGCCCCGCGGTTCTTCGGCTCCTCCTGAACCCAGCACACATCCTGCGCGTGCCGATACCGCGCGATGATCGCCTGCAATTCCTTCTGCGGGAACGGATAGAGCTGCTCGACGCGCACGATCGCGACGTCGCCGAGGTTCTGCTGCTTCTCGCGCTCACCGTACAGGCTGTAGAAGACCTTGCCGCTGCACAGGAGAAGTCGCTTCACTTCGTCGCGATTGGGAGCTTTTGGATCGTCGATTACGAGCTGGAACTGCCCTTCCGTGAATTCCTTGAGCTGCGACGTCGCCATTTCCAGTCGCAGCAAACTCTTGGGCGTCATCAGGATCAGCGGCTTGCGGAAATTCCGCTTTATCTGCCGCCGCAGCAGGTGGAAGTGCTGGCTCGGCAAGCTCGGCACGCAGACCTGCATGTTGTTCTCCGCGCAAAGCGAGAGGAACCGCTCGAGATACGCGTTGCTGTGCTCCGGCCCCTGCCCCTCATATCCATGCGGCAGCAAGAGCACCAAGCCGCACATCTTCTGCCACTTGCTCTCCGCCGCGGCGATAAACTGATCAATCACCGGCTGCGCGCCGTTCACGAAATCGCCGAACTGCGCTTCCCATACCACCAGGTTGCGCGGATCGGCACTGCTGAATCCGTATTCGAACCCGAGCACCGCCAGCTCCGACAACATCGTGTTGACGATGATGATCTCCGCCTGCTTCGGATCGATGTTCGACAGCGGGTAATACTTTTTCCCAGTGACGTAATCATGCAGCGTCGCGTGGCGGTGGCTGAACGTGCCGCGCTGTGCATCTTGGCCCACCAAGCGAACGGGCGTCCCCTCCTGCACCAGCGTCCCCAGCGCAAACATCTCGCCGCAGCCCCAGTCGATCGGCAGCTTTCCCGCGGCCATTTCCTGGCGCGCCGCGACCAGTCGCTTGAGCTTCGGGTGAATCGTGAAATCCGGCGGGAAGTTGGTCAGCGCCGCCGCGACTTTCTGAATCGCTTCATGGCTAACGTTCGTCACCGCGCTCCAGTCGGCGCCGGCCCGCGACATTCCCTTCCACACTCCGCCGAGGCTTTGCAGCCTTTGCCGCGGGCGCACTTCCTTCGCCGCCGCCTGTGCGCTCTCGAGCTTCGTCCGGCAATCGTTCTTGAGTTGATCGATGTCCGGCGGAGCAAGTGCTCCCGTATCGATCAATCGCTGCGCGTAGACCTCGCGCGGCCGCGCGTGCTCGTCGATCTCCTTGTACATCACCGGCTGCGTGAAACTCGGCTCGTCCGTCTCGTTGTGCCCGTGCCGGCGATAGCACCACACGTCGATGATCGCATCCTGGTGGAACTGCTGGCGGAACGCGATCGCAAGTTTTGCGGTGTGCACGACCGCCTCGGGATCGTCGCCGTTCACGTGGAAGATCGGCGCCTGGATCATCTTCGCCACGTCGGTCGGATACGGCGTAAACCTCCCCTGCTTGGGCATCGTCGTGAAGCCGATCTGATTGTTCACGATCACGTGGATCGTACCGCCCGTGCGCCAGAACGGCATTTCCGAGAGGGACAGAGTCTCCTGCACAATGCCCTGCCCGCAGAACGCGGCGTCGCCGTGGATCAAGATCGGGATCACCCGCGTGCGCGTGTTGTCGCCGTGATGATATTGCTTAGCGCGAACGATTCCCTCGACCACCGGATTGACCAGCTCGAGGTGGCTGGGATTGAAGCTCAGCGACACGTGAATTTTCTTGCCGCTGCGCGTCACGCGATCGGCCGAGTATCCAAGGTGATACTTCACGTCGCCGTCCCCTTCGTGCTCGTCGCGCTGGATCGTGCCTTCGAATTCGCTGAGCACCACTTCATACGGCTTATTCATGACGTGCGTCAGCACGTTGATCCGGCCGCGGTGGCTCATCCCCATCACGATTTCCTGCGCCCCGAGGTCCGCCCCATCCTGCACCAGCGTGTTGAGCAGCGGAATGACCGACTCGGCCCCTTCGATCGAAAATCGCTTCTGCCCGACGTAACGCGTGTGAAGGAATTCCTCAAAACCCTGCGCGCATACAATCTGCCCGAGCAACTCTTTCTTTTCCTCGGCCGCCAGATTCGGATGGTTGTAACTGGGTTCCATCCGCTGCAGTAACCATTCACGTTGCGCCTTGTCGGAGATCGACATGAACTCGACCCCGACCGAGCCGCAATACGTATCACGCAGCTTCTGCACGAGATCGCGCAGCGTGCCGTCGGTCTGCCCGAGGAATCCATCGTGGCCGACCTGGCGGTCCAGGTCCGCTTCCGACAATCCAAACTCTGACAGCTCGAGTAGCGGATGATTCGGCCGATGATGCCCGAGCGGGTCTAGCTTGGCGATGAAATGCCCCAGCTCGCGATACGAGTGCACCAGGTCCGCGATTTCGATCGACAGGACCTGGCTCATCTCTTCGGTCGTCGCGGCGCTGGCCTGCTCGCTGAGCGTGATGCTCGCGGCCCGTCCCTGCGCCAGCTCAAACCCCGCAAAAAACGCCCGCCATTTCGGCTCCACCAGGCGCGGGTCCGTCTTGTACTGCTGATAAAGCCGATCGATGTAATCGGCGTTCGATCGGTTTACGAAATCAAAGTCATCCATGGAAGTTCACCGTAGGGGCGGGTCTCAGACCCGCCCTCTTCTCCTCGACAAACAAGGGCAGGTCTCAAGACCTGCCCCTACATTCTAGTCTCCCTTGGTGGAAATCGACCTATCCCACTCGATCACCTTCCGCGAAAGCTCCTTTACTTCGTCCGGATGCTTTCCGGCGAGGTTCGTTTTTTCCTCGGGGTCCTTCGAAATGTCAAACAGCTCCGCCCGCGATCCATCCCGCGCGACGAGCAATTTCCAGTTGCCTTCTCGAATCGCCAAATCCGGCCAAGGCTTATCCTTCGGTCCCGGCCGGTCTGGCGGACGCATCCACATCACCGCGCCCTTCCGCGCCGATTCATCGCGCCCGAGTATTACCGAGCTCATCTCCTGACCGTCGAAGTTCGCATCGACACTCAGTCCAACGATTCCCAGAACCGTCGGCGCAAAATCGATCCCCGCGATCACCGTCGTGTCATTTGTCTTACCGACTTTGTCTTGAGCGATTTTCCCCGGCCACCATGCAATCAGCGGCGAGCGGATCCCACCTTCGTAAAGCTGGCCCTTGCTTCCTCGCAACTCGCCACCCGATCCCAACCCCGCTTCATGCCCATTGTCGCTGCACAGCAAGATCAACGTACTCTCGCGAAGCTCGTCATTCGACCGGATGAACTCCGCCGCGCGCCCGATCTGCTTGTCCAGCTCTTCCAGCACGCCCACATAGTTCGCCGCCGGCGATCCATCCCCGCGCATCCCCGGCGGCGCCTCGCAAGGCGAATGCACATCGTCCGGCCAAAGGTTGATGTAAAACGGCTTACCCTTCGCGCGCGCGATTTTCATCTCCTCAATCGCCCGATCGACGAATCGCTGGCTCACCTTGTGGCGATCCACCCATTCAATCGGGCCGCCCAAGTCCGCGCTCATCTTCGTCGGCTGATGCACAAACGGCTTGCCCTTCACATCCTCCCACTTCGGCAGCAGCCGCGGGCCGAGTCCCTCAAAATTCGTCAGCGAAGTATCAAACCCATACGCGGAAATCGGCGGCGCGTCGCCGACATCGCGCTGCCCGCCCATGTGCCATTTGCCGACGTGAGCCGTGTAATACCCCGCGCTCTGAAGTGTCCGAGCCAAACTCGGCGCAGTCGGGTCGAGCCAACTCTTCATCCCCCGGTCGTTGTTCATCTTGCGATTGTCGAGATATGACGTGATCCCCCAGCGATTCGGATACTGCCCCGTCGTCAGCGCCGTGCGCGACGGGCTGCAAATCGGCGAGCTCACGTAAAACTGATTGAACCGCAATCCCTCCGCCGCCAGCCGATCGATGTTCGGCGTCTTGGCGCGCGTGCCCCCAAAGCACGCCAAATCCCGATATCCCATGTCGTCGATCAGGACGAACAAAACGTTCGGCCGCTGTTTCGGAGCCTCCGCCGCGAACGACTCGGAAACCAATGTCATGACAATCAGTGAGATCAATAGCCCACGCATCACGGTCTCACTGCTCCGTCACCTTGAACGATTGAACTGTCACCACCGAATCGATCGCCTGAAAAATCTCCGCGACACCGGTCACGCCCTTGCGATCGCCGACGATGTTAGCGCGTTCCTCGCCATCCACGACGATACGCACGCGATTTGGCTCGATTTGCCAGGAGATGTGCACGAACTGGTTGGCGGGAACTTTTCCCTTGCCTCCGATTGCCATCTGACTTCCCTTAAGCGGATCGTGCACGCGAAGCTCGTCTTGATTGTTTTCCCAATTGAAAATTACCAGCCCCTTTTCGCCGAAGCCAAGGCGAATGTTGGTTGAGTTGGTCTTGGCGATCACGTCGATTCGGCAAGGCACGGCATAGCCGGTGGGTGTCCGGATTCCTCCGCGCGCGATCCTCACCCCTTCTTCGGTGCGCGTCACTTCCGACCCCGGCGTCGGAGTCATGAACGGCAGCAATTCCGGACTGAGGATCGCGGTGGATGCCGCGTCGAGACTCGCCTGCTCGATCCTCTTCTCCGCCAGCTCCTTCACGAGTCCGTCCAGCTTCGGCAGCGACGCACGATACAGTTCGACGGCGTGATTCTGAATCGCCTTGGGTAGTTCCTTCCGTCCAGCGCCAAGGCTCCACCACTCGTCCGCCGCCGCGGCCTTCGACTTCTCATCCTTGGCCGCCAGCTCCTTCAACGCCGCCGACTTGAGCTTTCCATCCGCACATTCCGCCAGCAACGGCAACCCTTTGGCCCAGTCCCCCTTGATCGCGCACCAGTATAGGCCTTGCGACGTCAGAACCTGCTGGCCGGCCGACTCAACTTTTTGCGTGGTCGCCGACTGAAGCACACCCTGTGCCCATTTCGCATGAATCAGTGCCGGCGCAAGCGACGCGCTGGTGGCCTTGCCGGGAGCCTTGCTGACCAGCGCCGGCAGCACGCGCCCAAGCTCTCGGATCGCTTCCGAGTCCTCCCGTTGAATGGCGCGGTCGATCAGAACCCGTCCCATCTCCGGCGTCAGCACGTAGACCCGGCGATGCAGGTCGCTCCGTTTGGACGCCTCGCGAAGAACGTCGATATTCCACCCCATTGCGTCAATGTCGTAGTTCGCTGCAATCTCATCACCCAGCTCCATCGCCGCCCCCGGCTCGCCCGCCAGAAAATACATCCGCCGAGCCTCGCGCAAGATCGCTAACTTCTCCGCGGGATCAGCAACGGCCTCGGCGCGCTTTCGCAACTTCTTCGCCAGTTCCGCGGAAGCGGTCGGCGAATTCGCCGCCGCGAGATAGTCCTCGGCAAGGACGCGCCGAACCATCTCCATCTTTTCCTGCTGCTCCGATTCACTCGGAAGCGTCGTGCGCGTGGTTGGAGACGTTTTCTGCGTGGTGGCCGACGAACGCGCAGGCGGCGCCTTGTCAAAGTCGAACTTCCCACTTGCTTTGGGCATCGTGGCCGCCGTCATCGGCGCGCAGATGCAGAGACACAGACACCACCAGCGAGTTGCGATCAATGCTTGCCGCATACGAAACCCCTAAGACTCACGTCATTCCAGCGGCACGCGCTTGGCGTTTTGCGCTAGCCAGGAATCAAGGTTTTGCAGCTTCGGATTAAACTTGCGCGTCTCTTCGACGTTTCGCGCGCCGCAGAAATAGCTCTCGAAATCGCGCTTGAACTGGAACATGTTTCCCAGGTCGTCGGCGCCGGGGAAGCCGAAGCTGCGATACGTCTCGGGATCGACGCTGTTGTACTTCACTTCCTGGCTCAGAGCCTTGGTGAACGCCGCGGCGATCTGCGAGCCGGTGAGCTGCACGCCGGATACGCCGACGGTCTTGCCGATCATCTCCTTGCCCTTCTTGAAGATGCCAAAGGCGCTTCGCCCGATGTCATCGGCGGCGATCATCGGCAGCTTCTTGTCGCCCATGGGAAACGTCACCGCGAGTTTCCCATCCGGACCCTTCTTCGGCCCCGAGCCGAAGAAGATGAAGTTGTCGTAATAGAACGACGTCAGCAGAAATGTCGTCGGCACGCCCAGCTTGCGGAAGATGTCGTCACTCTCTCCCTTGGCGTCGAAGTGCGGGACTTTGTACTTGTCCTTAAGCGTCGGCATGCGGTTGTCGCTGAGTGGAATCCACTTGCGCGTGTCCTCGAGTGTGGACCAGATCACGTGCTGGACTCCTGCTGCCTTTGCTGCCTCCGCGATCAACTTCGCCTGGGCGGCTTCCTTTTCGGGTGAGAAGTGATCCCAGAAAAACGTGACGCAAAACGCGCCGTACGCACCCGCGAACGCCTTCTTGAGGCTCTCTCCGTCGTCGACGTTGGCCGCGACGACCTGAGCCCCTTGCTTCGCCAGCGCCTTGGCTTTTTCCGAATTCACATCGCGGGTGATCGCCCGCGCGACGAAGCCGCTATTGGGGTCTTCGAGGATTGCCTTGATCAACCCGCCGCCTTGGGCCCCTGTCGCACCCAGAACTGCTATGACTTTCTTGTCTGCCATGCTTGCTCCTTCGTTGAGTCGATCTTCGAGAATTCCTAGTCCGGGGTCTGATGTCAATGCCGGAGCAATTCGAGGCACGCGCCATAAGTGCTTATTTTTAAAATAAGTTAGTATTCACTCCGCCGTAAGTCGTGGCCGGGCCGTCAGTAAAAACACGCAATAGGAGCTCGGCCGCCGCATCTTTCAAGGCTCGGATGACCTGTGAGTCGTCCAAAGCCCAAAACGCGGCCAATGCGCTCCTATGCTCGCCGGCGAAATATTGACCGCGGTCTATATATCGTTTGACATTTCATTCGGCACGTTCTCGATCTCGGTGTAAAATTGGGCGGAGCCGTTTGGAATCGAACAAAGTCCTGGCTTTCCGCGTCCATTAGTTTGAGGAACGAGAAAAATGCCCCTTCCCCCGTCTCGCCGCCAACGCAAGCTCCCCCGACCGACCCATCGTGATTCGCAGCCCAGCGTGACCGCTGAGCCGCTGGAGGTTCGCCGACTTCTGTCGAATGCCGCCTCGCTTGCTGCCGGCTCCGCAATATTCGAATTCAACTTTCGACTCAACACCCCAGGGACCTTGCACGAGTTTTCCGAATCCGGAAACAACGGCGTCGCCAAGCAACCAAAGAGCAACGGAAACAGTTCCGTCGCCTCGTCTCCGATCGGCGGCGCCGTCACTCAGAGCCTCACCGGACTTCAAACCACTCCGCAAACCTACATCGGCGCGCTGAGCGGCAAAGTCGTCTTCACCAGCGGCGGTCACGGTTGGATGTGGAACACCACCCTCGGCCGATACGCCACCGACCGCGGCGACAACAACGACATCGTCGAAGACTTCGGCAACCAGGAGCAGATGAGCTTCTACGCCGACTACGTCCTCCGCGCCGGCGGCACCGTCGTCCCGATGCGACCGGTTGGCCACCAGACCAACGAAGTCATTCTCGACAACGACTCGGCCGGTGTCGTGTTCAGCGGCGCGTGGTCCAACAGTGTCAACACCCAGTACTTCGACGAAGATTACGGCGCATCGGCCGACGCCATCCCCTACAAGTTCATCGGCACCGTCACTGGCGCCGCCACACACACCGCCACGTACACTCCCAACATTCCTCAGGCCGGCTTTTACCCCGTCTACACGTGGGTTTTGTATGGGTCGGATCGGACCAGCCAGACCTACACGATCAACCACACCGGCGGATCGACCGAGATCAAGGTCGATCATAGCATTGTGGGTTCCGGCTGGGTTTACCTGGGGACCTACCACTTTGACGCCGGGTCGAACACAGACGGGTCGGTGGTCATCAACAATAAGGCGGCGGTCACGGGTAAGGTCGTCATTGCCGACGCGATCCGATTCGGCAACGGGATGGGCGATTACATCTGGACGCAGTCGGGCGCGACCACCGTTTCCACCTATTCGCGCGAGGAGGAAAACTCCTACCACTGGATTGCGCGAAACGTCGGCATTGGGACGAGCGTTTCGACCGTCACCGGTTCGACCTCGTCGACCGCCAACGTCTCGGCGCCATCCAACGCTGCCCAGTACATGTATCACGGCGTGTTCGGCGGCGCGGTGTACGTAGGTTTCCACTCCAACGCTGGCGGCGGACGCGGAGCGCGCGGGCTGATCGACAGCAGCGCGCCGTCTCCGCATCAGGCGGGAACCAATGGCCTGGCCGACATCCTCGGCGACCAGGTCAACCAAGACATGCAAGCGCTGCCGGGCGTTTTCGAGTTCGACTGGACCACAGGCACAACCTCAACATTCACCGGCGCGTTTGGTGAAATTAATCTCGGCGCGTCGGCCGAGATGGATGCGACGATCATTGAAGTCGCGTTCCACGACGACGCCAGCGACGCCGCGATCATGAAAGATCCCAAGGGCCGAGAACAGATCGCGCGCTCCGTCTATCAGGGAACGCTCCAGTATTTCTCGCTTTACGGATCTCCGGTGGGCACGACGACCAGCGCCCCAACACCGCCGACGACTGTGCGCGCCGTCAGCAACGCCAGCGGCCAAGTCACGATCAACTGGGCTGCGGGTCCCACCACACCGTCAGGCGTCTACGGCAACGCCGCGACCGGTTACACCGTCTACACCTCCGAAGACGGCTACGGCTTTGATGGCGGCCGCGACGTCGCGGGCGTGGGGACAACGAACCTGACCATCACCGGGTTGGATCCCACCGCGCCTTACTATTTCAAAGTCGCCTCGACCAACGCCGGCGGCGAATCCGCTGCGTCCGAAGTCGTCGCCGCCCTGCCCAGCGGCGGTGAAAAACAGGTCCTGATCGTCAATGGTTACGACCGCTTCGATCGCACGCTCAACTTCCGCGACGACTATCTCGGAACCCCCAACACGATCGATCACGTCTGGCCGAGGTACAACAACAGTTTCGATTACATCAATCGCGTCGAGACCGCTATCCAGTCCGCCCGCGCCGGCACGCGCGTCGCCAGCACCAGCAACGAAGCGGTCATCAGCAATCTGGTCAACCTCACGGATTACAAGGTCGTCATCTGGATCTCGGGCAACGAGTCCACCGACGACGACACGTTCGACGCGACCGAGCAGACCAAAATCACCACTTTCCTCAACGCAGGTGGGACGCTGTTCGTCAGCGGCTCGGAACTCGGCTGGGATCTGGATCAGCAGAACAACGGCCGGACGTTTTACGAGAACACGCTCAAAGGCAACTACGTCGCCGACGACGCGGGCACGTACACGGCCGCGGTTGATCCGGCGGGAATCTTCAGCGGCCTCTCCACCGCCGCTTTCGCGCAAGGCACGGCGTTCTCCAACCAGGATAACCAGGTTTATGACGTCGCGTTCCCCGACGTGATCGCGCCGCAGGCCGGGGCAGTCACAGCCCTCACCTACAGCGGCGGCACGGGTGGCACGTCGGCCATCCAGGCGCAAGGCACCGGCGGTAAG
>JADMIO011827148.1_pt1 | contig 22691 bp, 17 predicted proteins | sample 8958161 | NCBI WGS metagenome assembly JADMIO01 (sample SAMN16585339, study PRJNA669376) | soil metagenome | isolation source: Crop rotation soil | place: USA: Cullars Rotation, Alabama | collected 2011 | reverse complement strand
CTTTCCCGGGCGTGCGGTCTTTCAGCGTGGCGGAGGTGACGATGACGCCGTCCGCTTCCCTTAGCACACTATTGGCGAGGGGTACGGTCGGATCGATCCAATGAGAATGGAGACCGACATCCGATTCGCGGCCCTGGATTTGGTCGACCGAGAACCAGTCTACGAACATGGGATTGGCGCTTTCGAGCAGGCGCTCCAGCATCGACACCCAACCTGAAACAACAAGATCGCCGCGCCGCCGGAGCGAGCGGCTTAGGGCTTCGACACGCCCGCGATCATAGGTCGAGAGCTCCGCCGCTTCGTCATCGAGCTTGCGGGCCAGTTCCTTGGCAAGTGTAAGCATCGGCCGTCTCAATTCGATCAAGGTACCTGCCAATGTGCCGGCTGCAGCGGCGAGGCCGTCGACAAGCGGCTCGCAATCGGCCTCGAGCGAATGGCCGGAATTCTGTTCGGCACGGGCAAGGACCTGCTGACGAACGAGCGCCAGAAATTCTTCTGCGGGACCGTCGGGAACGCCGGCCTGGATGCGGCGCGTCCAACCGGGACCCGGCAGGTTGCGTGCGGAGGCGAGGATTTGCTCCAAGGCACGCTCGGCCGTGTCACTGTCGGAAATGAGATCGCCAATACGCTCGGCAAGGCCGCGCCCGCGCCTGCCTTGCGCTTCAGGCCCGCGTAGCCAGCGGCGCAGTTCGGCGGTTTCAAGCGCGGTCAGATGCCCGGAAAACGCGGAATCGGCGGCATCGAAGAGATGATGGCCTTCATCGAAGATGAGACGGCGCAGGCCGCCGGGAGCGGCCTCTTCTTCATCCGTCTTGGCAACGCCGAGCGCGTGATCGATCGCCACCTGATGCAGGACGAGCGCGTGATTGGCGATGACGATATCGGCTTTGCGGGCGGCACGTGCGGCGCGCTCGATGAAACATTTGCGGTAATGCGGGCAAGCCGCATAGATGCATTCGCCGCGCCGGTCGGTGAGGCCGAGCGTGCCCGGTGACAGGCTGCGGCCTTCACCATCGAGACTTTGTTCGCTGAAGAGCGACAGGAGCCAGGAGGGAAAATCGCCGCCGACCATGTCGCCGTCGCGACTGGCTTGCGCCCAGCGCGCGATCAGCGCGGCAAGCAAAGCACTGCGCCCCGAGCCCGCGGTCATGCGGCCGAAGGCTTCCTGCATGTTGAGGAGGCATAAGTAATTCTCGCGGCCCTTGCGGATAACGACGCGGTGCCGCCGCTCATCAGGATCGGGCAGCAAGCGCATGGTTTCCTGATCGAGCTGTCGCTGCAGGTTTTTCGTATAGGTCGAGACCCATACTGGCGCGTTGTTGCGGCGCGCCCACAGATAGGCGGGCGCGAGATAGCCGAGGGTCTTGCCGAGACCGGTTCCGGCTTCGGCGAGAAGTATCAAATTCTCTTCCTTGCGCTCGCGCGGCCCGAACGCGTGCGTGGCGGTCCCGGCATAGTCTCGTTGCGCCGGCCGGCTCTCCGATTCGAGACCGAGGAGCTTTGCCAGGAGGTCTTGCGCTTCCGCGGGCTCGACCGGCAATTGTGATCCGGGCGGCCGCGGGCCGTCATCATCCCACTCATCGAGCCTATCCCAGACATTGAGTCCGGTCGCGAAAGTATGGGGATCGAGTCGCGGATTGCCTGACCGCAAGGCCGCGAGCACCGAGGCCGCCCATGGCCAATTGGCGCGGCCGAGAAAATTGGCCAGTTCGGCCGTCTCGCGTGACGCTGGATAAGTGGGAGAGGCAAGGCGGCCGAGCAATTCATCGACCATCAGGGGTAAGAGCGCCACCGCGTCCTCGCTCGGCGCGATGCCGAGGGCGCGCGCCATGCCGTGCGGTGTCGGCGTGGCAAACCGCGCCGGGCAGACAAAGGCATAGAGCTCGGCGAGATCGAAATGCTTCTGGTCCAGAGCCTGTCGAATGCGGGCGCGGGGACCACCGGCCGCCGCCCCGAGCCGCTCGATCAGAAAGCCGGCATGGCAGACGAGATGGGGCTTCCGCGCGAGCGCCTCGAGCGCCGTCGCGGCGTCCAGCTGCTGAACGACGCCGGGCACGGCGAAGACCGCCCCGACGCCGAATGCCGCTGCCGCGGGAATGGTGGCGAAGGGATTGCTCTGTTCGACGGCGCTAGAACGCATGAAGAACTTATCGCGCGCTTCGTCCGAATTGGGAATGGTGAAAATGGGGTGCTGTTTTTATAATCACCGAAAGCCTATTGCCGCCAAAACAATCACGCAATGCACAATGAAAGGGCAGAGAAATATGTCGCCCGCACGTCGACGGAACATAAGATTTTCTAACATGACAAATGTTCACAAGTAAAATCAATGCGTTGTGAGTTTTTAGAATTTTCTAATGGACTTTGGCACGAGGGTTGCTCTTAATGGTGCATCGCAAACGGTTTTGGGGATCCTCCCATTTCCTCAAACTCCCGGTTGCGCACACTTTAGGTGACAGCGAGGGTCCCCCATGCTGTGTGCCGAGGGGGTGGGTAGCCTTCGGGTTGCTGCTACTCACCCCCACCTTTTTTCTCCATAATCCGTGACGGCCAGCCCTTTTGGGGCCACCTTTTCCGGCGGATACACCATGCAATCCAAGCCAGACCTCTATCGTATCCGCGACTACGTCCCCGACTTCGAGCGTTTCGTTTCGGAATTTCGCGACCGCAGCGCCAGGACCATCCTCACCCTCAAGAGCCGGCGCAATGTCGCCTACGGCAAAGCGGCCGGCGCGCATCTCGATCTCTATTTCCCGGAAGCCACCGGATCGCCCTTGCCGATCCACATTTTCGTCCATGGCGGGTATTGGCGGGCCTTCTCGAAGGAAGATTACGCCTATATCGCCGATACCGTAATCGGGGCGGGCGCCATCGCGGCCATTATTGACTACTCTCTCATGCCCAAGGCCCGCATGGCGGATCTGGTGGAGCAGGTGCAGCGGGCCTGCCAATGGCTGGCGGAGCACGCGCCCGATTTCGGCGGCGACGCCGACCGCATGACGATCAGCGGCCATTCGGCCGGCGGCCATCTGGCGGCGATGGCATCGCTGCCCGGCGCCGGCGATTATCGCCTGCGCGCTGCGCTTCTCGTCTCGGGCCTCTATGAACTGGCGCCGCTTGCCGCGAGCTACCTGCAACCTGAACTCCATCTCACCACGGAGGAAGTCGAAGGTTTCTCGCCTCTGCGCTTTCCCGCCAATTCGGCCGAGCGCTTCGTCCTCGCAGTGGGCGCCCATGAAACGAAACCGTTCCATGATCAGGCCGAGGATTACTTGCGGCATTTGCGCCGCGAGGCTTGCGATGCCGAATTGATCTCGCTCGCCGGCGAACATCACATGAGCATCGTCCTGTCGCTCGGTACGCCCGGGACGGAATGCGCGAAATTGCTCGAACGGATGATTGTTGAAAACTGAAGGCTACCGCATCGCGATATCTGCGAAGGCGCCACCGGTCAGCGATTGCAACTGAGCGGGCGTCAGCTTGAAGACTGCGTTCGGCGTGCCGGCCGCCGCCCAGATTTCCGAAAAGGCGTTAAGATCGGAATCGAGCAACACGAGAGGTTGGCTGCGATGCCCGACCGGCGGGACGCCGCCAATCGCGTAGCCGGTCATCTCGCGGACGAAATCCGCATCGGCGCGGCCGATCTTCTCGCCGATGATCCGGCCGACCTTCTTTTCATCGACACGATTGACGCCTGAGGCGACGACGAGAACGGACTTTCCGCTCGCTGAGCGAAACACGAGTGATTTCGCTATTTGCGCGAGCGTGCAGCCGATCGCAGCGGCGGCCTCGGCGGACGTGCCGGTGCTTTCCTCGAATTCGACCACCTGAAATTGCCGCCCAAGAACATCCTGGACCCGCAAGGACGATGCAGCGCTTGCCGGCTTCATCGGCGCTTAGCTGACGCCCATTGGCAATTCGCGCTCACGCCGCGCGATGAAATCGAGCAACGCCTCGTCGATCGCCTCATCGAGCTTCGGCTCTTCATATTGCTTGAGCATGGCAGCGGCTTTCTCGCGGCCCCGCGTATCGTGATCCTTGGCACCCTCGGCCGACCATTGCTCGAATGAGTTGAAGTCCATCAGCGTCGGCATGAAGAACGCACTCTCGAAATGCTCGAGCGTGTGCTGCGTACCGAGGAAATGGCCTTGCGGACCGACCTCGCGGATCGCCGCCATAGCCTCCTTGAAGTCATCGAAGCTGACGCCTTGCGCATATTTGTACCAGCCGACGAGCTGTTCGGTATCTGTCACGAATTTCGAATAGCCGGCGCAAAGCCCGGCCTCGAGCCAGCCCGCGACGTGCCAGATGTAATTGGCGCCCGACAGGATCGCCGCATGCATCAGCATGTTGGCTTCATAGCCCGCCTGCGCGTCATTGATCTTGGAGCCGACATGGAAGCCCGAGGTGCGCCAGGGAAGCTTGTACTTCCTTGCCAGCGCGCCCATCAGATACATCATCTGCGCAGCCTCGGGCGTGCCGCCCATCGGTGCACCGGACTTCATGTCGACGGTTACCATGAACTGCCCGTAGATCTGCGGGCTGCCCGGGCGAACCAACTGGGTAAAAGCAAGTCCCGCGAGCGCTTCGGCATTGACCTGCGCAACAGCGCCGACAGAGGAAGCCGAGGTCGACGCGCCGCACAGCGCGAAAGGTGCAAGGATGACCGGCTGGTTGTGTCGCGCATACACCTTCATCGCATCCAGCATCGTTGCATCCCACACCAAGGGCGAATTGCAGTTGGTGATTGACACAACGACAGGGTTGTCCTTGACGAAATCATCGCCAAAAACGATGCCTGCCATCTTCATCACGTCTTCGGCGCGTTCCTTCGCAGTGACGATGCCCATAAAGGGCTTGTCGGAATGTTTGAGCGCTGAATAGATGATGTGCAGATGCCGGCGTGGCACCGGGATCTCCATCGGCTCGCAGATGATCGAACTCGAGGAGTGAAGCGTCGGTGACATATAGGCGAGCTTGTGGAAATTATTGAGATCTTCAAGCCGGCCATAGCGGCGCTGATTGTCGAGATCGCGGACATAGGGAGCGCCGTACATCGGTACAAAGACGGAGTTCTTGCCGCCGATCGTTACCGTCCGCTCAGGGTTACGCGCATGCTGGGTGAATTCGGAGGGGATTTTCGAAACGAGGTCCATCAACAGTGCGCGGTCGATACGCACGCGGTAGCCTTGCACATCGGCGCCGGCCTTCTTCCATAGAGCGGCCGATTCATCGTCGCGGAAATCGATGCCAACCTCTTCCAGGATCTTGACCGACTCGTCGTGAATGAGCTCGATCGCCTCGTTGGGCACGATCTCATAGACGGGAATATTGCGCGTCAGCGCCGGGAATGACGGTACCGAGCGAGCCCGCATCGCGCGCCGGCCCTCGCGCCCGCCGCCACGGCGGCCCGAGGCCGAAACCTGTTTCGACAATTCAAGTGTGTCCATGTGCCTTCCCGGGTCGCGTCCGTCTTCCATGGCGGTATTGTCTCTTTCCTGGCGGGGAGCGCAAGTCTCCAATGAGACGGTTCACCGAGGGCCAGCGACAGTCTAGTCTCGCCTGATGAGCAAATCTCACCCCAGTTTCCTCCTGACCGGCTTCGAGCCCTATGGTGGCATGAGCACCAATCCGGCTTGCGCCACCATGCGCGCACTCGATGGCGAGACGATTGCCGGATATCGGATAATCGGCCGGCCGCTGCCGGTGTCGCTCGCGCGCATCGGCGAGGTTATTGAAGGCATGCTGCACGAACATCGGCCGCGGGCCGTCATCAGCCTTGGTTTGGCACCGGGCGAGCCGGCAATCCGGCTCGAACGAGTCGGGTTGAACCTTGCCGATTTCGAACTCGGCGATAATGAGGGCGTGACCAGCCGTGACAAACCGGTGTCGGAACAGGGCTCTACGGCGCGCTGGGCGAGCCTGCCACTGCGGAGCATTGAACTCGCTCTACTCGCCAAGGGGATACCGGCGCGGCTTTCGGAAACGGCCGGAACTTATTTGTGCAACGCCTGCCTTTATACTTTCCTGGAAAGGCTTGACGGCCAGAACGTGCCATGCGGTTTCATTCATGTGCCGATGACACCCGATCTTGCCGCCGAGGCGATTGCCAAGCGGCACCATGACGGCATGGATCGTCTGCCGCCGCCTTCGATGTCCTTGGATCTGATCATCGCTGCGGTGCGTATAGCGATCGCGGAGACGGTCGCGAAATTGAAATAAATCGGCGAATTGATGCGGAGTGATTTGTGACTCCGCAGTCAGGTCTGTGTCAGGCTCGGCATCTAGACATGTCGCATGCGGGCCTGGCGCCTGCAGTGCATCAAAGGAGATTGAACCATGCGCAAACTTATCGCTGCCTCGCTTGTCGCGCTTCCGCTGCTGGGAGGCGCTGCCTTCGCCGCGTCGCAGTCCGACACCGGCGTGATCAAGCACATCAATGTCGCCAAGGGCACGCTCCAGCTCGCCGACGGCAAGACCTTCTCGGTTCCGAAGTCGATCAAGCTCGGTGGCTTCAAGCCGAGTGAGAAGGTCGTGGTCAACTACACGATGGCCAACGGCAAGATGCTCGCCACCAGCGTCACTGCGGCGAAATAACCAACGAATTACTCGACACGGCCGCGGCGACCTCCTCCCCCGCCGCGGCCGATTTCGTTGATTTCGGCACAAAGGATGTGCCGGTCCCAACATCGGGAAAGCGCAGAGTGAAGCAGCATCCAGCGCCAGGGGATGTTTCGATCGTCACGGTCCCGCCATGTCGCTCCATCGTGCGGCTGACGATGGAAAGGCCAAGGCCGGCCCGACCGGCGGTCTTGCGATCGCCCTGCCGGTAGCGATCAAAGATATGCGGCAAATCTTTCTGCGCGATCCCACGACCATGATCAGTAACGGCAACCATTAGCCCCGGCCCAACCTTGACTTCGACAGCGGATCCAGCCGGCGCGGCACGCATCGCATTCTCGATCAAATTACGAATGGCGCCTGCGATGGTTTCAGGCTCGCCGCGAACGATCGCTGCGTCGACGACCGACAGCTCGAGATTACGTCCTTGCGCGATCGCCAACGGTGCCAGCCGCGCGACCACCCGCTTGGCAATCGCACTCAGATCAACCGATTCGAGTTCCTCGGGGATCACGGCCTCGATGCGCGCAACCGCCAGGAGTTGATCGACCAGACGGGCCATCGCACTGAGATCTTCGCGCATCTGGGCCGCGATCGGCCCTTCGATCTGTTCAAGCTCGAGCGCAAGGATCGACAAGGGAGTGCGCAGTTCGTGTGCGACATTGGCGGCGAAATCCCGGTGCGAGATGATCGCCAGCTCGAGCTTGTCCAGCAGGCGATTGACAGCACTCCCCAACGCGAGCACCTCTTGAGGTGCGCCAACGAGGTCGAGTCGCACGCCGTGGCTGAGCGGGCCGACCGCAGTGACATCGCGAGCCGCTGTCTCGATCGGACGCAGGGCCTGGCGCACGACGATCATCAGGACCACGAGCATGATGGCTGTCAGCGGCACGATCGGCAGCGCAACCCGGTCAAGCACTTGCCGTCTGAGCTCGTGCGAATAAAGGCCGGCGGGGTCGCCGACGACGGCCACTCGGACCAGAAAATCGCTGCCCCCGACGGAAATACGCCGGAGCGCCACAAACCGCTCGGCGCCAGCGAGCGTGTCGAGCTGCATTCCCTCGATGGCACCGGTGTTGAGTTCGACGGGGCGCCCCTCGAAGAGTTGGGGGTTTCGCCAGTCGATGATGGAGCCGGCGGACGTGCTTAATTCATAACCATAGGCTTCGGGGAAAGCGTCGTAATGCTGGGCGTATTTCTCGGCAAGGTCGACCCGCGCCGAGGCCCCGGACGATACGACGCTCGATGCGATCCGCCCGAGTTCGCGATCGACCACGGCCTCTTCGATCTCCTGGCTGCGGCTTGCAAGATCGATGGCCACATAGACGAGCTGAAGGACAAAGGCTGCCAAGGCGACCGCCAGCAGCCGATTCATGATCGTCGTGCCGAGAGGTTTCGGCTTCATTGGTTCGCGACGAGATAGCCGACACCACGCACGGTATGGATCTCAACGCGCGATTCTGCCTCGGCAAGCTTCTTGCGAATGCGCGACATCGCAACCTCGATCGCATTCGGCGTGACCTCTTCTGCGAACCCGTAGATGCGTGCTTCCATATCCTCGCGAGCCACGACACGGCCGGGATGCCTCAGCAACAATTCCAGAATATCGGCTTCGCGCTTTCCGAATTCGACCTCGCGGCCGGATACGCGAATTCGCCGCGCCGCCGTGTCGAGCGCGAGGTCGCCTGAGGTCAGGATGGAGTTGAGAGTTTCTTGCGGTCGCCGGATGAGCGCGCGACATCGCGCCAGAAGTTCAGCCATCGAAAACGGCTTGGTCAGATAGTCATCGGCGCCGGTATCAAGTCCGTCGACTTTGTCTTCTATTCCGGAGCGCGCCGTGACGACGAGAACCGGGGTCGCGAGCCCGCGCGCTCGTGCCTTTCTGAGCCAGCTGATCCCATCGCCGTCCGGCAGGCCGACATCGAGCAGGATGAGATCGAATTTGGCGGCTCCGAGCGCTGCTTCCGCCTGGTCGAGATCGCCGGTTTGGTCAGCGGCAAATCCGGCGCGCCTGAGGCCCGCCGCAATGGAATTTGCCAATCGTTCCTGGTCTTCGATAATGAGCGCGCGCATTGGACGCCTCCCAGCCGCGTCGTATAGCCAGCCCGGCCTGTCAGGAACCTGACAGCTGCGGCGCGAATGTGGCCTCCTGCCCAACATGGACAAATGTTCATGAACCGGCGGCTAGTGCGAGGGGAACTCACCCATTCTCTGCAAACCACAGCGCGATGAAGTCTTTGAGCGCGAGGCTTGCTCGCGTCAGCCGGAATTCAGAAGGCCACGCAAGAGCAATGCGATGCTGGGGATCTACATCGCGCACCGGGATGGTCACGAATGGCGACCCGTCATAGCTTGCGTCCACCATCGGCCGCGTGAAAGCGATTGAGAGGCCAAGCCCCGCCGCGACGAAGCCGCGCACGGTCTCGAAGGAGCCGGAGAGGCGCGACATTTCCGGGCGCAAGCCATAGCGATTGAAGAGATCGACGAAGTAGCGGCGGCTCGCCGGCTGGTCGGCGAGGATCAAAGGCCCGGCTGCGATCTCCTTGAGGCACACCTGCTTTCGCTTCGAAAGTGCGTGATCGCGAGGGATGAGCGCATAAGGCGTCCGTGTCGCGACTGTCATCTGCCCGAGCGATGCGGGAAGCCCGATATCATAGCTCAGCATCAAGTCCGCTTCGGCGCGCGCCAGCAATCGCGGCAATTCTTCGAGATCGCCTTCGCGGAAATGAACCCGCACCGATGGGTGCGCCGCCTCAAAGGCGGTGAGGATGCCGGGCGCATAGCGCGGAGCGAGATCGGCAAAGACGCCAAGCGTCACTTCGCCACTGACCGTTCCTTCATTGGCGTTGAGGGCGGCGAGTTCACGAGCATCCTCGATGAGCCGCCGGCTGCGGGCTACGAAGAGCCGCCCGAACGGCGTGAGGCTGACGCCTTGGCCCTTGCGCCTGACGAAGAGCGCTTCGCCATAATCCTCCTCGATCTGGGCGATCGCCGCCGATACCGATGGTTGCGAGACGTTAAGCGCGGTGGCGGCTGCCGTAACGCTCTGGTGGTCGGCGGCGGCAAGCGCATAGCGGATGGCGCGAAGGCTGAGCATATAGGAAAATCCTATGAGATTTGCTCAGATAAATCAAATTGCCAGATGACCCGCAATGCGGGAAGGTGCTTCCAGCCTCATCCTGAGGTGCATCGCCGGCAGTCGGTGCCTCGAAGGATGACGGGCGACAACGGGAATTTGGCCATGCTTCGAGGGCGGCTTCGCCGCCACCTCAGCATGAGGGTGAGAAGGATTGTAGGAATGCCCGAGAAATACGATGCGATCATCATTGGGGCAGGTGTGATCGGCACCTGCACGGCCTATGAACTGGCCAAGACCGGCCGCAAGACACTGTCGATCGATAAGAACTCGGTCGCAGGCTACGGCTCCACCTCGGGCTCCTGCGCCATCATCCGCACCTACTATTCCGCCTTCGAGACCTGCGCCATCGCTTATGAAGGCTGGTTCTATTGGGAAGACTGGGCGAATTACGTCGGCAGCCCCGATCCGCGCGGCATGATTAAGTATCATAATACCGGCTCGATGGTAGTGAAGACCGAGCACAATAAGCAGCTCATCCATATCTGCGAAATCATGGATCAGCTCGGTTGCCCCTACACGCCTCTGACGCCGGAACAGATGAAGGCGCGCTTGCCGATCATGGATACGCATCAGTTCTCGCCGGCCAAGCGTCCCGACGATCCGCATTTCGGCGAGCCGACCGCGCCGTCGATCCTCGGCGGCATTTATTTCCCGAACAGCGGCTATGTGAACGATCCGGCATTGGCGGCGCAGAATGGCGAGCACGCCGCGAAGAGCCGCGGTGGGAAGTTCCGCTACAACGCCGAAGTAGCGGCGATCCGCCAAGCCAAAGGCCGCGTCACCGGCATCACGCTCAAGGACGGGACCGAAATCGATGCGCCGGTCGTCGTCAATGTGGCGGGACCGCATTCAGCCAAGATCAATGAGATGGCTGGCGTGTTCGAGACGATGAAGATGAAGACGCGGGCGCTGCGTCACGAAGTGGCACACGTGCCGGCACCCGAAGGCTTCGATTTCGAGCACAAGGGCATGGTCTATTCCGACAGCGATATTGCGACCTATGCGCGCCCCGAAATCGGCAATCACATCCTGATCGGGTCCGAAGATCCCGAATGCGACACGCGCGAATGGGTCGATCCGGATAATTATGACCGCAATTTCTCGGAACAGTGGCGCGTCCAGGCTTTGCGCCTCGCCCAACGCTTCCCGGAAATGAAGATCCCGTCGCGAATGAAGGGCGTCGTCGATCTCTATGATGTCACCGAGGACTGGATCCCGATCTACGACAAATCCGACCTTCCCGGCTTCTTCATGGCTTGCGGCACCAGCGGCAACCAGTTCAAGAATGCGCCGGTTGCGGGAAAGATGATGACGGCGCTGGTCGAGGCGGAGGTCAAGGGCCAGAACCACGACAAGGACCCGGTCGACTTCCGGCTCGATTACATCGGCAAGGACGTTTCGCTCGGCTTCTTCTCGCGCAATCGTTCGGTCAATCCGAATTCGAGCTTCTCGGTGCTGGGCTAATCGACATGAACAAGCACACCCGCGTGGCAGTGATCGGCGGCGGCGTTGTCGGCTGCTCGGTGCTCTATCATTTGACCAAGCTCGGCTGGAGTGACGTCACACTCATCGAACGCTCTGAACTGACATCAGGCTCGACCTGGCACGCAGCCGGCGGCTTTCACACGCTCAATGCCGACACCAACATGGCGGCACTTCAGGGTTACACGATCCGCCTTTACAAGGAGCTCGAAGAGAAGTCCGGCCAATCCTGCGGCCTTCACCATGTCGGCGGCATCACATTGGCGACGAGTCCCGACCGTCTCGACTTTCTCAAAGCCGAACGCGCCAAGCATCGCTATATGGGCCTCAACACCGAGATCGTCGGCCCGGAGGAGATCAAAAAGCTTTCGCCGATCACCAATACTGAAGGCGTGTTAGCCGCTCTCTACGATCCGCTCGATGGTCATCTCGATCCATCCGGTACGACTCATGCCTATGCAAAGGCGGCGCGTGCGGCGGGCGCAAAGGTCATACTGCATAATCCTGTGCTTGAAACGAACCCGCGCAGTGACGGCTCGTGGGATGTAGTGACGCAGGAAGGCACAATCATTGCCGAGCATGTGGTGAATTGCGGCGGCCTATGGGCCCGCGAAGTTGGCGCGCTCGCTGGCGTCTACCTGCCGTTACATCCCATGGAGCATCAATATCTTGTCACCGCCGATGCGCCGGAAGTCTACGAGCGAAACACCGAACTGCCACATGTGATGGACCCGGAAGGCGAGAGCTATCTACGCCAGGAGGGCCGCGGCCTCGTCATCGGATTCTACGAACAGCAGTGCGATGCCTGGGCCGTCAACGGCACCCCGCTCGATTTCGGCCACGAATTATTGCCCGACAAGCTCGATCGCATTGGTGATTCACTGGAGTTCGCGTTCAAGCGTTTCCCCGTTCTGGCCCGCGCCGGCATCAAGAAAGTCATCAACGGACCTTTCACCTTTGCGCCCGACGGCAATCCATTGGTCGGCCCGGTGCCCGGCCTCACCAATTATTGGACGGCGGTCGCCGTCATGGCGGGCTTCAGCCAGGGTGGCGGCGTCGGCCTGACGTTGGCCGAATGGATGGTCGAGGGCGAGCCCTCGCGCAATGTCTTCGCCATGGATGTCGCGCGCTTCGGCAAATGGATCACGCCCGGCTATACGCGCGCTAAGGTGCGCGAGAACTATCAGCGGCGCTTCTCGATCGGCTATCCGAATGAGGAATTGCCCGGTGCGCGGCCGTTCCGCACGACGCCCGCTTATAGCTTGTGGAAGGGACAACGCGCGGTCTTCGGCGCGGGCTTTGGCATGGAACACGCCAATTACTTTGCCAAGCCCGGCGAGCCGCTCTTCGAGACACCCAGCTTCCGCCGCTCCAATGCCTTTGCGACCGTGGCCGAGGAATGCCGCGCCGTGCGCGAGGGCGTCGGCCTGAATGAGATCCACAATTTCGGCAAGTATCTGGTCGAAGGGCCGGGCGCCGAAGCCTTCCTTGATCGTATCATGGCGGGGCGCATTCCGAAGATCGGCCGATTGTCACTGTCGCCGATGCTGAGCCCCAAGGGCCGCATCATCGGTGATTTCACGATTACGCGGCTGGCCGAGGATCGTTTCCAGATCACTGCTTCCTTCGGGGCGCAGGATTATCATATGCGCTGGTTCCTCAAGCATATGCCGAAGGAGGGCGTGAAGCTTACCAATGTCTCGACCAATCGCATCGGCTTCCAGATTGCCGGGCCCAAATCGCGCGATCTCCTGGCGAAGGTCGCCAAGGGCGATGTCTCGACCAAGGCCTTGCCCTTCATGGCGGCTAGGGAAATGGATGTCGGCTTGTGTCGTGCTCTGGTCCAGCGGGTCTCCTATACCGGCGATCTCGGCTATGAAATCTATGTTCCGGCCGAGGACCAGCTTTCGCTTTATGAAACGCTGACCGCGGCGGGCGCAGAATTCGGCCTCAAGCCCTTCGGGATGCGCGCCATGATGAGCCTGAGACTCGAGAAGTCATTCGGGTCGTGGCTGCGCGAATTCAAGCCGGACTATACGCCGCTCGAAACCGGACTCGATCGCTTTGTCGCCTATAACAAGCCGGCCGATTTCATCGGCAAGGCCGCGGCGCTCAAGGAGAAGGCAGAAGGCGTGAAGCGCCGGCTTTCGACCTTCGTGGTCGATGCCAAGGATGCCGATGTCTGGGGCGACGAGCCGATCTGGCTCGACGGCAAAGTTGAGGGCTTCGTTTCCTCCGGCGGCTATGCCCATCACGCCAAGAAATCGGTCGCCATGGGCTTCCTGCCGGTCGAAAAGATCAAGGACGGGCTGAAAGTCGAGATCGAAATACTGGGCGAAAGGCGCCCTGCGGTGCTTGTCACCGAGACTCTTTTTGACCCCAAGGCAGAGCGGCTGCGCGGCTGACGTTTGGCAGCAGCATGTCACTTGGTGTATTGACGCGACGAAGGAGATAAACGGGAATCATGACGGACGGCGTAGTGAGCGCGCGGCGGGCCATCGAATGGCCGACCATGCTGCTGATTGCTGCTTTATGGGTGAGCTTCGGCCTCCTCACCTGGTTTCATGCCTCGCTGCCCTGGTGGGTATTGACGCCGGTCGGCGCCTATCTCTGTGCGCTCCATGGCTCGCTTCAGCACGAGGCATTGCACGGCCATCCCACCCGCAATGCGTTCCTCAACGAACTCTTGCTGTTTCCGCCGATCACCTTGTGGTTTCCCTACCGCCGCTACAAGAAGCTGCACCTTGTTCATCACCGCAACGACTTCCTGACCGACCCGGTCGAGGATCCCGAATCCTACTATTTCGACCCGCAGGCCTGGGAACGCACACCACCCTTTCTGCGCTTCCTCTACACGATCAACAATTCCATGCTCGGCCGCTTCCTCCTGGGGCCGGCGATTGTGGTCTGCCGCTTCTGGCCGGATGAATTCCGCCGCATGCTCAAGGGCGAGCGCGACATTATCGAAGCCTGGGCACTGCACGCAGTCGGCCTCGCCATCGTCTATCTCTGGGTGAGTGGCATTTGCGGCATGCCCTTCTGGGCCTACATCATCGGCATCGCCTATTGGGGCAATTCCATCACCATGATGCGTTCCTTTGCTGAGCACCGCGCCCATGACGCGCCGGGCTGCCGGACGATCGTGGTCGAGAGCAACCCGATCGTGTCATTGCTCTACCTCAACAACAATCTTCACATGGCGCATCACGAAATGCCGCCGATGGCCTGGTACAAATTGCCGGCCTATTACCGCACCCATCGCGAACGCCTGATCACCGAGAACTGTGCCTATGTGATGAAGGGCTATTCGGAGATCGCGCGGCGCTGGCTCCTCAAGCCCAAGGAGCCTGTGGCGCATCCACACATAGCAAGCCTGCCACCTACGCGGAACCCCAACGCCGCCTACTGAACGGCGCTATCACCGTTTCCGAAATGTGATCAGACACAGGGTCGCATCGCGCGTATTATCTCGGGCACGGCGGTGCGGGAGTGCCGCACCGCTCATCAGATGCAAGGGAGGGTCTGATGCGGAAATCCTCATTGCCGAGCATTGGGCTGAAAAGCGCCGGGGTCGTGATTGGCGCGTTGATACTGTTTGGCTTTATGTGGGCGGTCTCGCTCTGACCTTGCTCAAACGAAACCGGCGGCCTTGGGCCGCCGGCAGTTTGCTGGAAGCCTGAGACGTTAGCGCGTTATATCGACGTCCTTCGTCTCGCGCAGGAAGATCGTGCCGACCACGACCGTCATGGCCGCGACCACGATCGGATACCACAGGCCATGATAGATATTGCCTGACGATGCGACCATCGCCGTAGCGAGCAGCGGTAGCATGCCCCCGAACCAGCCATTGCCGATGTGATAAGGCAGCGACATCGACGTGTACCGAATCTTGGTTGGGAACAACTCGACCAGATAGGCTGCGATCGGGCCATAGACCATGGTTACATAAAGGACCATGATGACCAAGATCAGCTCCGCCATGAACCAGTTTATCCGTGCCGGATCGGCGGCCGCCGGATAGCCGAGCTCTTTGAAGGCCGCTGTCCAGGTTTCTTGGCGAACCACGAGATCCTTCTTGGCCGGATCGGTCGACTTGATCTCGGCCCAGTTCGGCAAGGTCGTCGATCCGACGGTCACGGCCGGCACCGACTGGCCGGGCGTGTTGACGGTGTCGAAGGAGAGCCCAAGCTTGGTCAGATAGTCCTTGACGCTGTCGCAGTCGCTGAACGTTGACCACGGCCCCACAAAGATGTGGAAGTTGCAGGTCGACGCATCAACCGCGACAGTCACTTTGTTGTTCGCCTGGAATTCCTCCAGGGCCGGATTGACGGAATGCGTCAGGCCTTGGAAGAGCGGGAAATAGGTAAGCAGGGCGATCAGGCAGCCGGCAAGGATGATCTTCAGCCGCCCGATCCGGTCCGACAGCCATCCGAAGAAGACGAAGAATGGCGTGCCGATGATGAGCGAGATGGCGATCAGGATGTAGGCATAGGTGAAATCGAGCTTGAGCGGCCCGGTAAGGAAGAACAGCGCATAGAATTGCCCCGTATACCAGACCACGCCTTGGCCTGCCGTGGCACCAAGCAGCGCCAGCAGCACGTATTTGTTGTTGGGATAGTGGAGGAAGCTTTCGGTCAATGGCGCCTTTGAGCCACGGCCTTCTTCCTTCATCTTCGTGAAAATCGGCGATTCATTGAGTTTCAGCCGGATATAGACCGAGAAGATGAGAAGAATGGCCGAGACCAGGAAGGGGAGGCGCCAGCCCCATTCCGCGAACATCGCCTTGTCCATATAAACGCGGCAGAGACCGATAACGAGGAGCGACAGGAAGAAGCCCAAGGTCGCCGTCGTCTGGATCCAGCTTGTGGCAAAGCCGCGCTTGCCGGGGCGCGCATGTTCGGCAACATAGGTCGCCGCGCCGCCATATTCACCGCCCAGCGCCAGGCCTTGCAGCAGGCGGAGGATGACGAGCAGCAAAGGCGCAAGCCAACCGATCGCCGCATAGGTGGGAAGGAGGCCGACCAGGAAGGTTGCGGAACCCATCACCAGGATAGTGACGAGAAAGGTGTATTTCCGGCCGACGAGATCGCCAATACGCCCAAAAACCAGGGCGCCGAAGGGGCGGACTAAAAAGCCCGCGGCATAGGTCGCAAACGCCGCCAGCAGCGCTGCGGTGTTATTGCCCGGCGGGAAGAACACGGCGGCGAAAAACGGCGCCAGAGTTGCGTAAAGATAGAAATCATACCATTCGAAGACGGTGCCAAGCGACGAAGCGAAGATGACAAATCGCTCGTCCTTGGTAACACCCTGCTGGCGCTGTGAAGTATGAAGAGCGCCTTCCCCAGTCGTTGCCATAGTGAGTCCCTCCCATCAGGTCGCACCGCAATTGCGCGATACGGACCCCCGACCCTCCATAACATCCGGGGTTTCGCGCCAGAATTGGACTTTCGGCTAGGCTGCGGGCGGTGCCGGAGGTTGATGGCGCTCGCGTACGACCGTGACCGTGCAAGGTGCATTGGCCGCTACTTCTGCCGATACAGTCCCGAGCAGGCTGCGCAAGGTCGAATTGGCGCGCGCGCCCATGACAATGTGATCGACATTGTTCGCAACTGCGAAATCAAGGATGGCCGCAGCCGGATCGGGCGATTCGAGCACGTGAAAGGTGACTGCGCTGTCGCCGAGCTTCAACGGCTCGGCCCAATGCTTGAGTTCAACAAGACGATGCACATGGACATTCTCGCCATCCTCATCTGTGCTGCGATCAAGCATGATGCGCCCGCGCTTGAGCACGTTCAGACAGGCGATGCGCGCGCCCGGTGCGTTGTCGAGAATGCGGCGCGCCGTTGCGCGCAGCAATTCCGACAGACGGCTATTGATCGCGGCGAGGTCGATGGCGACGAGGATGATCGCAGCCGGCAAGGGTTCGCCGCGATAGTCTGCCAGCATGCGCGCCTTGAGCAGGCCGGAATCGAACCGGCGGCGCAGTACGGTGAGCCAAGGATCGCGATGGAGACGCGCTGACCTTTCCGTGAGCTTGACCTGGTCGGGATGCTTGAGGTCGAAGGCAAGCTGCGCCGCAGTAGGGTAGCGGTCGGCTGGCAAAACTTCGAGGCAGCGCAGGATGATTTCCTGAAGCCTGAGCGGACAATCCGGCGCCAGCTGACGGGGCGGTGTTGGATCGCGCCACAGCCGGCGCTTCAGACCGTTCATCCTCTGCGGATCGCCGAAGGGCTCCCTCCCGGTGACGAGATAATAGAGGAGAACACCCAGCGCGAAAATATCGCTGCGTTTGTCGCCTCTTATGCCGAGAATCTGCTCGGGCGCCATATACGGGGCGGTGCCATAGGGCAGACGGAACTCCTCGGCCATCAGGTCGGGCAAGAGGCTATGATGAGCCAGCCCGAAATCGATGAGCACGCAATCACCAGACGGCCGGAACATGATGTTGGCGGGCTTGATGTCGTGATGCACGACATGCTGGCGATGGAGAGAATCGAGCGCGCAGGCGATCTTGTGACCGATCGCGGCAACCTCCTCCGGCTTCATGCGGCCTTCCGGCTCGGGAATTGCGGCGCCGGGAATGCGCTCCATGGCGATAAAAGGCTGGACGGCGAAATCGCTGGTGCCGAAGCAGGCCGGTACATGCGGCCCCGATAGGCGCGGAAGGATCATCTGCTCCATTTCGAAGCTGACGATCGCGGCCGGGTCCTCGCCCTCCATAAGCAGAGGGATCTTCACGAGAAGCGGCGTTTCGATCCCTGGCTTGCTCGCCTCATAGAGCAGGGCCATGCCACCCTTGTGGATGAGCTTGCCAATCATGAAGCCGTCAAGGTCGGTGCCGTTTTCAATACGGGGCTTGGCCATGTTGTCTACCGGCCGTGTCTCAGGCGTTCAGCGAAGGCTGGCGGCAGGCCGGCGGCAATAATCTTTCGCGCGGCCGTCTCGATATCATAGGGAACGCGCCGGAATGTCAGCTCATTGCGTTCTTCATCGAGGATGGCAAGCGACGCGGCCGCGATGCCGTCGCGCGGTTGGCCGACCGACCCCAAGACGACGAGCCAACGACGCTGCGACATGAGCGGGATCGCCACGTCTGTCACGGGCACGAAGCGCGTGAGCTTTCCGCTCATCGAGCGGCTATAGATGGCCGGCTCGTGCACATGCCCGCAGAACGTCACTGACATCGCGGTCGCCGCCAGCGAGCGCGCGGCATCTTCACGGTCAAGCACATAGTTCCACTCTGCCGGGTTGGATGCTTCCGCATGCACATAGAGCCGCGAGTCTTCTTCGGCCGTCAGCGGCAATCGGGCGAGAAACGAACTCGCCGCCGCGCTGAGCTCAGAGCGTGTCCAGTCGATCGCCCGGCGCGCGAGTTCGTTCATGCCAATTCCGGTATCGGCGATGGCCGCATCGTGGTTGCCCTTGACCGCAACCGCATGCTCCGCCACGGCGACCATGATCTTTTGGGTTACGGCTTCCGGATCCGCGCCATAGCCGACATAGTCCCCCAAAAAAACCAGACGCTTGACGCCTTTTCCCCGCGCATGCCTGAGGCATGCCTCGAGCGCTTCAAGATTGCCGTGTATGTCGGCCAGGAGGGCAATGGCCATGATTCTCTTATAGGAAAAATCGCCCCTGCGCACCATCGGGCGGATCGGCGCGGGATGGCCGTTTCAGGCTGGACAAGCCCCGTCCGGCTCGCCTATATCCGGCCCCGCGCCCAGGTAGCTCAGTTGGTAGAGCAGCGGACTGAAAATCCGCGTGTCGGTGGTTCAATTCCGCCCCTGGGCACCACCCTTTTTCCATTAAAGTCAAAGGCTTAGCTGTTTTCCCACAGAGCCCCGCGTGTTCCAGGCGTTGAGTGACGCTGTTGCGTTTAATCCCCAGATTTCCCCGCCGGTCTCAAACTGTCACATTTCGTGGGCGCAACACGCGGACAACACGGAAGGGCTTGTAGGTTGCCTGACCGTTCACCCCTCGCCAATTTGCTCAAAGTCTGAGGATCACAACGCCGCCCGAGATCGAGGCATAAACCGGTCCGGTTGCGCCATGAAGCTCGCCGATCGCGACCTTGATGAACAGACCATCTGTGGTTCGGCCGGGTCACACTCCTGGCCCACGCGGGACAGATCGTGCTCGGCTGATGTTGATTCCGTCACGGCGGCAGAGCAGAGTGAGCGTTCAACTCGCGCCTGCGACCCGCCAGCTTCACTGGAGCTCTCCAATGCTTCGACGCTCTCTTGCGACGATTGCACTCGTCTTCGGCATTTTCTCAGCCCCCGCAATGTTTCCGACAACGACCGCTCATGCAGCGACCGTCGAGATTAGCGTTGGCTCGATCTTGAACGGTGGCCGTGGAATTTCTTGCGGGCAAGGAGAGCGAATGCTGCGATTGCGCGGTTACCGCGATATTCGGCGCGTCGATTGCGCGGGGCGGTTCTTTGTCTACCGTGGCTGGCGGGGAGCGGGCCGGTACGAAATTGCTGTTCGTGCCCGAGATGGTCGCGTGGTCGATAAGCGTCGCCTTCGCCCCTGGTAGAGACGCCTAATGTTCAGCTCTAGTTCACAGCCAAACTGCCGAAGTGCTCGCCACTAATGCGTGAGGCGCGCGATGCTTAAAGGCAGTCTCTATTTCATTGGAATTGTCGGCTTGGATATCAGCATGACGGTGCTGCTGTTTCACTTCGCATGGATGTGGTTGGGCGAGTGAAGAGGGTTTAGGCAGCAATCCGTTGAGCCAGCCGGCCCTTCGCCAGCTGCGCTGGTAGTCTGTCCGGTTGTGCCCTGCGGGCAGTGCCTCTCGTCCAGCTAGGTGACTCGTTACGAGGCAAGCGCGCGGGTTTTTTCGACAAGTGCGTGGGCCGAGGCGTCAAAGGCATTGAACTGCGTTTTCATCTCCCGCGCCAGATGCGGAAACTTCTTTCTTCGCTCTGCCCATAAGTTGGAAGAGAAGTGCCATGTATTCCCGCCCGGATTGAGTTCAAGCACATAGAGCGACGATGTCCTTGCATCGCGCACGATATCTATGCCCAGCAATGGAACTTGCGCGAACGCCTGGGCGGTCTTCTTTGCAACCGTGAGAACGTCGTCCTCTGCTTCAAAAGTAATCGTGCGATCGGCTTTCTGCGTGAAGTCTCCATTAATGAGCGTAACATCGTCCGATGCCAAGTCGGGCGATGCTGCATTTGACTTATACTTTGCGCAGAAGAGAATCTCGCCGAGAAATGTTGTCACGCGAAAAGTCGTGGCAAACTGTCCCGTATATATGAACCGCTGTACGATGTAGCCCGACCGGTCCTGATGAATGGGGTGCGTCCGGGGGAAGTTTACTGGCCGGACACGCTCCAAAAAAGTCCGTCTGCAAACATGCACGCCTTGGCCTTTGGATTGAAACGTCGTGCCTTGCGGTTTGATGATGACGTGCTCGCCGAACATGAACGGATCGAGCTTCTTCCCCCATTTGAAGATATCCAGCGCCGGGGCGGGAACTCCGGATTTCGTCAGGTGCGCATTTTGCGCCGCCTTGGTGATCATCTGATTTTTTAAGACTGTCCCGCGCTTGATTTCCTGTCGAAATGTGGGCGCTATGGAGACCGTTAGTGTCGGCCGTTCCCATATTTGGTCAGGTATCAATGTGTCGTCCCGCGGGTCACAGAGATGTATGAAGGTATCAGGATCCAGCTGGCGCGCCTTGTCCGCGATATCTTCAAAATCTTGCTGATACTCAGGGCCTCTGTGAATGAGGACGAGGTTGCGCAATGTCATATATTCTGCCGAATTTGCTTCTTTCCATGTGCCTAGCGCTTTCCGAGCTCCCGCTCTAGGCGAAACTGGGAAATCAGCTTAGGACCGGTGGGAAAGATTTCGTTGCTTTGCGCTACCTAGCGCCACTGCTTTTCTTCGACCGTCCAATGGAGTCCGGGCAATTGGCCGGGCTTGAGGAAGGCGTTCACGACATTGGCGAGAACCTTGGCTGCCGAATTATCGAAGCCATTGGCAGGCAGCGCCTGGCCATAGGCGATCGAGCCCGTGCAGAAGACAGCGCCGTCATTGGGGGCGGTGAAATAGGTCATGTCAGCGCGGATACGATAGTCGAGCGAACCGACGAGGCCGGCATAAGCGTAAAGCAGCTCTTCCGTCACCAGCACGTAGTTGTCGGAGTGGCCGCCTGACGAGGCGATAATCTTGGTATGCGGCGGCGTGCCGAGGGTAAGGTCATAACGATCGAGTTCCACACCAGCCGCGGCACCGTAAGCCAAACCCTTATCGCCGATGATCTCGCCATCGACACCGTCGGTGATCCACGTTACGGTCCGGTGCCACGCATCCGGCATCTTGCGGTAATGCGCCGAGGTTTCGAAGCCTTCGGCAATGAAGCCGACGCCGGTCAGCTTCTGCGGCGCGCGGCCGCGATTGCGCCAAAGCCCGCTTTTCTCGCCCGTCGTCTGAAGATAATGCTCGCCCGGCTTCGCCGCCCACGCACGCATACCCGAGTCGAGCTTGCGCACCTCCATGCATTCGAGATTGTCTTCAGCAAAGCCCACGACCCAGTAATAGCCATTGCCGCCCATATAGATGAGGCGGCCGCCGTCCGCGACATAATCCTCCTGCGCATCAAGCATCTGCTCGGAGACATATTCGGGGTGCGTGCCGGTAATGACGCATTTATAGGGCCGCAGGATATCAGCGCCTTCGCGATGCAGATCTTCATCGGTGATGTAGTCGCAGTCATAGCCCATGTGATCGATCCAGGCGACGATCGAAAGATCCGCTGGAAACTGCCAGGTGATGTTCATGCTCGACATGCGGTATTTCGGCCGCATGTTGACGATCGGGCGCAGATACGAGGAGAAGCACACACCGGCCGTGTCCTCGAAATGATCATAGGTCGAGAGCCCGTATTCGCGATGCTCATAAGTTTCGATGTCAAGATCGGTCACCACCGGCGGCTGGCCCGTCATCGGCTGGATAATATGCGCATCGAAGCTCAGGCTCTCGTTTGCGTAGGCGAGATAGCTGGCGGTCGGAACCAGGAAGCAAAGTCGCCCCTTGGCTTGGCGCGGCCTGACAACGAAGACGATGTATTCCTCGGCTATGCCGACACCTGGCCCAATGCGAAGCCTGATCGCATAGATCCCGCTCGGCAATGTATCCGGGACGGTCATGCGTTTGGTGACGTCCCAACGGCAGTCGGTGACACAATCGGGATGGAACTCGATGCCGCCATATTGCGACGGCGCGAGGCGAAAGCAGTCGTCCTTGCCCGACCAATTCCAGCCGGTCATGCCGCGCACCGGGTGATTGACGCCCTTGGCTGTGAGCTTGTGTGGCCCGGTATCGATGACGTCGTTGCCGACGCCCCGTTCCGTATAGCCCGCAGCCGTATCCCAGTAGGCAAGCACGGCGCCGCTAGGCGGCAGTGCGCCTGAGCGCACGGCATCGGGGAAAG